>Ga0070699_100001521_pt1 | contig 21196 bp, 27 predicted proteins | sample KBSK1503metaG_FD_65473 | JGI IMG/M metagenome (GOLD analysis project Ga0070699, IMG submission 65473) | Corn, switchgrass and miscanthus rhizosphere microbial communities from Kellogg Biological Station, Michigan, USA - KBS K1-50-3 metaG | ecosystem: Host-associated > Plants > Roots >...
GCCCTCGGTGGCGGCCTAGCCTGCATCGTCTCGACGCGCACCCGGGAGGGGTGTACACCGGTCAACAGAGTGACCAATACGGCGAGACCAGAGCCCGAGCCCAATCGCGACCAGCTCACCCAGGCCGTCACCGTGGGCCTTTGCCTGGCGCTGGCGGCCGTCCTGCTCGTCCTGGCAGGCGTCTTGTGACCCTCGAGGTCTCGCGCTAGGCAGTCGACACAGCGGACTTCCCCCGGATGGTCTCGAAGGTACTGCCGCCCAACGCTCTCGAAGCGCCGTGCCTCTGGCACGGCGCTGCTGCGGGAGGAACCCGATGACTCGGAGAACGCGGTCAACCGCTCGGCCTGTGGCCGGCACGCGGCGCCCGCCGCGGAGCACACCGTTGTTTCGGCACATCATGGTCCCCGTGGACCTGAGCGACCGCAATGAGCGCGCGCTTGGGGCGGCGCTGGGGTTGGCGCGCGAGCGTGGCGGCCGGGTGACGCTATTTCACGTGATCCAGCGCGTTTCGGGCTTCGCGCCCGGGGAGTTCGATGCCTTCTACCGGCGGCTCGTGGAACGCTCGGAGCGCAAGCTGCGGCAGATCGCCCGGAAGTTCGCCGAAGGAGGTTTCGCCGTGCGCACCGCGGTGCGCGTCGGCGAGCCGGCAGCGGAAATCGTCCGGGCGACGCAGCGAGAGCGTGTGGACCTGGTCGTCATGGGATCGCACAAGGTCAGGCCGGGTGGCCGGCAGCGCGGTTGGGGCACCACGAGCTACAAGGTGGGGATCTTCTGCCAGTGCCCGATCCTACTTGTCAAGTGAAGCCGACTACCACACGCCAGCGATCGCCCCCGGGGGCAGCTTGGCAGACCGGTGCCATTGTCTCGGTTGAGGCGAGCGATCATCGCCTTGTCCACACGCCTGAGGAGACGAAAGCCCGTAGGCCTAAGGTCTCCTACCGCGTAGAAGTGGCCGAGGGCATCCTCGGAGGAGCAGCGCGCTACCCACCTACATCCAAGCCGGCATGAGCGGCGAGCGAGGCGAGGGAGGCGAGGGATGCATATCCTCACCCTGGAGGCCCTGGGCGGGCTCGCGTGGCTCCTCGTTGGATTCCTCGTCGTGGTGGCATTCGGCAGCGTCGTTCGAGAGGGCGCGGGTATATACGGCGAGCCGTCACCGAAGCCGAAGCAGCCGCCGCTGCGTGTGCTGGTGCTCGACCAAGCCGAGGCAGCGACGCGACTGCTCACGGAGATTCCGCAGGCCGACGCGTGGATCGCTCGCGAGCTAGAGGCCATTCCCCCCGTGGCGAAGCGACGCGTGGCCAAGCGGAGGGCCGACTCAGACGCGGCCCCGCAACATCACGTAGCCAAGGTCGCCTGACTCAGGCTCGGCGCCCAGGCGGAGCCAGCGCGCGACGGATGCCTTCGGCCGCCTGGGCACACGCGGTCGATCGGTCGAGCTCTCCGCGAGTCTGAAGGCGGGCGGCGGCGGCGTTGAAGTAGTCGATCAAGTCCCGCGCAATCTCCGGCGTGCACGTAACGCGACGGAAGTCGATGTCCTCGGTATGCTTCGGCGCGGTGTCGATCGCGGCCCGTGCGTCCGGCGAGAGGGCGAGCCCGTCGACAGGCGGGGCCAGCGCGATGTCGCAGGCGATTTTTTCGAGATCGACAGTCAGAGTGGTCATCGGCTTGCGACCTCGCCTCCCCAGCACCGCCGCGAACCGCACCGAGCTATCGGTTACCCGGACTCGCCGCCGCGCTCGTGGTCCTCGTCGGTGGGTGTCGTGAGAAATCCCCCGGTTACAAGAACGTCCAGGGCTCGCTGAATTCGCGGGGAGTTGATCTCCTGGCGGCGCTGGAGCAGCTCCCAGTCCTCGCAGCCGCGGGCCGTGCACTCGCGCTCAACGATGGCGGCAGCGGTCTTCAGCAGCCACTCCGAGTCCGAATCGTCGGCCCCGTCCCGGAAGGCCCAAGCTAGGTCGGCGGTCATGAAGTCGGCGGATGATTGGCTGTCGCGCTCGGTCATTTGTGTCAGCGCCTCCCGCAACTATGGGTTGGCAGCATGCCGGTCTCTTTGTGCAGCCACGTCCAGAGTCCGGCGAATGGGAAGAGCTCCCTACCCTCTTTCATGCCTACACCTGCCAAGATCCGTCGAACAATCGCCTGGATTGGCCGACTAGTAATCAATGTGAGCCCAGGGACCCTTGTCTAACCCTAGGCATACTGCCCCGGCCTCTTCCCTTCTGGGGGCTTCTCGCCCAGCACTGTTCCCGCCGGAGCCTCATGACCACCAGCTTGCGGCGGCATCTGCTGCGCAAAGAACTCTGCGAAGCCTTGGGAGTCAACCTTCCATTTGGCTTGCAACAGGAGATTGCCCGTTTCCGCGTCCACGATGCGACGCTTATCCGGCGACAGGTCAAAGAACGGCTGCGCGGGAAATAGCTCCCGGCTCACTTGCAGGAGCAGCGACGAGTAGAGCGTGGCGTGAAGAAAGCTTCCTGACGGCTGCGCGTAGGCCATAGGGCTCTCCTTGATCAGTGCGGTGCCGGAGAGTATACCGCTGAGGAGGGCTATCCTTCGATCCCGCTCGTTCCGTCCTTGATAGTCTCGGCGGAGGTGATCCAGCAATGACCGAATCTAGCGCGAGCACGTCCGAGCATGTATATCGAGGTTGGAAGATCCGCATTACTGACACAGCAGTAGACACCACGTGTTCAGCAAGGGTCGAGGTCTGGAAGCCAGAACACGACCCTCGTAACCATACCGGTATCGTCGTGCCTTTCCTGAAGCGCGCCGAGTCTCCGGCGGATGCCCATGCCGCCGCTCTTGAAGCGGCAAAGGAGTGGATTGAGGAAGAAATAGCCACCTAGCGCATCTCACGAGCCAGACTTGCCTACGCTCGCATGTCACCCCGTGGCGACGGACGCCTCACGTATACCGTGTCCCCGTCCACCTGCACCTCGTACGTTGGAACGTCCGCAGCGGCGGGACCGCTCAGCAGCTTGCCGGTGCGCACGTCGAACTGCGCGAAGTGGAGCGGACACTCGATGACGGGCCCCTCCAGCGTGCCCTTCGAGAGCGGGGCCCGCCGATGACCGCAGGCGTCCTGCAGCGCGTAGAAAACGCCGCCGACGTTCGCGATGAGGACGCGCTCGCGATCGAGCACCACCCATCTCATCGCGCCCAGCGACAGCTCCGACGCCCGGGCCACCGGCACGAAGCCGTCCCGCATGCGGCGGATCGACCGACGCGCTAGTTCAGCGTGAAGCCGAACAGCCGCGCGGCATTCTCCGAGGTGATCTTCCGCTGCACCTCGTCGGGCGTCCCGGCGAAAATGCGATCGAGGAACTCCCGGGACTTCGGCCAGGTCGACTCGGCGTGCGGGAAGTCGCTGCCCCAGAGCATGTTGTCGACGCCGATCGCGTCGCGGAGCTGGATGCCCAAGTCGTCCTCCATGAACTCCACGAACATGTTGCGGCGCCAGTAGTCGCTCGGCAGGAGCCCCGCCTTCGACTTCCATCCGCGGGTGAACACTGGCCGCTCGCGATAGGTGAAGTCCATCTGCTTCAGCCAGTGCGGCAGCCACGCCATCTCGTGCTCGACGGACCCGACCTTCAGCCCAGGATAGCGGTCGAACACGCCCGCGAAGATCATGGCCGCCAGCGAGTACCGCACCCAGTAGTCCGTCGTCGAGCGGCCCGCTCCGGTCAGCTCGCTGAGGTTCATGGTGAACTCACAGCCCGGGATGCCGCCGCGCGGCGTGCCGATGTGGAGCAGCAGCGGCACGCCGACATCCTGCGCGGTCCACCAGAGGCGCTCGTAGATCGGGTGGCGATAGGGTCGGTCGGGCGCCGGCGACACCGGGATGAAGGCGCCGACCAGTCCGAGCGTCGCGCAGTGGATGAGCTCCTCGCAGGCCTCCTCGACGTCGTCGACGTTGAGCATGGCGATGCCCTTGAGGCGGTCCGGATGGGGCTTGCAGAAGTCGGTGATCCACCGGTTGTACACGCGACAGATGGCCGACAGCATGGCGCTGTCCGGGATGCGGTACCAGAAGAGGCCCTGGCTCGGCTGCAGGCAGGCTCCCCACACGCCGTCCGTCTCGTTCTCCTTGATCATGGCGTCTGGATCGTACGCGGCGAGCCGGACGTCTTCCCACGTCCCGAGGAAGTCGATCTGGGACGGATCCTCGAAGCGCTGTCCCGCCTGCATCACGGCGCCCAGGGTGCCGACCTGCTGGCCATCAATGAACCACGCGTCGTACTTGCGGCCCGTGGGCGTCTCCATCCGCTCCATCCGAGGCGCTCGATCTCGGAACCGCGGCTCGATGCGGCTCGTGTACAGGTCCGGCGGCTCGACGATGTGGGAATCAGCCGAGATGAGCTTGTACGTTGCCATCGCACACCTCCTGCGGTGAATCGATACGGTGGTTCGACGTCTATCGCGTGTGGATCAACGGCAGCCCCTCCTCTCGCCGCACGTCGTTGAGGACCTCGAGCACGCGGGTGGCGATCGGCGGGTACTCGATGCCGAACTCCTTGCATAGGCGGCTGTTGTCCGCCAGGTAGTTGCCGGACTCCTCGCGGCCGCCGGCCTGCTCGAAGGTGATCTTCGCGTCGGGGAGGAACTCGCGCACGATGTCCGCCAGCTCGCCGAGGCTGACTGGGATCCCGCCCGAATTGTAGAGCGCGTGGCGCGGCGCGTCGGCCAGCAGGACGCGCGCGAACACCTCCGCAATGTCCTCGACGTGGATCAGCAAACGCATGAAGCCCTGGCGCGGCAGATGCACCGGCGTGCCGCGGGCCGCGTCGGTCATGAGCTGTACGTGGTCGGTGGAGCCCCGGACCTTGTCGGGGCCAGTGACGTTGGCGGGGCGCACGCCCGTGATCGACATCGCGTAGTTCGTGATGTACTGCCGCGCCTGGAACTCGTTGAAGATCTTGTGCACGGCGTACTGGCTCGTGCCGTACGGGGGATCGTCCTCGGTCGCCAGCCGGTCGCCGAAGTGGCGCTGCGGCCCACTCACCGCGATCGAGCTGGCGTACACCACCCGCCTGACCCCGCCCAGGCGCGCCGCCTCGAAACAGTTATCCATCCCGAGGACATCGAGGCGCATGACCTGGTGGGGATTGCCCTCGCCCGCCCCGAGACCGTAGGCCAGATTGATGAGCCGGTCCGGCTTAACCTGGAGCACCGTCCGCATCACGTCGTCGAACCGGGTCACGTCGCCGCGGATCAGCGTCGCCGTGCTCGGCATCGCCGCAAACGGCGACACCGCACCCGGATTCAGGTCCATGCAGACCACCGTCTCGCCGCGATCGACCAACCGCCTGATGAGCCGTGGGCCGATGAACCCCGTGCCGCCGATCACCAGTATTGACATCCCACCCTCCTCTCCGGGGCGGACAGGCCGGTCAGCGGACGTGGCCTCGGCCCGTCCGCGCGATGTCGCCGGTCAGGCGGGAAGCCCGTAGTAGGCGGCGCAGTTGTCCCAGAGGATCTTCTTCTTACTCTGCTCGGAGATCGGCAGCTGCAGGAACGACGCCACCGCGTGCGGGAACTTCGAGTCGCCGTGCGGGAAATCGGTCGAGAACACGATCCGGTCGTCGCCGATGGCCTCGATGACGTGCCGCACCGGCTCCTCGTCGCATTCCACCGACACGAAGCACTGCCGCTTGAAGTACGCGCTGGGGGCCATCGTAAGGTCCCGGGCGTAGATATCGCCCAGCCATTCGACGTGCTCGTCCATGCGCCAGAGCAGGAACGGCACCCAGCCGCAGTTGCCTTCAAGGAAGGCCACGCGCAGGCGCGGATGGCGCTCCAGGATGCCGCCCGCGCAGAACGCGCCCACGGCGAGCATTTGCTCGACGGGATGCGAGTACACGTGCTTCAGCAGCGTGTTGGCGCCGAACTGCTCGCCGACCTGCCGCAGCTGGGAGCCCGACCCCTCGTGGAAGCCCAGCGGGACCTCGAGCTCCTCGAGCTCGGCCCACAGCGGCTCGTAGTAGGGATCGTGCCAGTTCCGGCCGTTTACCTCATTCGGCCGCAGGAACACGCCGCGAAAGCCGAACTGCCTCACGCATCGCCGCGCCTCGGCCACGGCATCGCCCACGTCGAACGGCGAGATCATGCCGGCGCCGAGTAAGCGCTCTGGATTCTCCTGGCAGAACGCGTAGAGCCAGTCGTTGTAGGCGCGCGCCATCGCGGCGGCCAGCGGCGGGTCCATGGCCGGAATGGTCAGCGCGAAGAGCCCCCGCGAGGGATAGACGACCGCGACATCGATCCCTTCGATGTCCATCGCCTCGAGCTGCACCTTTGAGGTCCATCCACGTTCCTCAAAGGGCCGCCAGCGTTCCTGATTGAGCGCGTAGTTACGACCTTGACGGCGGCGGCTGCGATCCGCGTCCACGGCGACCCGGCCCCACGGCGTGCCGGCGAGGGCCAGGCGCAGGTCCCCCACGTCTTCCGTGAGACCGGACGGGGCGCGATCCCGGAAGGCGGGGTCGATGTAGCGCGGCCACAGATCAGGGGGTTCGATGATGTGGATGTCGCTGTCGAGGACCTTGAAGGTGCCGTGCGCCATGTCCCACCTCCGTGAGCGCGCCGCGCGTCGCGAACCCGGCGAGCCGGTTGAAGGAGCGCGAGCGTCGGCCTTGCGTGACCAGGCGTGTGGTTCGGAACGATACGTCCGCCCGCCCGCGTTGTCAAAGGCCGGGCGCTCCCGGCGCGAGACGACGCGCGCGGCCTCCGGGGCCCTACGAGCTAGTCGGTCGCCTCGTTCCTAGTTCTTGGACAGAGGTTTCTCGTATGTCTGCCTACAGGTCGGGCCTGTGCAATATAACGGGCGTGGGTTGCCGTACGTCCGACCAGTCGCATTACTTTCCCGCAGTATGGACACGGTTCCTTCTCGGGCACTTTCGATTCCATGGTGGGCCTTTCATCGGCCCGAACGGCCCTTTCGCTTCGCCTTCCTCGTCGGCTTTGGTTTGGCGCGTGTCCGCCGTGCTACTACTCGGCGCGGCTTTCGCTTGGCTGGCTTCGGCGGTTCTGGTCAACTTGCGATTCTCCTCCCGGAGCTGGCGCAGCTCCCGGAGCTCGCTCACCCCCAGGGCTCCGAAGCGCTTCTTCCAGCGATAGAAGCTCTGCTCGCTGATCCCCAGCTTGCGGCAGATCTCCCCGACCGGGGTTCCGGCCTCCGCCTGGCGCAGGGCCATCGCGATCTGCTCGTTGGTGAACTTGCTCGTCTTCATCCGCCGGTCCTCCGTCGCCCCCAGTTCGCGGGGGTGGTGGGACCGCAGCCTAGCTCAAAACGGGGGTGCCGGTGGACTCATTTCCGGGGAGGACCGCCCCGCACGTCGTGGCCAGAGATCCACGCGCTGATCGGCGGGTCCTCCATGACGGACAGCGCGGTTAGCGCATCGGAAATACTCCTTGACAAGGGATGGGCCCCCACGCTTAAACGGGGGAACTTCCTCTCAGAAAGCATGTCCAGTCGGGAGGCTGTAACGAAGGACTCGCTCCCGGTGCACTCGCCGAAAAACCGGCGAGGCCGCGGGACAGATCTCTGTCGTGAAGGATCGACGGCGCACCCGGTCGTCGTGCGCGTGACGCAGCGCACTATGGCGTCCAGGCAAGGAGGTCCGCGATGACTGATTGGCGACTGGTCCAGACCCCCCGTTCCGTCGCCCGCCGCGACTTTCTGAAGGTCACGGGTGCGGGCGTCGGAGCCGCGTCGCTGCTCACCATGCTCGAGGCGCGCCAGGCGCCGGCCCAGATCAAGGGCACCGCACTCCGCATCTTGCAGTGGAGCCACTTCATCCCGGCCTATGACACCTGGTATGACCGGTTTGCCGAGGAGTGGGGCAAGAAGAATGGGGTCAAGGTGCGGGTGGATCACATCCCCCACCTGGAGATCCCGGCCCGCATGGCGGCAGAGTTCGCGGCCGGCGCCGGGCACGACATCATCTACAACGGGTCGTCGATTCTCACCCGGCTCTACTACAAGAACTTGCTCGATCTCACCGACATCGCCGACGCGGCCGCCAAGAAGTATGGGGGTTGGATCCCCGCGGCGAAGTCCCTCGTCGAGGTCGAGGGGCGCTGGTATGGGCTGCCGATCTTCTACATCCTGGCGCCCATGCTCTACCGGACGGACCTGTTCGATCAGAACAACCTGAAGGCGCCCGACACCTGGGAGTTGGCGCGGGTGGCGGCGCGCACGCTGAAGGCCAAGGGCCATCCCACCGGGATCGCGCTGGCCCAGTGTGCCGACGCGAACCTCATGTGGCGGTCGGCGTTCTTCAGCTTCGGCGGCAGCGAGGCCGATCCCTCCGGGATCCACCCCACGGTCGACTCCAAGGAGCTGCGGGAGTTTCTCAAGTTTGCCAAGGCGCTCTTCGACGAAGGCATGACGCCGGAGGTCTTCTCCTGGGACGACGCGTCCGACAACCGCTACCTGGCCTCGGGCATCGCATGCTGGGTCCACGACGCGATCTCAGCCTACCGAACCACCGAGGACACGAATCCCGCGGTCTTCAAGAACGTCGTCCTCGGGCTCGAGCCTGAGGGGCAGCCGGGGAAACGCGTGAGCGTCGCGGCGCCCAACGTCTGGATGGTGTGGAAGTTCGCGAAGAACCCGCAAGCGGCGAAGGAATGGCTGGCCTATCTCATCGACAACGATCTCGAGGGCATGGTCCAGAGCCGCGGCTACAACATGCCGTATCTCATCGACCGCTACAAGAAGCCCATGCCGGTCATCGGCACCGACCCCAAGCTGCAGATCCTTCAGGACTTCCCGAAGATCGTCGCGTTCTACGGCTACCCCGGACCGTCGACCACCCCGATCCAGGAGATCGTCAATACCTTCGTGTTCCCCGACATGATCACCAAGTTCTGCCGCGGGCAGAGCCTGGAAGACGCGATCAAGTGGGGAGTGGGCGAATACCGGCGGATCTACGCCAAGCACAAGCAAGCATGACGGTCAGCTCGTCGAGCAGTGGCTCGCATGCGGCAGGCGCCCGGGCCGCTGTCGTCTCGATCGCCGTTCCCCCCCGCCGTGCGGCGGCGCCCGTGCATGCGCCGAGCTACAAGCCAGCTAGCAAAGGCGGCTCGAGAATGTCCAGGCTCACATGGCCTCCGGGCGTTGTCGGGTGGGCCGTATGGCTCACGCTGACAGGGCTGGTCGCCTCGAATCCTCGTCCGGCGGCAGGCGTCGACGTGGCGCCGGGGTTCCGGATCGACATCGTGGCCACCGGAGTGCCCCGTCCGATCCAGCTCGCCATCGATAAGCGTGGAAGACTCGTAGTCCTGAGCCCCGGCTGGTCTGGAGACGCTGCCGGCGAGATGTACCGCCTGGACCTCCGCGGGTTCCTGCCCGTCGACGCGGCACGGCTGCCGCGCCTGGTGATCCCGTTTGCTGACGAGCCTCGAAAGATGGTACTCGGGAGTCTCGCGCTCGATCCCGGGAGCGGAGACCTCTTCCTCGGGGAAGAGAACGGCAATCGCATCTATCGCCTGGGAGCCGACCAGCGGCTCCAGGCAGTGGCCGTGGGGCTGAACCACCTCCTCGGCGGGAGCTCACTCACGCTGGACCGACGGGGGCGCCTGGTCTTCCTCGACTACGCGAGTCCCGAGACCAACCTGCGATCGGAAACGCCCCTTCCGCCGTCCCTCAGCTGGCTGATCGATGAAGGCTATCGGGGCCCGTTGGTCTTCCGCATCGATCCACACGAGGAGCGACCGCTGCCGCGGCGGGCCGATTTGCTCATCCCGATTGTCCCGCGAAGCGAAACCACTCATCCCGGCCGCGAGCCCATGTGGCGGCTCATCGGCGTGACTGCGGCGCCGGGCGACGACCTCGTGTTCTTGAGTTCCGTGGGGGAGGTGTTACGGCTCGGGTCTGATGGCGAGCTCCGTGCCGTCGTCCGGCTCCCCGCCGGTCACTACCATCGCCCCACTCTAGCGACGGGCCCTGACGGCAGCATCTTCGTCTGTGCCGGCTACCAGATCCGTCAGATCTTCCGGATCTCGCCGGCTGGCAAGGTCAGCATCGTGGCCAGCGAGCTCGACGACCCCGGCGGTATCGTGCTCGACTCCGAGGGCGCCCTTTACGTTCCCGAGGCAGCGCTCCACCGGATCATCCGGATCTCGCCTGCCCACTGATCGAACTCCGAGGCGGCTTCTAGGCGCCCTCCAGCATCGCAGCCGTAAGGCCGCCCTCATAGCGGCGCGCGAAGACGGCAGAGATCAAGACCACCCAGATCGCCAGGCGGTTGATCCCGGCCACCGCTGCCAGCTCGTCGAGGGACCGTCCATGGTGCTGACGGGGCTCGCTGCAAGACGGCCGGCTCGACGGAGTTCGGGTCCGCGGCGACGACATCCGCTGCGAAGGTGACGCAAGTCGATTTCGCTGGTTGCGAGCCCGCGCAACGCGCCTAGATCAAATCGATCTCGAACGTGAGCATATTTGATATCGGTGGTCGCAGGCCCCCGATCTGAACCAGCGAAGTTGGCCAGCCGACAATGAGCGTCCGAATCGTGTGTCGGAGAACGCTCTGAACCTGTTACCAACCGTCCGGTTGGTAACATGATCGGCGCGTATTGAGGGTCGCGTCTGCGCTTGGGAGCATGCCTGCGTCGAAGAACGCTCTGTCTCATAGTGAGGCGGGTCTGGGCTGCCAAGAGTGGGCGCTTCGGCCGCCGGGCAGGACGCAGGGTGGCGCTGCGTTCCGCAGGAGTCTTTGGTCGGTTCGGCCGAGTGATGCCTAGTAAGCCAGGCCTCGTCGTTGGTCCGGCCGTTCACAACCGCACGGTTGTGAACAGCCGGGAGGCGTCCTGATTAAGGGCCGTTGCCGGGACGTGCCTTGGCAGTCGGTGTCTGCCCCGTGCCGATGATCATCGTTCGGCCTGCCCGTCGCGTGCTTCCCGTCCACGCTGCGCCCGCTGCGCGGCTGGTCGATCCCGACCGGGCTGCTCGACGAGATCGGCTTCTACCGCCTGGAAGGCTCGGCCGACAGCGACGCGGAGATCCAGGCGTCGGTGCCGCGGCCGCATGCTGAGCTTCCCGGCGCCGCGCCTGGTGAAGGTCAGCACGCCCTACATGCGCTCCGGGGTGCTTTACGAGGACTTCAAGCGGGCATGGGCGCAGCCGGATCCGGATCTGCTCGTGTGGCGGGCGCCGAGCGCCCTCATGAATCCGAGCCTCAAGCCCGAGCGCCTCGAGCGGGAGCGGCGCCTGGACCCCTCGCGCTTCGCCCGGGAGTACGAGGCCGAGTTCGCCGAGGACCTGGAGGCGTTCCTGCCCGGGGCCTGGGGTGGACGGGGCGATCGTGTGGGGCCGCCACGAGCTGCCGCCGCGCCCGGGCGTCCCCTACGTGGCCGCCGTGGATCCCTCCGGCGGTGGGGAGCCGATGCCTTCACGTTGGTGGTCGCCCACAGCGAGGACTCAGCCGCCGGCCTTCGCGTGGTGCAGGACGTGATGAAGAGCTGGGCCCGCACGCGGAGCAGCGCCGTGGACCTCGAAGGCGTCGTGAAGGCCATCGCCGGCTGCTGCCGAGACTATCGCTGCGCCACGGTGAGGGCCGCCGCTACGGGTCGGGCTGGGTGCGCGAGAGGTTCCGGGCCGAGGGTCTGCGCTACATCGAACCGGAGCTCAAGCGCCCCAACGACCCCGAGGCCACGCGCTACCTCGACAAGTGCCTCGCCTACGCGGAAGTCGAACCCCTGTGCGCGCAAGGGCGCATCGACCTGCTCGACCACCTGCAACTCATCCGCGAGCTGAAGTGCCTCGAGCGGCGGGCCCGCGCGGGCAGCAAGCCCCTGGTCGACCATCCGACGGGTGGCTACGATGACCACGCGAACGCGCTCGCCCTCGCGGCGGTGTCGGCCATGCGGCCGAAGCACCGGTGGCCCGCGGGGTTTTTCGAGCGCCCGACCATCACCGACGTGATCGCGGGCGCGCCGGCGCCGCCGCTGCCGCCGCAGAGTGGCGGGATCCGGCGCGTGGAGTTCTGACGTGGCAATATTCGCCTCTCATGACTCGGGAACCTGGGTGGACCCGGCGGAACCGCACGTGCTCCGCGACGAGTGGCTGGGCCAGCCGGTGGTCTTCGTCTACGTTCCGCGGCATCTGTTGCGAGCCGCCGTCGTCAGCCCGAGCCTCGTCGTGCTCCGCGACCTTACCCCGTTAATGGCGCGGCCCGTCGGCGAGGTGGTGTAGGCGTGGGGGCCGACGACGTGGCTTGTCGCACGCGCCCAGGTGCCGCCGCTGCTCCGGGATCTGGGCCTGGCCTCGCCGTTCATCGACAGCGTCCTCGCTGAGGTCGATCGGGTGCTCGCGCAACCCACGCGTTGGGCGTGACGCCAAAGCCCGCCTGTGGCGAGATGAAGCGGCGGACCTCATGGTAGTAAAATACTCTTACGCGGAGCCGCCGCTCCGGTACGGTAAGAGGCAAGCATGGCCCTCGCCCCAGCAGACCGCCGCGACCTGATCCGCCTCATCGTCGCCTACGCCGCCGAGCGCAAGGGCGCCGTCTCGAAGATCCGGCTCATCAAGTTCCTCTATCTCGCCGACGTCCACGCGTTCCAGTGGACGCAGCAAACCATCACTGGATATTCGTGGCGCTTCTACCACTACGGCCCGTGGGCGCAGGAGGCCCAGGTCGAAATCGACGAGTCGGTAGCCACGGGCATCATTGAGCCCATCGCAGTGACCCGCGAGGACGAGACCGGAGAGATCACGCTCTATCGCGCACCCGGCGCCCTCCCCACCCCGCCGGCCGCGCTCAGCACCACGGTCGAGATGCTAATCAAGCGGGACATCGCCGAATGGCTCGACCGGCCGCTCCCGCGCTTCCTCGACTACGTTTACTTCGACACCCCTCCGATGCGCGACGCGAAGCGGGGGGACCGACTGCGCTTTGACCCTGCTCTCTTCGCGCCCGCTGAACCTGCTGGCCCGGCTCCGAAGCGCCGGTATTCGTCGCGAGAATCTCGCAAGGCGTTCCAACGACTGCTCGAAGAGCGAGCGCGAGCTGGCGACCGCGTGCCGGTCTCACGCGACGCCATCGTGGATGACGCCTATGTCGCCGCCCTGGAACAGCTTGACGCTCAGGACCGGCTGAGCGGTCCGCTTGAGGGGCGGGCTCGCATAGGACCCGAGGGCGCCGAGTAGGCGCGCGGTGCCGATCCTTGACCTAATCGGTCAGTACTACGTCGCTGCCGACGGAGATTTTCGCAACACTTTCGTCCCGGGGCAGCTCTACTGGGCGCCCACGTTCTACCTGCCTCCACATCCGGAGGTGCTCTTCGAGGTCAACCCCGACCCGCGGGAACAGAATCTCGTTTTCGAGATCCGCCGGGCGACTGGCGAGAGCTTCCGCGGAAGCCACCGGCCGCTCAAGGCTATCGGCCTCGAAGCGGAGGAAGAGTTAGTCGCAGTGAAGGCGAAACGGCGGCTCGTTGTACTTCTGTCACAGCCGAACACTATCCTGGAAGACCTACGGGGGCTCGTCGTCAAGGACCGGAAGATCCACGAACAGTCGTTTGTCTGCCTGCCGCTGTACGGCGTCCATCGGGGACAAGGGGGCCGCGGCTTTCCTGAGATCGTCGTTGAACGTATCCAGGCGCTCATGTATACGCAGTTCTTCTACTTCCCCGCGAGCTCCCAGGAGCCGCAGCCAATGGTGTACGAAGCCATTGGCCGCCTTGATCGCCTCCAGGTCTTCCATCAGGATACGCTTCGGCCCAACGCGATCCCGCTGCGCTTGGAACCGGACAACTGCCTCTGGATGCTGCAAGAGTGGGTACGCACCTATCTCACTGGAAACATGTCGAGGGACATGGCGGAGCTGCGGCAAGAGCTGACGAAGGAACTCTACGCGTAGGGGCACTCGCGGCGCCGGACGCGCTCTTGCGATCCTCGTGTGAGGCGACGCCGGCACGATGCTGAGGGAGTCCTGGACCAACATTCTCGCCAATCTGGACGCCGCCCTCGATCTCTGTCGTTCCCTACAACTCACCGACCACGTCGAGCGCAGTCGCTTCCTTGAGTATCGACAGCACCTTGCGCGCCTCGTGGAGACGCTCCAGGCCGATGGACAGACAGGGGCCCGCGCCGTCTTTGAGGCGGATCGACTCAAGAGCATCGTGACGCTCACCGAAAGTGCGCAGTTCGCAGATCTTCTCTCATTCCTCCGCTCGGCAGATCCCAACGCACTCACCGATAAGCTGGTCCACGTCTTGGGAGGGCCCGTCCTGCCCAGTGATGAAGACCCCAACTCTAATCAGGCCCGAAACATCCTATTCGAGCTGAATCTGGCCTCGAAGATGTGGAAGGCTGGTCTGGCTCCGGAGCTCGGCGAGCACCCGGATCTTGTCATTGAGGTCGCGAAAAAACGGCTCCTGATTCAATGCAAGCGCCCATTCTCCACCAACGGGGCGCACCGAGCCCTGCGCGATGCGAAGGATCAACTGCTGCGGGATCTCACTCGAGCTCCTGCCGGATCCCGAGGTATCATCGCCTTGTCGCTCAGCCGGCTGCTAAACCCGGGTAATGAGATCTTCGTCTACGGCGCTGAAATGCGGGCCAGGAGGGACCTCGCGGATCGTCTCCAGTCCACTGCCGATCAACTGCTCAGTAAGTGGAGCGGCCCGGGCAGGAAGATCATCGGCATGATCTGCCACGTGATCACACCGGCCATCGACGAAGGCGTCGGCCTGTGGATGATGGTCCAGCAAACGAATGTCCACGGATTCGCTGGGCGCGGGACGTTCGACGACAAGGCATTCCGTTCAGTGTATGGGGCGTTAGAGACGATCTGGTATTGATGGTGCTCGCGGGTCTAGGGTAGCTCCCGAACGGCCCCCTGACGGCCTGGCCCGCGAGACTCCCTCTCAGGGTTGCTCCCGCAGGGAGGAGCGCATGGTCGGTCGCATGCCGAGGCGCTCGAAGAAAGCCGGTTGCGGCGACGAGCGGCCGCCGAGCCCGACGGCTGTGCCCTCGCCCGGCCCCGCGCTGGCGCCATCTCCGGAGGCGGCGGCCCCGGCACCGACAGCGCCGCCCGTGGATCCGGCGTCCGCTGCGCCGCCGGTAAAGACACCGCCCGCGCCCGCGTCTCCGAGCCCGGCCCCCGCGCTCGTGGGCACAGCGCCGCCCGAACCGCCAGCCCCCGCCCCACTCGACTGGCTCCAGGGGCCCGTGATCGGCCCCCAGCCCTTGCAGATGATGGTCCCCATCGATACGCCCGTGAAGGAATTCATGGCCGTGCGGCGACATGTCCGAGCGAAGCAGCGGGCGCAGCAACAGCGCCACGGGGCGATCACACCGCCAGCGTTCCCCCGGGCTGCCGAACCGGCCCGGGGCGGAGCTCCAAGGAAGGTGGACGCCACCAAGGAGAAGCTCTGTCGACTCTTCGCCGAGCACCCGGAGTGTCGAGGCCCGCGCTTCGGAGAGGCCAGGCTCGCTCGGCTGCTCGGACAGTGGTACGGCTTCGCGGCCACGCCCCGCACTGTGGGGCGCGCTCTCCAGCAGCTCAGGTAGTCACCCTCCAGAGAGAAAGCCCGCTCGCCAAAACCTCGACGTCCGAGTTTTGCTCGCATGACTGCGAAACTCGGAGCAGCGAAACTAGAAGCGCCATGACTGAGGCGACTTGCCTGCCGTGACGCGGTTGACCCATTGACTCAATCGCCCACCGCCGGGCGCCGCCCCAGAACGAGGCCACATTTCATCGTCCGCATCGTCCGCCACGTTCTCGGCCCTATTCCCCAAATGGTTAGCTGCGGTCGATGGTGGAGGGGACGATCGTCCGCACGTCGTCTGCTTGGCCCGTCTCCAGCTGTTCGAGCCGAGGATGACTAGAATCTTTCGCCTCCGCTTTACATTTCCGGGCAGTCTGCCGGTGCTCCAAGTATGGAGGGACACCCTATGGAGCACCCGGTATCCAACGTCGTCATTGAGGCCTCCTCCGATCGCGGAATCCAGCGGATCCTCATCAACGTGCAACCGAGTGAGCGGAACCTCCGCGTCCCATTGCTCCGCCAGATTATCGCGGTAGTAGGGCAGCTCGACCTTGCGGTGCGCGGCTTCCCGGGCATCGGCACCGACAACGGTGTCGGCAAGGAGCGGTGCAGATGACCGTGCTGGCGGCCCCACCCGGTCTAGCTCGCGTCCTCGACCAGCTCCAGCATGTACGGCGGATGGGCGACTCCTGGCGCGGGAAGTGTCCCGGACCCTGCGACGATCACCACGCCGCGTTGTCAATCCGCGAGGGCTCGGGTGGGAGGGTCCTCCTCTACTGCTTCAAGGGCTGCCAGCTCTGGGAGATCGTGTGCGCCCTCGGCCTCAAGGTTTCCGACCTCTTCACCCGATCCAAGCGCCCGCGACGGGTACCGGCACCTCCGCTCCGGGCCGAGACGGAATACGAGCTGGCGCGGGCCATGGTGCTCAGGGAAGAAGAATCCCTACTACGGATGCGCAATCGCTGGACGCCGCTGTGGGCCTTGAGTGATGCCGTCCGTGAACATTCTAAGCTAGTGCAACGGTATCGCCAGCTCGCGGCGAGCTGCGGCGGAGAGAAGGAGGGCACCTGGTTTTGTCTGGCCGAGGCCGCGCATCATCAGACGCTCGCACATCTGGCTGCCCACGAAGCGGACCAGCTCCTCACCGAGGTGCGGAGGGGGCATGAACGACAAGCGCAAGCAAGCTGAACTGCTCGCCGCCATCGCAGAGGAGCAGAAGGCCGAGTTGTTCCGCAGTCCCGATGGCGAGACGACCTATGCGACGGTTCCAGTTGGCCGGCACTATGAAACATGGCCGATTCGCTCGAAGGGTTTCAAGCGGTGGTTGGTCTACCATTTTTTCAGACGCGAAGGCAAACCGCCGGGGCATCAGGCGCTCGCGGATGCCCTCGGGCTGCTGGAGGCGTGGGCCCAATTCGGCGGCGCGGTGTATCCCGTCTCGGTGCGGGTTGCCGGCTCGGGTGGGGCCATCTACATCGACCTAGGCGATGCCGAGTGGCGCGGGGTGGAGATCACGGCGACCGGCTGGGACATCACAGCGAATCTCCCCGTGAAGTTCCGGCGGCCCCGCGGGATACAACCGCTGCCCGTACCGGTCGGCGGGGGCTCGCTCGACGCGGTGCGGGAATTCCTCAACCTAGCCGACGATGATCAGTGGAGACTCCTGGCCGGAGCACTCGTGGGCGCCCTTCGGCCTGACGAGCCCCACGCGGTCCTCACCCTCCAGGGTGAGCAGGACTCGGGCAAATCGACGGCGGCCAAGATTCTGCGCCGACTGATCGATCCGAATACCGCCGACCTCCGCACGAAGCCACGCGACGAGCGCGACTTGATAATTGCTGCCAACAACGGGTGGCTGATCAGTATCGACAATGTGTCGTTCCTCGACCTGTGGCTCTCCGACGCGCTCTGCCGCCTCACGACGGGTGCGGGCTTCGGCACCCGCGAGCTGTACGAGAACATGGATGAGATTCTGTTTGAGGGGATGCGCCCGATTACCCTGAACGGGATCGAGCAGTTCGTGGTGCGTGGCGACCTGTTGGATCGCACCCTCCTGCTCGATTTGCCCTCGCTACAGGAAGGCCGACGCCGCCCGGCAACCGAGTTCTGGCAAGCCTTTTGGGTGGCCCAGCCCCGGATCCTTGGCGCCCTCTACAGTGCAGTCAGCTGCGCGATCCGGCGCCGGGATTCTGTCCAGCTCGATTCTCTGCCGCGGCTGGCGGACCTCGCGATCTTCGTCACCGCAGCCGCGCCGGCTCTCGGATGGCCAGAGCTGGCCTTCGTCGAGGCCTACACTGAGAACCGGGCCAACGCCAGCAACGTTGCCATCGAGGCCTCGGCGGTCGCCCTAGCCCTCCGGGATCTGGCCGGAGACGGCGAGTGGAATGGGACGGCCACGGACCTCCTAGCCAAGCTCACCACTCTGGTCTCCGACACCACGCGCAAAGAGAAGGGCTGGCCGAAGTCAGCCCAGGCTCTCAGTGGCGCCATCAGGCGGCTCGCTCCGAACCTGAGAAAGCTGGGCATTGGCATCACCTTCGAACGCGAGGGCAAGGACCGGAAGCGCCTGGTCCGAGTGAAGAAGATAGAGGAGGAAGAACGCCGTCCGCCCGGTCCGCCAGACCAGGCGGCCACAACGGCGGACGCAAACGCTCAAACGCCGTCCGCCGCCAACCTAGCGCGGAATAAAGGATCGGACCGGGCGGACGCGATGGACGCGAAAATCGCCGCACAGTCTCATTCGGAGCATCCGGCGGACGCGATGGTAGCCGCGCCGGACGCGGACGAGGATAGTGTTCCCCGTTGGGTCCAGGGGGACATTGAGGAGGTACCGCTGTGATGACCCCCGGGCTGATGAGCCTGATCCTGGCGCTTCGTGCTGGGGGGTCTGTGAAGTGGGATGGTGCTCGCCCGCGACTCCTAGCGCCCCGGTCTCAGCATCAGGCCCTCCTAGAGGCTGGAGACGAGATTCGCATGATCCTCGACCGGGCTCGGGTCTTCCGTCGCCAGTTTGCCGAGTGGACCGCCACCGACCGGACGAGCATCCCGCTGTTAGTTCTCACCGAGGCTCCTGAGCCGCGTGCCGGCTTCTGCGTCTCCTGTGGGGGACCGTCATCGGGGTGGCGGTGTGCCATCTGCCTGACCGCCGTCCTCATCACCCTCGGGTGTGACCTCGTACAACTGGGCCAGCGCCTGCCGCTCGGGCCCTCCGACTAGGAGACTTCGGGATGACCTTAGCCGGCAAACCCTTGGCCGCCCCCGCAGACGCGTCTCGCCCGCTCCGCCTTTTCAATGCCGGGCGTGGCGCCTAATGAGGACGGGCAGATGAGCGAACCCCGTCCAGTCCCCGAGAACTCGGGCCCGCTGCTGCCGGAGCTCTTCGACGCCCTGGCCGACATTCTGGCGGACGCCCTGGTCGCCTCCTACCTGCGCGCCCATGCCCTCGATCCCGTGATCAGCCCGAGCCAAGTTGACAATGCGTACCGGCAGGCATATAAAGTGGTGCTATGAAGGCGAAGATCCTCCGGGAACTTGCCCGCGAGCTCGGCCGGCGGGGCGGCATCGCGCGGGCCAAGGCCTTGAGTCCGACCGCCCGCCGCAGGAGCGCCAAGACGGCCGCCGCCGCCCGGTGGGCCAAGCGCACGCGGAGGGAGGCCCGCTAATGACGTGCGCTGGTGGAACGTGATCGGTCTCGCGCTGACGGCCGTCGGTGCCCTGGTGATCGGCTCGGGATTCCTCATCGCCCCAACCGAGGCGGAGTGGCGCGGCCAAGTGGTGCTGGGCGGTGAACCCGGCGACCCCAGGAATCGCCAGCTGCCGCAGGTTCGGGAGCGTATTGCCGGTGCGCGGAACACGCTGGCCGGGCTCGTGCTCATCGTCCTCGGCTCTCTCTGCCAAATGTACGGGAGCTGGCCCCGGTGATCGCCACCGTCTACGCCAGGAAGTCCACCGAGCAGGAGAAGGGCGCCTCCGGTGCCAGCGAGTCCGTCGAGCGCCAGCTCGAGCACGCCGCGGAGTACATCGCCAGGAAGGGCTGGTCGCAGGGCCCCGCCTTCTACGACGACAACGTGAGCGGGGCCGCCTACGCCAAACTCGTGCAGCGCAACCGCATGGTGGCCGACGCCGAGGCCGGAGCCTTCCAGGTCCTCGTCGTCTCCGAGCAGTCCCGGCTCGGCCGCGACATGATCGAGGTGGCCTACACCATCAAGCGCATCGCCGAGAGCGGAGTCAGGATCTTCTCCTACCTCGACGACCAGGAGATCAGCGTCGAAGACGAAGTGGCGCAGGCCATGACATTCCTCCGGAGTTTCTCCTCGGCCTCCGAGCGACGGCAGACGTCCAGGCGCGTGTTCGACGCAGCCCGTCGGCGGGTGCGAGCCGGACAGGTGGCCGGTGCGAAGATTTACGGGTACGACAACGCGCCCGTGCACGGTCCGGGCGGCAAGCCTTCGTACACGGTTCGCCGCATCAACCCAGAGCAGGCCGCCGTCGTCGTGCGGATCTTCACGATGTACGCGGAGGGGATCGGCTCTCTCACCATCGCCCACCGGCTGAACGCCGGGGGCGTCCCCGCCCCTCGCGTGCGGGGCTGGGCCCAGGCCGGCGTCAAGTACATGCTCCGCAACGAGGTCTATCGCGGCGTCGTCGTCTGGGGCCGCTCGCAGAACATCGTGCGCAAGGGCCGGAAAACCAACCGCCTCCGCGCGCCGAAAGAATGGGAGCGCGTCGAAGCCCCTGCCCTGCGGATCATCAGCGAGGACCTCTGGGCGCGGGTCCAGGCCCGCCGCCACTGCCGCCGGCGCTCGTACCCCCGCAGCCCCACGACCGGACGCCTGCTCGGCCGCCCGTCCTGGCACGACGGCCACTCGAACTACCTGTGGACGGGCTTCGGGCGCTGCGTCTGCGGCGGCAGCATCCGCGTCACGCATCGGCGCCACGGGACCCAGCCGAACCGTGTGATCGTCCGCTCCTACCTGTGCGCCACCCGCGACAACCGGGGTGAAGCCAAGTGCGCCAACGACGTCCTCGTGCGCGTGGAGGCCCTCGACCGGGCCCTGGTCGCCGCGCTCGCCGAGGTCCTCGACGACCGGCTCCTGGAAGCCGCAGTTGGCCGTGCGCTCGCCCGGCTCCAGGCCGGCCAGCAGCATGTCCTCGACCACCGCGCGCAGGTCGAGCGAGACCTCGTCCAGGTCCAGCATCGCATCGACCGCAGCCTCGACGCCTTCCTGGACGGCCAGGGGGCCATGCCCGAGCTGCGCGCCAAGATCGAGGCCGACCGGCAGCGCAAGGACGCTCTCACCACCGAGCTCGCCGCCCTCACCAACGCCGCAGCCCCCGCTTCACTGGATGCGGAGCGGATCAAGCGCGACCTCCGCGCCTATGCCGCTGACGTGCGCGCCCTGCTCGCCGACAACGTCCAGCAGGCCCGCGCCGCGCTTCGCAAACTCCTCGACGGCCGCCTCATCAACGTCGAGCCGGTCAAGCACACCGACGGCCGCAGGGGCTTCCGCTTCCAGGGCGTCGTCGCCCTCAACCGCCTCCTCGCCGGCGAAGTCCTCACTAGCCTGACGGGTACAACCCGAACAGATACGTGCGCTGCAGGCCGAGCGCCCGCGCGGCGCGCGTGCGGTTGCCGCCGGCCTGGGTAAGCGTCGCCTCGATGAGCCGGCGCTTGAAGTCGGAGACGGCCCCGTGGAAGCCG
>Ga0070699_100001522_pt1 | contig 21187 bp, 20 predicted proteins | sample KBSK1503metaG_FD_65473 | JGI IMG/M metagenome (GOLD analysis project Ga0070699, IMG submission 65473) | Corn, switchgrass and miscanthus rhizosphere microbial communities from Kellogg Biological Station, Michigan, USA - KBS K1-50-3 metaG | ecosystem: Host-associated > Plants > Roots >...
CTGGGGGCCCTCGTTCTCATCTGGCTGAACCAGCAGATCGTCTCCTACACGGAGTACTGGCCGTTGATCCTCGGCACCATCCTCGTCGTGCTCCTCTTCGTCTTTCCCGGCGGCATCGCGGGCGCGCTGGAGTCGGCGGCCCGCCGCCTCCGAGGGAGGCGCCAGGTTGCTTGACGTCCGCGATCTCAGCAAGAGCTTCGACGGCTTCCAGGCCGTGGGCGGAGTCAGCTTCAGCGTTCCGCGCGGCTCGATCAGCGCCATCATCGGGCCCAACGGCGCGGGCAAGACCACGCTCTTCAACCTCATCACCGGTCACCTCAGGCCCGACGCGGGCAGCGTCAGCTTCAAGGACCGGGAGATCACCGGTATCGCGCCCCACGATCTCTGCCGTCTCGGCATGGGCCGCTCCTTCCAGCGCACCAACGTCTTCCCGCGCCTCACGGTATTTCAGAACATCCAGGCGGCGTTCCTCTGCCACCGAGGACGCGGCTGGAACCTGATGGCGCGGGTGGACAGCTTCTACCGGGAAGAAACCCAGGCGCTGCTCGACTCCGTGGGCCTTCTCGACAAGGCCGGCGAGGTCGCGGGGTTCCTCTCGCACGGCAACCAGAAACAGCTCGAGCTCGGCATCACGCTGGCGCTCGAGCCCGAGATCCTGCTCCTCGACGAGCCGACGGCGGGGATGTCGGCCCAGGAGACCCGCGAATCCATCCGGCTCATCGAGCGCATCGCGCACGAGCGCGGGTTGACCCTCCTCTTCACCGAGCACGACATGGCGGTGGTCTTCGCCATCGCCCATCGCATCACCGTGCTTCACCAGGGCCAGGTGATCGCCGACGGCGCGCCCGACGACGTCCGCCGGCATCCGGACGTCCGCCGCGTCTATCTCGGAGAGCGGCGGTGACGACCGCGCCCATCCTGGCGGTCGGGGAGATCTACACCGCCTACGGCCTCTCCCGGGTTCTCTTCGGCGTGTCGCTGGAGGTGGCGGCGGGCGAATGCGTCTGCCTCCTCGGCAGGAACGGCGTCGGCAAGACGACGACCATGCGGAGCATCATGGGACTGACGGCGCCCCAACAGGGGCGCGTCGTGTGGAAGGGGCGCGACATCGCCGGACGCGAGCCCTACCAGATAGCCGATCTCGGCATCGGCTTCGTCCCCGAGGACCGCCGCATCTTCGCCGATCTCACCGTGTGGGAGAACCTGGACGTCGCGGCACGGAGCCGGGGCGGGACAGCGGCCTGGACGCTCGAGCGCGTCTTCGGCCTCTTCCCCAAGCTCCGCGAGCTGGTGGACCGGCAGGGCGGCTTCCTCTCGGGCGGAGAGCAGCAGATGCTGACGATTGCGCGCACCCTCATGGGCAACCCCGAGCTGCTGCTCCTCGACGAGCCCTCCGAGGGCCTGGCGCCCCTCGTCGTGGACCACCTCAAGGATCAGATCGCCAGGCTCAAGCAGGACGGTTTGACCATCCTCCTCGCCGAGCAGAACGTGGACTTCTGCCTCGACCTGGCCGACCGCGTCTATGTCCTCGAGAAAGGCCACATCCGGTACGAAGGCACCGCCGCTTCATTCCGAGAAGACGAGTCCATTCGCGCCCAATACCTCGCGCTCTGATTTTCTGATAGGGTGTGGGGCATGGCGACCTTCACGATCACGTGCCCGTGCTGCAGCGGCCGGCTGACCATCGACCCGAAGCTCGAAGCCGTGGTCGCGCACGAGCCCCCGCCGCGGGCGAGGTCCGGACTCGGCCTCGGCGAGGCGATCACCTCGCTCCAGGGCGAGGCGGCGAAGCGCGAGGAGCGCTTCCGCGAGCAGATGAAGGCCGAACAGAACAAGTCGAAGGTCCTCGACGCCAAGCTCCAGCAGGCCTTGAAAAAGGCCAAGGACGATCCCTCGAAGCCTCTAAACCCCATGGACATGGACTGACCACGGCGCGCGCTCGGGGATGAAGACGTCGGATCTCACGTCCGCGATCCTCAAGAGTGTCAGCCGCTCCTTCTACCTCTCGCTCGCCGTCCTGCCCGCCGCCGTCAGGCCCGCCATCGGGCTGGCCTATCTCCTGGCTCGCGCCGCCGACACGATCGCCGACACGCGCCTCATCGACCGTCACCAGCGCATCACCCACCTGCTGGCGCTGCGCGCCGAGCTCGACAGCCCCGAGCGCGGTCGCCTGGAAGCCATCGTCCGGGCCACGCGCGGCGTCCAGGCCCTGGAGGCGGAGCGCGCCCTGCTCGAGCGTCTGCCCGAGTGCCTGGAGGCCTACCGGACGCTCCTCGCCGACGATCGTCGGCAGGTGCGCCGCGTCCTCGACACCATCATCGAGGGCATGACCGAGGATCTCGCGCGCTTTCCCGGCGAGGACGAGGGCGGGCTCGCCGCGCTCGACACGCGCGCGGAGCTCGACCGCTACACGTATCTCGTCGCGGGCTGCGTCGGCGAGTTCTGGACCGAGGTGCACGTGGCCCACCGGCCACGCCTCAAGCACTGGAACCTCGAGAAGATGACGGCGCTCGGGATCCGCTTCGGGAAGGCGCTTCAGCTGACAAACGTCCTCCGCGACATCCCGCGCGACCTGCGCCAGGGGCGCTGCTACCTGCCCCGCCAGGACCTGGCGCTCCTCGGCCTCGAGCCCAAGGACCTCCTCGACCCCCAGGCGGGCCCGGCCCTCCGCCCGCTCCTGGTCGACCTGCTCAATGTCGCGCTCGATCACTACGAGGCGGGCTGGCAGTACACCTTCGCCATCCCGAAGCGGGAGACACGCATGCGGCTGGCCTGCGCGTGGCCGCTGTTGATCGGGCTCCGCACCCTCGACCTGCTCGCGCAGGCGCCCAATTGGCTCGACCCGAGCGTCGTCCTCAAGGTACCCCGCATCCGCGTGTACGGGATGATGGCGCAGTCGGTGGCGACGGTCTGGTCCACGCGCGCGCTCGCCAGGAAAGCGCGCCAGCTCCGCGAACGCATCCGGCTGTGATTCCGATCGTCCAGGTGGACGCCTTCACCGAGCGTGCCTTCGGCGGCAACCCCGCCGCCGTGGTCCTCGACGCCCAGGGGCTCTCCGACGCGCAGATGCAGGCGATCGCCACGGAGATGCGCGTCGCGGGTACGGCATACCTGATGCCGGCCACGAGCGGGGACGCACAGTGGCGCCTCAGGTGGTTCACGCCGACGCGCGAGATCGCCTACTCGGGCCATACCACGCTGGCCGCGGTCCACGTCCTCATCGAGGCGGGGCGGCTCCGCAACGACCACGTCGTTTTCGAGACGCAGGCGGGGCACCTGGGAGCAACCGTGGTGGCGGACCGCGCGCACCGGCTTATCTGGCTCGAGCCCAAGGTGCCCGCGCTCCACGCGTTCAGCGGCCAGCTGGGCCACGTGCGGGAAGCGCTCGGGCTTCCCGCCGCCGCGGGCTGGGCCCACCCGGTGACGACCCCCGACCACGACCTCCTCATCCCCGTCGCGGGGCTCGACGTCCTGCGAGCGCTCACGCCGAACTTGGCCGCGCTCGCCGACGTCGCCACTCACGCCGGCGTCCGGGGCGTGTGCCTCGTCTCGCGCGAGACGGTCGAGAAGGGCTCCGAGACCCACTGCCGCTTCTTCGCTCCGCACTTCGGCGTCCCCGAGGACATCGTGACCGGCTCCGTCCACTCGTCGATAGGAGTCTGGCTCCTCGACGCCGGCCTCCTCCACGCCGACGGGTCACTCGCCGCCTTCACCGCGGAGCAGGGTGATGGCCTGGGCCGTCCCGGCAGGCTGCGCGTCGAGCTCCAGGTGCGCGCCGGCGCCGTCACCCGCGTCCGCGTCGGCGGCTCGGCCGTGACTGTGCTCAGTGGGAGCATCGCCCGACCGCAGGCATGAGGTTCCTCGGCGTCGACCTCGCCTGGAAAGACGGCAATCCCTCGGGCGTGGCTCTCCTGGGCGGCCAGCGATTCCCCCTCCGCCTGCGGGAGCTGCCCCACACGCTCCCCCGCCACGCGGCCGTACTAGCCTGGATTGCCCGCCACGTCGCGCATCATCGCGCCTCGGTGGGCATCGACGCGCCGCTGCTCGGGCTGGGCCCAGGGCGGCGCGGCGGCGACAACGAGGTCTCGAGCGCTTTTGGACGCTTCCACGCGTCCACCCACAGTCCCCCGAGCTACCCAGGCCTCGCCGCCTTCACCCGCGCCCTGCTCGCCGACTACGCGCTCGATTCCTTCGGGCCCGGCTGGCCCCCGACGAGCCGGTGCCCGGTCATCCGCGAGGTCTATCCGAACGCGCTCCAGGTCCTCCTCTTCGGTCTCGACCGCCGACCGGGACTCACCATCATCAAGTACAAGCAGCGCCGCTTCGCTCAGAAGCGCGCATGGGTCGAGCGTGGCCTCGGTCCCTTCGTCGAGCGGTGTGTCGAGACGATCGGGGGGCGCTACGTGGCGACGCGGGATCCCGCGTGGCAATCGCTGGTCGCCATGCGGCCGCGGACCTCCATGTCGGGCGCCGAGATCAAGGGCATCGAAGACAGGTGGGACGCCGTCCTCTGCGCGCTGGGAGCGGCGCTGGAGTTTTTCGAGGCGGGCTCCATGCGCTTTTACCCCGACGCCGCCGACGCCTGGCGGCGCGGGTACATCCTGGCGCCGGTCCTACCCACCGCTCGGTAGCGGGGCCGAGCGCGCCTGCTCCGCGTGCTGCTGCGCTTCGGCGTAACGGCCAAGGCGCTGAAGGGCCACCGCCATGTTCAGGTGCGCCTCCGCGTAACGGGGGTTGATCCTGAGCGCCTCTTCGTAGTGCTGCACCGCCTCGGTCCACCTGCCCTGACGGGCGAGCACGATGCCCCAGTTGTTCTGGGCATAGGCGAGGCGAGGGTTGGCAAGGAGCCATTCGGCGGTGCCCGAATCGGCCTCACGCGCCGGCGGACGCAGCGGCGGCATCCGGCGGGCCTTGGCCATGAAGAGGGGCCGGCTCAGTCCCTGACCGGCAGCTTGAGTAGGGCGTCGGCGTCGATGCGGGCGCGGCGGAGGTGGGCGGCCCAGTGCAGGTGGGGGCCGGTGGCCCGGCCCGTGCTGCCGACGCTCCCAATGATCGAGCCGCGCTCGACCAGGGCACCCTCGGTCACGTCCACCCGATCGAGGTGCATGTAGAGCGTGTAGAGGCCCTCGCCGTGGTCGAGCGCCACCACCTTGCCCCCGAAGAAGAAGTCGACCACGAGGGCGACCCGGCCCCGGTTCGAGGCCACCACAGGCGTGCCGGCCGGTACCGCGAAGTCGAGTCCGGAATGGGGGGAGCGTGGCTTCCCGTTGATGATGCGCCGCGAACCGAAGCCCTCGGCCTTTGCCTCGGAGGCCACCGGCTTGGTGAATCGGCCGCGCCAGAGGCGCTCGAAGCTGACCGTGTCGAAGAGCGTGCGGAGTCGCGCCGCCTCGGCCTCCGCCCGGCCCTCGTTCTCCGGGGAGAGATCGACCATGGACTTGGGCAGGCTCAAGCGCTGAACGGGAAACTTCCGCGCCTTGACCATGATCGTGCCGGCGCTCTTGCGGGTAATTCCGCCCCTGTCGACAAATCCGATGCGCCAGGGCGTCCGGCCTGGCCGCGCCTCGAGATCGATGCCGATGAGCGCGGCGTATCCGTCGGCGTAAGGAAAGAAGAAGAGCGGCCGGCCCGCCACGCTCCCGTCCATGTCGGGCGCGCCTGCCGCCCCGGTCACCACGATCAGCGCCACGTCACCCTGCCGCGCCACCGACGGCGTCACCGTCACCTTGAACGCCGCGGCAGCCGGTGCGGCCAGACCCAACACAACCGCCACGACGCCTATGAGAAGCGACCCGAGAAACGTCATGCCGCGATTGTACGCGCAGGAGGGACGAGCCCGAAGAATCCAAGACCGCGCCCGCGATGCGCGAATCGGGAGGGGTGGGGGCCGCCCCCCCGCCCGGTGAATCGGAGACCGATCTACGAGGACTCGGGGCGCTGCTGGCGAAGGAACTGCTCGATCTCCGCCACGAGATCCGCCGACGGCGGCAGCTCATCACCCTGCCCGCGGGCTGGCTCGACCGCTTCCTCGTCCCCGGTTGGCTTGCGCTCGAGCGTCTTCACGTACTCGGCGATCTTCGCGTTCTGCCCTACCACCTCGTCCAGGTTGTGCTCGAACTGCCGCGTGGCCTCCACGAGGTCAGAGAGGTCGGCCTCGGCACCCAGGAGCGAGAGAACCCGCCGTACGAGGGCGAGGGCCGCCTTCGGATTCTCGATGCCGGAGACGTAGTGGGGGACATTGGCCCAGAGGCTCGCGGTGGGCAGACCCTCCTCGCGGCAGAGCGTGTTGAGCACGCCGACGATGCCCGTCGGGCCTTCGTAACGCGTGGGGCGTATGCCGAGCTTCGCCGCCAGCTCGGGGTCGTAGGCACCGCCCGTCAGTCTCACCGGCCGGGTGTGCGGGACCTCGGCCAGCAGCGCGCCGAGCGTCAGAATCAAGGTGGCGTCCGAGCGCCTGGCCAGGTCGAGCACCGCGCCGCAGTAGGTGCGCCACTTCAGGTGCGGCTCGATGGCCACTCCGACGATGAGGTCGCGGTCGAGGTGGGGGAGGCGAGAGAGGGAGAAATCGGTGGATGGCCAGACAATCTCCCGCTCGTTACGAGAGTCCGCCTTGAAGCGCACGTAGGGCCTTGAGAGCCCGAAGTGATAGAACTCCTCCGGGTCGATGCTGGCGAGCGGCCGCGAGGGCCAGACCTGCCCCAGGAAGCGCGCGGCCGTGGTCGCGGCCTCCGCGGCGTCGTTCCACCCGGAGAACGCCAAGATCAGGATGGGCTGACGGAGCCCGCCCGGCTCCTCGAACATCACCAGTGGATCGGTCGACGGCATGGGCTATCCTTCCGCGAGGATGCCTGACGGGGCCCATCCTCGCAAGAGCAAAAGCGTCTCGGCTCGGCGCGGGGCCAAAAGAGAGGTTGACTCTGCGCTCGGCCGTTCCGTATCATGGTGGCCGCTGGATGGTTCGTAACCCCACGTCAACACAGGAGGTCACGGCTATGCGTTCGAAGATCGTCATGGCGGCGGCGCTCATCGGGATCGCGTTCCTGTCAGGCGCTTGCGCCACGTCCGAGCAGTGGGGCGAGTGGCGGAGCCACACCACCCACTTCGCGTCAGGCGAGCATGGCATGTTCTCGATGGCGAACAACATGAGCGGCGCGAACCCCAAGGTCACACGCCTCGATATCGAGAACTCTCGCACGCAGAACTGGTGGGGCAAGAGCATCACGGTGGAGCCCGGACAGGTCATCCAGAACTAGACCCACCACACTCATGTCGCGTCGAAGCATAGCCACGGCCCTCGCCGTGGCTGCCATGGCGGGGGTCGCAGCACTCGCGCAGGCGGGCCCGGCCGATTACGTCATGCCGATCGAAAAGCACTCGACGGCCAAGGGCCGGGCCCTCGCCACCAAGTACCAGCCCCAGCTTCTCCAGTTCTCCGATTACGTGTACCACTGCCTGCCCTACCTCGAGATACGGAACGGCCTCGGCTTCAAGCGTGTGCCCAAGGAGCCGGCGGACGACCGCTACGCCGCCGTGTGGGTCAGGGCGGAGCAGGCCACGGACGCCGCCTTCGCGGCCCTGCCCATGGATCGCCAGGCCTCGGCGATGTTCTCTCGCTACGGCGTCCCGATGCTCAGGCGGCTCACGGCCATACCGGGGATCCAGTCGGACCCTGACGTCTACGGTTTCTCGGTGGCCGTCGAGTGGATCAAGCCCGGCAGCGACCCGAACAGACCCACGATGGAGATTCTCTCGATGTTCGCGGATCAGGCGAGCACGCGGGCTTTCCTCGCCAAGACGCTCTCGGCCGGGGATTACGTCCGGAGGATGAGGCTCACGTTCTTTGACGGCGACAAGGAGGTCGGACGCCTGCCCATCGAGGTCTGGGAGGACAACTTCGTGGGCACCTACAAGGTGCCCGGTTACGAGATGGAGAAGGGCAAAGTCTGCTCGTAGGCGCCGAACTCGCCGCAGTTTGACAGGCCCCGGAGCCTCCGCTAGCATGAGAGCCAGGGCCCCTCGATGAAACTCCCCGTGAAGCAGAAGACGCAGTTCTCTCTCATCTATTTGCTCATTGCCGTGCTGGTGCTGTCCCTCGTCCAGAGCTGGCTCCTGGCGCCGCGGACGGTCGAGATCCCGATGAGCAAGTTCCTCGCGCTCGTGCGCGAGGGCAAGGTCGAGCGCGTATCCGTCACCGACCGCGAGATCCGGGGCACGCTCAAGCCGGGCGCCCTCCCCGCCCCGCAGCCCGGCCCCGGCGACAAGGTCCGCAGCCTGGTCGGAGCCGACCAGCCCGCGACCACCTTCACGACCACCCGCATCCCCGGCATCGAGGACAGCGCCCTCGTCAAGGAGCTCGAGCAGAACAAGGTCGAGTTCTCCGGGCGCGTCGAAAGCACGTTCTGGCGGGACTTCATCTTCGGGTGGATCGTGCCGTTGGCTCTGATGGTCGGCCTCTGGATGTTCGTCATGCGCCGGATGGGCGGGGGGCCGACCCAGGCGCTGTCCTTCGGCCGCTCCAAAGCCAAGATCTACGACCGGAAGGAGCTCAAGACGACGTTTGCCGACGTCGCGGGCGTGGAGGAGGCCAAGGCGGAGCTCATGGAGGTGGTGGACTTCCTCAAGAACCCCAAGAAGTACCAGCGGCTCGGCGGACGCATCCCCAAGGGCGTGCTGCTGGTCGGCCCCCCGGGCACGGGCAAGACGCTCCTGGCCCGGGCTGTCGCGGGCGAGGCCGACGTGCCGTTCTTTTTCCTCTCGGGCTCCGAGTTCGTGGAGATGTTCGTCGGTGTCGGAGCCTCGCGCGTGCGCGATCTCTTCGAGCAGGCCAAGGAGAAGGCGCCCTGCATCGTCTTCATCGACGAGCTCGACGCCATCGGCAAGACCCGGGCCGGCGCCACGGGTTTCGCGGGCGGTCACGACGAGCGCGAGCAGACTCTCAACCAGCTGCTGGCTGAGATGGACGGCTTCGACTCCTCCAAGGGCGTCATCATCATGGCGGCCACCAACCGCCCCGAGGTCCTCGACGCGGCCCTGCTGCGCGCGGGACGGTTCGACCGTCAGGTGGTCGTGGACAAGCCCGACGTCAAGGGGCGCGAGGCCATCCTGCTGGTACACGCGCGCAACGTCATCCTGGCCCCCTCCGTGGACCTTCGCGTGCTCGCCGCGCGCACGCCGGGCATGGCGGGCGCCGATCTCGCCAACATCATCAACGAGGCGGCGCTCCTGGCCGCCCGCAAGGGCAAGGATGCCGTGGACATGGCCGACCTCGACGAGGCCGTCGATCGCGTGATCGGCGGTCTCGAGCGCAAGAGTCGGGTGCTGTCCGAGAAAGAGCGCGACATCGTCGCCCACCACGAGATCGGCCACGCGCTCGTCGCCTCTTCCCTGCCCCAGGCCGATCCGGTCCACAAGGTGACGATCATCCCGCGTGGTGTGGGAGCTCTCGGCGCCACCTACCAGCTGCCGCTCGAGGACCGTTACCTCCTGACCCGCAGCGAGCTCGAGGACCGGATCGCGGTGCTTCTGGGCGGGCGGGTGGCGGAAGAGGTGGTCTACGGCGAGATCTCGACGGGCGCCCACAACGACCTCGAGCGCGCGACCGAGATGGCGCGGCTCATGGTCACCCAGTACGGCATGTCGGCCGAGCTCGGTCCAATGACCTTCGGGGGCGGTCAGCAGGCCCTGTTCCTCAGGGGCTCGGGTATTTCGCAGGAACGCGAATACAGCGATGAGACGGCGCGGGCCATCGACAGCGAGACCCGCGCTATCATCGACAAGATCTACGATCGCGTGCGGGGCCTCATCACGGACCGCAAACCCGTGCTGCTGGCGGCCGCCGCGGAACTCAAGGCGAAGGAGACACTCGAAGGCGACCGCCTGCGGCAGCTGCTGGCCGGCGACCTCGTGGAGGAGAAGCGATGATCCTGGTCAGACGCGGGACCCTGGTGGTGATGCTCGTGATCGCGGCGGCGCTGGGCGTCGGCGTGGGTTCATGGGGCGCGAGCGCGGTAGATCCGGCAAAGCATCCGGACCCAGCGCCGCCGCAGCAGCAGGTCGCCATGCGGGCACCGGTGGTGCCGGCTGCGCTCCCGGTGGCCTCGGGCAGCTTCGCCCAGGTGGCGGAGGCCGTCGGGCCGGCCGTGGTCAACATCAACACGTTCATGCGGGGCGGAGGCGGCCGGACCCCCGTCGAAGAGTTCTTTGGCGATGAGTTCTTCCGGCGCTTTTTCGGCGAGGGCCCGGAGCGCCCGCAGCAACAGCGAAGCCTCGGCTCGGGGGTCATTGTAGACCCCTCCGGCATCGCGCTCACCAACGCGCACGTGGTGGAGCGCGCCACCGACATCGAGGTGGTGACGGCGGAGGGCAAGAAGCACCGCGCCAAGGTCGTCGGCCTCGACAAGCGCACCGACCTCGCCGTGCTGAGGCTCCAGGGCGGGGGCCCCTACCCCTCGGCCGTGCTCGGCGACTCGGACAAGGTCAGGGTCGGCGACTGGGTGCTCGCGATCGGCTCTCCGTTCGGCCTGCAGCAAACGGTGACGGCGGGCATCATCAGCGCCAAGGGGCGCTCCATCGGCCAGGGGCCCTTCGACGATTTCCTCCAGACCGACGCCGCCATCAATCCGGGCAACTCGGGCGGCCCGCTGGTCAACATGTCGGGCGAGATCGTCGGCATCAACAGCGCCATCCTCTCCCGCTCCGGCGGCAATGTCGGCATCGGCTTCTCCATTCCCTCCAACATGGCCAAGCGCATCTACACCGAGCTGGTCGCCCGGGGCAAGATCACCCGCGGCTGGCTCGGGGTGTCGATCCAACCGCTGACGCCGGAGCTCGCCAAGAGCTTCGGGCTCAAGGAGCCCAAGGGCGTGCTCATCGCCGACGTCGTCAAGGACAGTCCGGCCGACAAGGCGGGCCTGGTGGCCGGTGACGTCCTGATGGAATTCGACGGCAAGAAGGTCGAGGTCCCGCAGGATCTCCAGAAGATCGTGGCCGTGACCGCGCCCGGCAAGGGCGTGCCCGTGAAGCTCTGGCGCGAGAAGGGTGAGAAAACGCTCGAGATCAAGATTGGCGAGACCCCGGAGGAAACCGCCCAGCTCGAGCCCAGCGGCAAGAGCAAGAGCCTCCTCGGGCTCGAAACGCGGCCGATCACGCCGGAGATCGCCCGCCAGCTCAACCTGCGCACGACCGAAGGCGTGCTCGTGGCGCACGTCGAGGACGAGGGCCCGGCGGCCGAGGCAGGCCTCCAGAGGGGCGATGTCATTCGCGAGGTCAACCGCCAGCGGATCAAGAGCGTGCAGGACTACGAGCGCGCCACCCAGGGGCTCAAGGCGGGGGACCGTGTCACCGTGCTCCTGCAGCGGGGCCCACAGTCCCTTTACGTCGCTTTTACGATCGCCAAGGGCTAGGGGGCAGCACGCTGGCCCGCGGCCGGGTCGTGCGGCGTCTGCTACACTTGGGTTGATCGCATGCGACGGGGCCCGGGGCCCCTTCGTTGCGTAATGCCATGAAATACAGGGACTACTACAAGATTCTCGGTGTGCCCAAGAACGCCGACGACAAGGCGATCAAGACCGCCTACCGGCGCCTGGCGCGGAAGCATCACCCGGACGTCTCCAAGGGCAAGGATTCGGCCGCTCGCTTCCAGGAAATCTCGGAGGCCTACGATGTCCTGGGCGACTCCGAGAAGCGCAAGCGGTACGACACGCTCGGGCCCGACTGGCAGCACTATGCCGAGGCTGGTACCGGGGGGCGCGGGCCGTTCGAGGGCGCAGAGGTCCATTTCGGACGCGGCGGCGAGGGCTTCTCAGACTTTTTCCGGACGATCTTCGGAGACCTGGGCGGCCGACGCTCGGGCGGCGGCTTCCGCGACGTCGATCTGGGAGATCTCGGCGACCTCGGCGCGAGCTTCGGCCCCGACAAGGGCGGCGACGTCGAGGCGGGCATCGAGGTCTCGCTCGAGGACGCGTTCCGTGGCGTCAGCCGGACCGTCTCCCTCGAGCTCGACGAGCCCTGCGCCGCCTGCGGCGGAGCCGGGCACGTCAACCGCAAGCCGTGCGCGCAGTGCCGCGGTGGCGGCTGGTCGAAGGGTCGACGCAATCTCGAGGTCAAGATTCCGCCCGGCGTGGGCACGGGCTCGCGCGTGCGCGTGGGCGGCGAAGGACAGGGCGGCGCGGGCGGCGGCGTGCGCGGCGACCTGTATCTCAAGGTCACGGTGAGCCCGGACCCTCGCTTCGAGCGCAAGGGCGACGACCTCTACTCGACCCTGCCGGTGCCCGCCCACGACGCGGCGCTCGGCACGGAGGTCTCCGTGCCGACCCTCAAGGGCCAGGTCTCGATGAAGATCCCGCCCGAGACGTCCAGCGGCCGGACCTTCCGCCTGCCGGGCTACGGCATGCCGCGCCTGAAGGGTGGCGGCGCGGGTGATCAGTTCGTGCAGGTGCAGCTGAGCATTCCGACCGGCTTGAGCCCGCAGGAGAAGGATCTCTACCAGGATCTGAAGAAACTTCGTAGCGAGGGGGCACCGTGAAGTTCGACAAGTTCACCGTGAAGGCACAGGAGGCCGTCCAGGCGGCGCAGTCCCTGGCGGACCAGGGCAATCACCAGGCCCTCGAGCCCGAGCACCTGCTGCTCGCGCTGCTGCAGCAGCAAGAGGGCGTGGTCGGACCGCTGCTGGCCAAGCTCGGCGCGCGGCCCGAGGCGATAGCCCAGGAAGTCAAGGCCGCGCTCGACAAGCTGCCGGCGGTCAAGGGCGGCGGGGGGCAGTACGCCTCGCAGGGGCTCGAGGCTGCGCTCAACCGCGCGTGGGACGAAGCCCAGCGCCTCAAGGACGAGTACTGCTCGACCGAGCACCTGCTCATCGGCATCGCCCAGGACAAGTCGGGCGCGGCGGGACGCATCCTCGCCAAGGCCGGCGTCACGCCCGAGGCGATTTACAAGGCGCTCGTGGAGGTGCGGGGCTCCCAGCGCGTCACCGACGCCAACCCCGAGGAGAAGTACCAGGCCCTCCAGCGATACGCCAGGGACCTGACCGAGCTGGCGCGGAAGGGCAAGCTCGACCCCGTCATCGGGCGGGACGAGGAGATCCGCCGCGTCATCCAGGTGCTCTCCCGGCGCACGAAGAACAACCCCGTGCTGATCGGCGAGCCCGGCGTCGGCAAGACCGCCATCGTCGAGGGCCTCGCCCAGCGCATCGTGGGCGGCGACGTGCCGGAGGGCCTCAAGGGCAAGCGCCTGCTCGCCATCGACATCGGCGCGATGGTCGCGGGCTCGAAATACCGCGGCGAGTTCGAGGACCGCCTGAAGGCCGTCCTGCGCGAGATCACCGAGAGCGAGGGCGAGATCATCTGCTTCATCGACGAGCTGCACACGCTCGTCGGCGCCGGCGCGGCCGAGGGCGCGGTGGATGCGGCGAACATGCTCAAGCCTGCCCTCGCTCGCGGCGAGCTCCGCTGCGTGGGCGCGACCACGCTGGACGAGTACCGCAAGTACATCGAGAAGGACCCGGCGCTCGAGCGGCGCTTCCAGCCGGTGATGGTCAAGGAGCCCTCGGTCGAGGACACGATCGCCATCCTCCGCGGCCTCAAGGACAAGTACGAGGTCCACCACAAGGTCAAGATCAAGGACTCGGCGCTGGTGGCGGCGGCCGTGCTCTCGCACCGCTACATCGCCGACCGCTTCCTCCCCGACAAGGCCATCGACCTGATCGACGAGGCCTCCTCGCGCCTGCGCATCGAGATCGACTCGCTGCCCGCCGAGCTGGACGAAATCAAGCGGCGCATCATGCAGATCGGCATCGAGCGCGTGTCGGTCGCCCGCGAATCGGACAAGCTCTCCAAGGAGCGTCTGGCACGCCTCGACGCGGAGCTCGCCGATCTCAAGGAGCGGTACACGCGCCTCGAGAACCACTGGAAGGCCGAGAAGAACGCGATCATGGCCATGGCCAAGGTCAAGGAAGAAGCCGAGGCCGCGCGGCTCGCCATCGAGGACGCAAAGCGTCGCGGCGACCTCGAGAAGGCTTCCCAGCTCCAGTACGGCACGCTGATCGAGCTCGAGCGCAAGCTCGAGTCCGAAAACGCCCGGCTCGCCGAGCTGCAGAAGAACCAGCGCATGCTGAAGGAGGAGGTCGACGAAGAGGATGTCGCCGAAACCGTCGCCAAGTGGACGGGCATCCCGGTGACCCGCCTCCTGGAGGCCGAGGTCCAGAAGCTCGTCCAGATGGAGGAGCGCCTCTCTCGCAGGGTCGTCGGCCAAACCGAGGCCATCGTGGCCGTCGCCAATGCCGTGCGCCGAGCGCGCTCGGGGCTTTCCGACCCCAACCGCCCCATCGGCTCCTTCCTGTTCCTCGGGCCCACGGGAGTGGGCAAGACCGAGCTGGCGCGCGCGCTGGCGGAGTTCCTCTTCGACGACGAACGCGCCATGATCCGCATCGACATGTCCGAGTACATGGAGAAACACACGGTCTCGCGGCTCATCGGCGCCCCCCCTGGTTACGTCGGCTACGACGAGGGCGGGCAGCTGACGGAGGCGGTGCGGCGGCGCCCGTACTCCGTGGTCCTCTTCGACGAGATCGAGAAGGCGCACGGCGACGTCTTCAACGTGCTGCTGCAGCTGCTCGACGACGGCCGCCTCACCGACGGTCACGGCCGGACGGTGGACTTTCGGAACACCGTGGTCATCATGACCTCGAACCTCGGCAGCCATCTCTTCCGCGAGGAGCAGGATCCCAAGCGCCTGCGCGCCGAGGTCATGGGCCTGCTCACCCAGTCGCTGCGTCCCGAGTTCCTGAACCGGATCGACGAGATCGTGATCTTCAAGGCGCTCGGGCGCGAGGAGATCGGCCGGATCGTCAAGATCCAGACTGCCTATCTCATGAAGCGCCTGGCCGACAAGCGGATCTCGCTCACCCTGACCCCCGCGGCCGAGGAGCTGCTCGCGCGGGAGGGCTACGACCCCGTCTACGGCGCGCGGCCGCTCAAGCGCACCATCCAGCGGCTGATCCAGGACCCGCTGGCGCTCAAGCTCCTGGAGGGGGAGTTCAAGGAGGGCGACGCCGTCGTGGCCGACGCCAAGGGCGGCGAGATCGTCTTCCGCAAGCCGACCGCGCGCTGACGAATCCAACCGGGGCTCCCCCGCATCCCAACGGGAGACGAGCGAGGGAGGATTCGTGACCGAGACCCCGAAGCGACTCTATTACGGCTGGATCATGCTGGTCGCGGTGGTCTTCGTGATGCTGGCCGGCTCGGGCATACGCGCCGTGTTCGGCGTGTTCATCAAGCCCATCGAAGCGGAGTTCGGCTGGAGCCGGGCCCAGCTCTCGGGCGCGGCGGCCTTGTCGCTTTTCGTGCTCGGCGCCGTCGGGCCCGTGGTCGGCTGGCTCGCCGACGTGTGGGGTCCTCGGCGTGTCATGCTCCTCTCGACCGCAATCCTTGGCGCCGGCACCTTGCTGTCGTCCTTCGTCGGCCACCTCTGGCAGTTCTACATCAGCGCTGGCCTGCTCATGGCGATGGGCGCAGGCGGATTGGGCATGGCGACCTCGTCCACCGTCGCCGCGCGATGGTTCGTGGCGCGACGCGGACTGATCCTGGGCATTCTCGGGGGCGCCATGTCGGCCGGTCAGATGCTCATCGTCCCGATGGCCATGGTGATCATCCGGTTCTACGGTTGGCGCGCGTCCTTTCTCTGGCTCGGCATCGGGGTCCTGGTGCTGGCCCTGCCCATGATCCTCGCCTTCGTGCGCAACGATCCGGCCGACATGGGGTTGAGGCCGTACGGAGCGGGCACCGCCGCCGGGGCGGCCTTCGGCGGGGTGAAGGACGAGCGGCGCGTGCCCGTGTCGGAAGCCATGGGAGTACCGGCCTTCTGGCTCCTCGCCGTCACCTTCTTCGTGTGCGGCTACACGTCCAACGGCCTCGTGCTGACCCACCTCGTGCCCCACGCCGCCGAGCACGGCTTCTCGGAGATGCACGCCGCGCAGGCGCTCGGCCTCATGGGCGCGATGAACATCGTGGGCACGGTCGCGTCGGGCTGGATCTGCGACCGCTTCGGGCGGAAGGGACCGCTCGCCTTCTACTATGGGGTCCGGGGGCTCTCGCTGATCTTCCTGCTCTACGTCTGGAACGTGCCGTCGCTCCACGTCTTCGCGGCCATCTTCGGGCTCAACTACATCTCGACGGTGCCGCCCACGACGACGCTGACCGCGAACATCTTCGGCCGGCTCTCCGTGGGCGCGCTCTCCGGCTGGATCTACTTCTCGCACCAGGTCGGCTCCGCCCTCGGCGCCTGGGCGGGCGGGGCGATCTTCGACGCCACCGGCTCCTACGCCTGGGCGTTCCTGTCGGCGGCGGTGCTCGCTTTCATCGCCTCCGGCCTCTCGCTCCTCATCAAGGAAGTGCCGATCGCAGCCCGTCCGAGTCCTCGTCCCGCCCCGGAAGGCGCTCCAGTGGCGGCCGGGTAGGCGACGGCCGCGCTTCTCGAAGGCTCACCGTGACTGGCATCGGTGATCTCGAGCGCCATCGCTACATGAGCCTCGCGACGTTCCGCCGCAGCGGGGCCGAGGTGGCCACTCCCGTTTGGTTCGCGGCGGCGGACGGCAGGTTCTACGTGTTCACCGGCGGGGAGTCGGGCAAGGTCAAGCGGCTGCGGCACACCTCGCGGGCGCGTGTCGCTCCCTCGGACGCGCGCGGGCGAGTCCTTGGCGCCTGGCAAGATGCCAGCGCGCGCATCGTGACGGAGCCCCGCTCGATCGAGAAGGCGCATGCGGCGCTCCGGTCGAAGTACGGCTGGCAGATGCGCGTGGGCGACCTCTTCTCGCGGCTCACCGGGCGCATCAACCAGCGCGCCTGGCTCGAGATCCGGCTCCTCTAGAAGCGCCGCGCGTCCCCAGTCACCCCCTCGCGCAGGATCCGTCCACGCTCTATACTCCGGCCGGGAGGGAGAGCCATGCCGACGACGAGCGTCAACGGGGTCGAGATCTACTACGAGGAGACGGGGCACGGCGCGCCGCTCGTGTTCTCGCACGAATTCGGCGGCGACTACCGCTCGTGGGAGGACCAGGTCCGGTACTTCTCGCGCCGATATCGGGTCGTCGCCTACAACCACCGCGGCTACCCTCCGTCGAGCGTGCCGAAAGCCGCGAGCGACTACTCCCAGGATCTACTGGTCGCCGATCTCCTCGGCCTCGTGAAGCATCTGGGCTTAGGACCCATCCACCTCGTCGGCTGCTCGATGGGGGCCAACGCGGCGCGGGACTTCACGCTCGCGAATCCCGGGCTCGTACGGAGCCTGACCATGGTCGGAGCGGGCGCCGGGTCGGTCAACCGCGAGCAATTCCTGAAGGCGCAGGCCGCCACCGCCGAGGCGCTCGACCGCGAGGGAATCGCCTCGCTGCTCAAGAACTTCGAGACGCTGCCCGCGCGCGCGGCGTTCATGCAGAAGGACCCCCGGGGCTTCGCGGACTTCCTCCGCTACGCGGGCGAGCATGACGCCCAAGCCTGCGCGCACCTCGCCCGCGAGGTCATGTCGAAGCGCAAGACCGTCCAGGAGCTCGAGACAGGGCTCCGCGGCCTCCGCACCCCGACGCTCATCATGGTCGGCGACCAGGACGCGCCGTGCGTCGAACCATCGCTCATGATGCGCGCGCTTCTGCCCCACGCGGGGCTCGACGTCTTTCCAGCCTGCGGCCACACCGTCAACCTCGAGGAGCCGGGGCTTTTCAACCTCCATCTCGCCGAGTTCCTGGCCGCGGTCGAGGCGGGGCGCTGGGCGGGCTGGGCTCGCGCCTAAGGCGCAGTCTGGCGCGGTGCCCCTGCCGAGGCCCACACGAACGCGAGGAACGCCGCGCCGTAGCAGCCGACTCCGGTCCAGAACGCGGCGGAGATGCTGGAGCTCAGCGCGATGACGATCGCGAGCACCGACGCGCACACGGACGTGGCGCCGTTGATTCCCCAGAGCCACGGCGTCAAGCGGGGCGTGCGCCCGGACGCGAGCCGCATGCCGAGCGGAAAGGCCATCCCCATCAGGAGTCCCAGCGGAGACAGCATCGCGGTCACCAGCAGGACGCGCACCGGCGTCGTCGATTCCTGGTAGCCGCGGATGACGCCGGGGCTCACGATCCCGAACACGAAGAGGACGGCCAGCAGGAGAAGGAAGAGCCGCACCGCGGGCCCCGTCGCCCCGCGCCCCTCGATCATGCTGGTCAGGTAGCTGCCCACGCCGCTCGACACGAGCAAGGAGAAGAGCACCACGGAGAGGCTGTAGGTCGGATGGCCGAGGAACACGATCAGCCGCTGCAGCTGGGAGATCTCGACGAACATGAACCCGAGGCCGATGCTGCCGAAGAAGACCAGCAAGGGGACGCTGCCCCGGAGGTCCGCCCGCTCGGTGGTCATGGCCAGCGGCACCACGATGCACAGGAGCGTCAGGACGGTCACCACGACGAGCAGCGCGCCCAGGACGGACACGGCCTTCATGTTGATGTGATCGAGCTCCTGTCCCGACTTCGCCCGATCGAACACGTTCCTGAGACGAAGCGTGTGAAAGAAGAACGGGCTGTCGTCGGTGGGCGCCGCGATGTTGACCGGGAAGCTCGCGAGGAACCGGCGGGGATCGCCTGCCGAGGCAAGCGTGGTGAACGTGTCGTCGGCGGAAAACCGGGGACTCAGCACGACTTCGAACTGCATCTTCTGCGCCACCGCCTCGATGGTGTCGAGGTCCCGGTCGGAGAACGGTGCCCGGCTGACGAGCATCGTCGCGATCCCGACCGGCGTGCGGCCGCTCGCGTCGATCTGCTTGACGATCACGATGTGCGGGCGGGGATCCGTCACGCCCGCCCGTGTCAACGCCGCGTGAGCCAGTGACGTCAGGCGGTACGTTTCGTCCGGTCTCGAACGGAAGTGATACCGCGAGACGGCGAGGATCCCGTTCGGGCTGAGGCGGTCGAGGAAGAGCTTCCAGGCTTCCGCCGTGTACAGCGAGTTCTCGGTGAGGACGAACGCCCCCGCCGAGGTGGCTGCCCACGTGTCGATGAGCGAGATCTGTATGATGTCGAACCGCTCCGTCTGCCTGGCGATGTAGCTGCGCGCTTCATCATTGACGAAGCGAACCTGCGGCAGACGGTCCAGGTGCCCGGTGAACCCTCCGAACTTGCCGTTCACCGTCCCGATGATGTCCTGATTGATCTCGACCCCGAGCACGGACCGCTGACCGAACAGCACCGCGGACAGCACGTCCCGTCCCCCGCCGACGCCGATCACCAGGACGCGCGCACCCTGACGCACGTAGTGCACGAGGTTCGTGACGTCGTACTTCAGGTGCTCGAGATCGGCGGGGTTGCCGTCATACCCGGTGAGGACGGTGCCGGCGGAGGCATCGATGAGCAGCGAGAGCTGCCGGACACCACGCTCCGGGCGAAAGGTGGCGCTCACACCCCAGCCGGCCGGCGCCGTGGGTTGCGTCGGGTCTCCGAACACCGTGACGCGGGAGAAGGAGTTCCACTTCTCGTAGAGAGGCCGGGGCTCGGCCCTTCCCTTGACCCACTGGAGGCGGACGAGCGGCGACCCGTCGCGGACGAGCACCGTGTGAGCCGCGGCAAAGGCGCCGAGCACCAGCGCGATCGCCACCGAGGCCCGCCTGAGCCGGGGGGTCGCGCGGGCGCCGAAGAACACGGCGGCGACCCCGGCAAGGGCCCCCACGGCGATGACCGCGGTCGGACCGTCCGTCACGTTGAGCGTGACGATGACCAGCAGGCACCCGGTGGCGGCGCCGATGAGATCACACGCGTACAGCGTGCCCACCCGCTGCGGGAATTTTGTGAGCGCCAGGGCCACGCAGATCCCGCTGAAGACGAACGGCACGGCGATGATCGCGTAGGTGAGGCCGGTCGACAGGAGTCCGCCGATCGTCACCTCTCCATCGAACGGCACGAAGAGCGAGATGACGAAGCTCACCACCGCCGAGACCGCGAACAGCGCCGCGCCCAGCGTTAGGTGCTCGGCCACCCGTTCCTGGGTGAAGAAAGCCGGCCGGAGGTAGACGATGATGGCGCCGACCGTCATGCCGAACATGGCTACTGAGATGGCCACGAACGCGAAGTGGTACCACATCGTCACGCTGAAGATGCGCGTGAGGACGATCTCGTACATCACCGTCGCGAGCGCGACGAAGAACAGCCCGAGATACGTGGAGGCCGTCGGCTCGCGATCCGTGCTCACACCCCCCTAGGCCTTGAGGTATTTGTCGAAGAACGCCACGCACCGCTTCCAGGCGTCGTCCGACGCTTCCTTCTTGTAGACCTGCGGCCGGTCGTCGGAGAAGAACGCGTGCGGCGCCCCCGGATACAGGATGAACTCCGCGGGGACGCCTCGCTTCTTGAGCTCCCCCTCGAACCGCTTGACGTCATCCGCCGGGATGCCCGGGTCTGCCTCGCCGTAGAGTCCTAGCACCGGCGCCTTGATCTTGTCCGCGAGGCTGAAGGCATCCACGCCCGGCGCGTCGGAAAACGTGCGCTTGAGGTGACCGTACCACGGAGCAGCGGCCGCGACCCCCGGGTATTCCGCGGCGAAGTGGAGCGTCAGGGCGCCCCCGCCGCAGAATCCCGTCACGCCCAGCCGATCCGCCCGCGCCCACGGCTGCTGCTTGGCGTAGTCGGCGGCGGCGCCTATGTCGCCGAGGTACTGGGCACGCGTGACCTTCCCCGAGATCTCGCCCATCTGCTGGAAGTTCTTGCCCTGCATGCCGCCTTCCCGGTGGTAGAGCTCGGGGGCGATCGCGTAGTAGCCGGCCTGGGCGAACCGCCGCACGACGTCCTTGTTCTGCTCGCTGTTTCCGGTGAAACCGGAGATCACGACGACGATCGGGTATCGTCCGGCCTTCTCGGGGCGGGCATCGTAGGCCGGGATGGCCGTGCCGCCGACCTGCAGCTGAATATCCCGGGCGACGATGCCCTTGGCGTCGGTCACGATGGCCTGGGCCATCGAGATACCGGGGGTCAGGACGCCGCCCACGGTGGTAAAGGCCCCGAATTTCAGGACTTCCCTGCGCGACAATGGATTGTGCTGGGGATTGTGCTGGGGATTGTGCATGGATCTCCCTTTCGTGGCTGATTTGGCTGATAAGTTCCCTTGCAGAAGCGTCCGCCGGGATTCTACAGTAGACAGAACCACCAATGAAGCTTCCCGGTTTCGTGTCCAGGGCG
>Ga0070699_100001523_pt1 | contig 21182 bp, 12 predicted proteins | sample KBSK1503metaG_FD_65473 | JGI IMG/M metagenome (GOLD analysis project Ga0070699, IMG submission 65473) | Corn, switchgrass and miscanthus rhizosphere microbial communities from Kellogg Biological Station, Michigan, USA - KBS K1-50-3 metaG | ecosystem: Host-associated > Plants > Roots >...
GCTTGCCCAAACCTATATTACGGCAAAATCAGTTTGGGGGCGTTTTCGGTGGTCCGCTTTACCTGCCAAGATTCGGCTCGGGCGGCCGTTCTCTTTACAAGGCTAAGGATAAAACGTTTTTCTTCTTCTCATATGAGGGTTTGAGGCTTCGTCTCCCTCAGGTTGCTTCAGTGGATGTCCCTTCTATAGCTGCCCGCCAAAATCCGAATATCTCAACAGCGATGCGGCAGCTTCTCAATGCCCTTCCGATTCCCACGGGGCCCACAAACCCGACGACCAATATGGCTGAATTTGTTGGCGCCTATTCAGAACCCTCAAAATTCGATTCGGTAAGCTTGAGGATCGATCATAATTTCAATCAGAGCTTCAGCATTTTCGGTCGCTATAACTACGCGCCTTCAAGAAATATCAAAAGGAGCACGCTGAGCCCGAACCGGGTAGACAAAGTATTTCTTGATACCAAAACCCTTACGACGGGTTCGACCTGGATACCTTCGCCCACGGTTAGTAACGAGTTTCGTGCCAATTGGAGCAAATCAAGGGGAGCCAATCTCCTGGAGATAGATAGTTTTGGTGGAGCAGTGCCGCCACCTGACTCGACACTCTTTCCGGCTCCGTATACACGCGAAGATTCATTGTTCATTTTCAATGTCCTCAGCGGGAGATTTGCCGGCGTTGCGGTCGGGAAAAATGTTAACAATATACAGCGACAACTTAACCTGATTGACAATGTGTCGATCCTTTCAGCCTCACACCAACTAAAGTTTGGAGTTGATTACCGACGATTGACTCCGATTAGTAATCCGATCAGGTATCAACAAGCCATTCAAGGCGATCTCAACACTTTCCTTACAAATCGAGCTGGGATAGTTAGTATTACTGCCCTGAAATCAATACGTCTGATTGTGAACAACTTCTCGGCTTACGCTCAAGACACTTGGAAAGTATCTCGACGTTTAACGCTGACCTATGGCTTGCGCTGGGACCTCAATCCGGCACCGTCGGGAGACGGCACTCAATTATACACGTTACAAGGCTTGGATAACCCGGCCACCGCTTCTTTAGCGCCGGCGGGCACACCCTTGTACAACACGGCCTACAAGAATTTTGCGCCGCGGTTTGGCGCCTCCTATCAACTGAGTCAGCGTCGGGGCCGAGAGTCACTGCTGAGAGGTGGTTTGGGAATATTTTATGATTTGGGGAATCAAGCCGCAGGTGCTGCGGTTACTAATTTTCCTTACAGGAGGTCGCGGAACCTATTCAATGTGCCGTATCCACTGGATCCGGCCATAGCCACACCCCCTGACTTCACTCTCAATCCCCCGGTCAGTGCGCCCTTTACCGTGATTGAGCCGCACCTGAAACTGCCGCGCACGTATCAGTGGAACCTAACCCTGGAGCAGTCGCTTGGAACTAATCAGACTATTTCGCTTGCTTATGTCGGTGCTCTCGGGCGTCATTTACTGCAAAAAAGCTGGATCTCGAATGCTGCAGCACCATTTCAAAATCTATTCACAACTAAGGGTGCAGCTGAATCGGATTATCATGCGATGCAATCGCAATTCCAACGCCGACTGTCGCGTGGTTTTCAAGCTCTAGCTTCCTATAGTTTCGCAAAGTCGGTCGACACAGTCTCCTTTGATGACATTGATACAAGTCTTCTACGCGGCCCGTCGGATTTCGACGTTCGTCATTCGCTTTCTGGAGCCGTCACCTACAACATCCCCAGGCTGAGAGTGAACTCCGTGCTGAAGGCATTCCTCGGTGGTTGGACTGTGGATGGTATTTTTACGGCTCGCTCGGCGACACCATTCAACCTGATTGCCCGTTCGAATATTGTGTTGGAGGGACTGACGCAAAACATTCGTCCCGATTTGGTTTCAGGAGCGCCAATTTATCTGAAAGACACGCTAGCCGCAGGAGCTAAAAGACTCAATCCTGCTGCTTTCGCCATTCCGCCGACGGGTAGACAAGGAACACTTGGACGCAATCTTGTACGTGGATTCTCGGTCCATCAAATCGATATAGCCTTCCGGCGACAGTTGAATCTCACAGAAAGTATTAATGCTCAGCTACGAGCTGAGATCTTCAACATCTTCAACCACCCGAATTTTGCCGACCCGGTGGCTAACCTTACGAGTGGCGCGTTTGGGCGATCTACTCAAATGCTGGGAAGAAGCCTTGGCAGCGGGGGCAATCTCGGTGGCCAAAACCCACTTTATCAAGTCGGTGGTCCGCGCTCGATTCAGCTTGCCCTCAAATTGCAGTTCTAATTATCAACGGCACTAACATGGCTCAGACGTAAGAATATCGGTCTTGTTTCGGATGATTTTGTGGATGGATTTTGGCTGGGGAGATTGAAGAATATGAGGAGACTGACAGCTTCGGCGGCAACTGTTTTCATCTGCGGGGCTCTGATCCAAACTATTTGCGCTCAAGCAAAACTAACTCCTCTCCTCGTTGAGGACGCTCTTGCGCAAAGGTCCTTTCCGGCCTATATGCCAATTAGTCTCTCCCCGGACGGACGGTGGATTGCCTACACGCTTGAAGACTCGCGCAAGAAGGAGACCAAACTGGGAGCAAAATATGGGTACTATTCTCCTACCGGAGTAACAAAAGCTTCGGAGGCATGCGAAGTTTGGATCACTAATACCAGAACGGGTCAATCCATATCGCTGGCTCCGACAAATGGCACAAGCTCATGGGCGCCGGTCTGGTCGCCTGATGGCAAATATCTCGCCTTTTATTCAGATGACGCCGCCGCCGCCCATTTATGGATGTGGGAAAAAGCGACCGGAAAGGCTCGGCGGCTCTCAGATGCAATTGTTCGTCCTCATATGGCGCTACAAGTTGCTCGCTGGACACCCGACAGTAAGAAGATTTTGACGCGAATATTGCCTTACGGAACTACCGTTGAAGATGGTGAAAATGCTATCGCTTCTCTTCTCAACCGGTCCCCGGTTGCCGAAAAGATCAACGGAGTGACTGTGACGCTTTTCGATTCGACTGCGCAGGATAAGAAAGCACAGTCGCTTGATTACATTGCTGCGTTCCCTGCGGATTTAGCGCTAATTGATATTGACAAGGGCGAAGTGAAAACAATCGCGTCGGGCTTTAGACCTTCTGATTACCGGATCTCACCGGACAATCAGAACATTGCGTTTTCACACTTCAAAGGTCAGGAGTCTTCCAACAGCTCTCAATTTCTGTATGACCTTGCAGTTGTTCCGGTAAGCGGTGCTGCTAAGCCGCGCATTGTAGCGTCCAATATCCAACAGGAATTTGGAGTGGACTTTAGTTGGTCTCCGGATGGCAGCCTATTGAGCTACACAACGTCAGGAGCAAGAGCTACGGGCGACTGTTTCCTGGTGTCTATGAATGGCGGTGCACAACGTAAGGCAACGGAAACGCCACATCCCAGTTTCGCAAGCACTTTTCGGCCGCCACTCTGGGACACTGCTGGGCGTTTTCTGTACTTCCTTACTAAAGAAGGAGCGCTCTGGAAGGTCACTGTCGCCGGCGGTCAGGCATCAGAGGTGGCGCGCATTACTGACCGCACAGTTTTGGAGATGGTCTGGACCTCAGGCCCAAACAGGTTTTGGTCGCCCGATAGAGGGCGATCGCTGGTGCTTACCACGCGCAATGTGGAAACCAAACAGGTAGGGTTCTATAAGGTAGATCTGACGACGGGCAGGGTTACCAAAGTGCTAGAAGAGAGCAAGTATTATGCGCTTCCCGTTAACTACTCAATGGACGTTGCAGCAGATGGGCAAAGCATCGCGTATATCGTAGAGAGTGCGGCTGACAGCCCTGAGATTTGGGTTTCAGATGCCGCGTTCAGCAATCCGAGGCGAATGACTCGAATCAATCCAGGCCTTGAGAAATATCAACTCGGGACCAGCAGGCTGATTGAATGGAGAAGTGTGGATGGACAGAGGCTCAAAGGGACCTTGCTTCTTCCAGCAGGTTACAAGCAGGGGGAGCAGTATCCATTGATTGTTTATGGTTACCCTTTAGATCCCAGATCAGACAAAGTAAACCGTTTCGGAATAACGGGGGCGGGCGTCGAGAACATGCAGTTATTTGCGACCCGAGGTTATGCCGTTTTCTTTCCTGATATCGTCATCCGCGAGGGCACGACGATGAGGGATCTGGCGAAATCCATTCTGCCCGGCGTGGACCAGGTGGTTGCAATGGGGGTTGCTGATCCCGATCGAGTGGGTGTGATGGGACACAGTTTTGGAGGTTATTTGGTGCTCTCGCTAATCGTGCAGTCCACCCGCTTTAAGGCAGCAATTATGCGGGGTGGCTGCGGAAATCTGATCAGCATGTATGGTGCAATGGAGAGAAATGGGTCGAGCCGAGCACAAATGCTCTATGAGAAGGACGCAGGCTTCCGTGGATTAGGCGGGACGCCGTGGGAGGTCCGCGACCGCTATATTGAGAACTCTCCGGTGTTCTATTTAGACAAAGTAGAAACACCGCTGCTCATTGTCCATGGAGGTTCCGAGACGACGGTCCCTTTGCACTTGGCAGAGGAGATCTTTGTCGACTTGCGTCGTTTGGGAAAAAAGGTCGTGTTTGCCCGGTACGATGGAGAAAATCATGGCGAGAGGTACTGGGGTTATGCTAATCAGGCAGACTATTGTGAGCGAGTCATTGCCTGGTTTGATAAGTGGCTCAAAGCGCCCTTTTCAACGTCGAAGCATTCTCCTCAGTAATTGTCACCTCGGTAAGGGTTCACTTCGCAGCAAACAAAAACGGCTCAGGTGAATGAAGCTCGAACTTTGCCTTGATCCTGCTGAACGTGGATTCGACATTGCTACGTTAAACCACCGTTTTGAAGACGACACATAGAAAACGTTCGACCAAAGAGAATCACGCGGAATCGCGCCTCTTGTGGAGGATTTAGATGAGCGCCTGCAACCCTAGCACCGGCCTTATCTGATTGATGATCGGCGCCCCGCGTAAGAGAGGATAGGTGTAACCTGATCATACTCACGCAGTTTTCAGCGCCGCTCTTCGCCGACGAGACCAAACACCCAGTTGCCTAGGAGCCATACGTCAAAGTGGTTAGGGCTGGCCAAGCTTAGACTTGTTGTCACTGTCGGCGTAGAGGACTTCTTGTTTCGCGTGACCGGATTTGTTGAAGGTCGTTATTTAACTCAGGAGTCTCGACAATCTCCGACGCTCACGATTATCTGATGAAAGACAACCTGGAACGGCTGGGCGCGTCCATCGAACGGGAACTACGTGAGGCTGAGAATCGCCGCGCGCGTCGCAAAACCGAAGCAGAGTTGCGAAAGAGCGAGGCGCAGTATCGCCGCTTATTGGATACGACCAATGAAGGAGTTTGGGTGTTTGACGCGGAATTGACGACCACCTATGTCAACAATCGTCTGGCTGAGATGTTACGGGTGACACCCAAGAAGATGATTGGGCGCTCAGCGTTGGACTTTCTGGATGCCGAAAGCCGCGCAGACGTGGAGCGGCGCTGGCACCGACGCGCGCAGGGTATGAAGGAACAGTACGATCTTCATCTAAGACGTGCCGACGGCGCCGACCTCTGGACTATCGTGTGTGCCACGCCGATTTTTGGGAAGCATGGAAAGTTCATTGGAGCGCTATCGATGGTTACTGACATCACCGAGCGCAAACTCGCCGAAGAAAAACTTCGCGAGAGTGAAGAAAACTATCGCGACCTGGTAGAGAATGCCCACGACATCATTTACACTCACGATCTTCAGGGAAACTACACCTCGATCAATAAAGTAGGGGGACAAATCACCGGATATACTCGAGAAGAAGCGCTATCTTTGAATCTCGCTCAGACCGTGGCCCCGGATTGCTTGCAAAAGGCCCGCGCGATGCTTGCCAAAAAACTCGCAGGTGAAGACGTCACCGCCTACGAATTGGACGTGATTGCAAAGGACGGACACCGGATCACCCTGGAGGTCAATACGAAGCTCGCCTATCAGGGCGGCGAGATAGCCGGCGTGCAGGGTATTGCTCGCGACATTACAGAGCGCAAGCAGCTTGAGGCTCAGTTGCGCCAGTCTCAGAAGATGGAAGCGATTGGTCAATTGGCAGGCGGCGTCGCTCACGACTTCAATAACCTCCTCACCGCCATTAACGGCTACACGAGCTTGGCGCTACGGCGTCTCGATCAGGATCATCCGATTGGAGGTTACTTGAAGGAAATCGGGAAGGCGGGAGAACGCGCGGCGAATCTTACGCGGCAGCTGTTGGCATTCGGACGCAAGCAAATTCTCAAACCGCTCCCGCTAAATCTGAATCACGTCGTCTCTGATATGACCAAAATGCTGCGGCGACTGATCGGAGAGGATGTGCAGCTTATGGCCAGGCTGGAGGCGGATTTGAAGTCGGTCAAAGCTGATCCAGGTCAAGTCGAACAGATCCTAGTAAACCTGGTCGTGAACGCGCGTGACGCGATGCCACAAGGCGGCAACATAACTGTCCAGACGGCGAATGTCGAACTTGATCGAGGTTATGCCAACGCGCATGTTGGTGTCCGGCCAGGCCATTATGTAATGTTGGCGGTTAGCGATATGGGCGTGGGCATGGACGAGGAGACTCAGGCACGGATCTTCGAGCCCTTCTTTACTACAAAAGAAGAAGGCAAAGGGACTGGGCTCGGCTTGTCGATTGTTTATGGCATAGTGAAACAGAGTGGCGGGAATATCTGGGCCTATAGCGAGCGCGGGTACGGAACTACATTCAAGGTCTATCTGCCCCAACTGGAAACCGCGTCTCAGCGAATCGAGTCCGTCGCGAAAACCGCCGCTCCCGGAGGTACAGAGACTATCCTGCTCGTTGAGGACGACGATGTAGTACGAGGTCTGGTCCGTCAGATTCTGCAAGAGGTGGGCTACAAAGTCGTTGAGACCGCGCGATGCGAAGATGCAGTTCGTCTTTGCTCTGAGCACTCAATTGACCTGTTGCTCACAGACGTCGTCATGCCCCAGACGAGCGGGAAAGAGGTCGCCGATCGCTTGAGTGAATTGGTTCCCGGATTAAAAGTACTTTTCATGTCCGGGTACACCGATGAAGCAATAGTTAACCACGGCGTGTTGGATTCGAATGTCGAGTTCATTCAAAAGCCATTCACTGCTGCCGGTTTGGCAAAGAAAGTACGCGAGGTTCTCGATTCCTAGCTGCTGATCAATTTAGGGGTCTTACAATAGAGCAATGAATCTGAAGACTTAGAGAGCGGATAATGACCAACGGCCAAAGAAAATCCACAGCCACGGAAAAGACCGCGTCCATTAAACGTCCAATAAGAGTTCCCGTGAGTCCTTCAAGTGCGGTAGAGTGCTATCCATGCCGCTGAGTTCCTTTGAAATACAATAGGTCGCCTCTCTTTCACGGCGGCGACACGGGTTCGACTCCCGTACGGGACGCCAATTCTTCCAAGAAATTTCAAGATCTTGAATGATGCGCTGCACCGTGACCTCGCCTTAATGGACGCGCGCGTCCATTAAGATTCAGAAGCAATTTCATTTCATACCGATAATTGGCTGCTCTTACGTGTGAATCTTACAGATGTTACCGCAGTCCCTGCGGCGGTAACATCAAAGTACTTTGAAGGATTTTGAAGACATTACTTCTCAGAGGGTGAGGACTCGAAAGTTCCTAACTAGCTGGCAGCTCGCAAGAGTGACTGTCTGCAACCGCTGCCAGCGTCTCCTTATGAACAAGTGATGCTAGTACCACTCCCTGAAATCAGGTCACGACTTAGCACCCGACGTTGGACTCATCGGCTGACCTCCGGCTGCTTCGGTGACTCCCTTGAGCGCGAGACCGGCGATGAACGACTCGTAGATTAATTGCATTACGGTCGGCGGCGGTGTTGGCGGAGTAATCAGAAGCGCCTTCACCGCCAGCAGGCCGGCTACTGCGCCAAGCATGATGCCGGCAATTGTTCCCAGATAGATTCCGTCAGCTCGGCGCTGGGCGACCAGGATGGTTCCGCGGCTTTGGGCAATTTCATGGGCGAGACCGCCCAAGCCACCTACCACGACTGCCAGCCACATTGCGCGGGGGCTGGTCAAGGATGGATTTTGCGCGAGGATCGTAGTGAGGATTATCAGACCAGCGGCAATCGCGAAGGTCACAATCATTGACCATATCTCGCCGGTGGACAGCCCTAAGGCGGTCGCGGCCTGCGTTAGTTGGGTGCCTGTCATTGGTGCACCTGGTGTGTTATTCGGGTCTGTCATGATGCTCTCCTTTTTTAGATCCAAAGGCTAATTTGATCGAATGGACCGCGTGACATCAAATCGCCTTAGGGTTTGAGCTTCGAGAAGATCGTGTCCAAGTCAAACGTAATTCCCACATTTCCCCGGACCTTGCTCTCTTTGATGAACTCGGTGCGGTTCGAGAAGGTAACGGAGAGCGGAATCTTCACGCCGCTGCCTTTCACCGGAATCGTAAACTTGAATTGGCCGATGCCGATGTTGCCTTTCTTCAAAGTAGTGGGAGTGGTTCCGGTCGTCGTGATATCCGAAAACACGTGCTGATATTTCCCGGACGCGGTGAAGACAAAGGGACCCATCTTGGCAATGTCACCCAGCGGGACATCGAGCTGCCCCGACAGTTGGAAATCCCGCGCCGACCCCGTCGCTCCTTTTGGTTTGGTTGAGAAAGTTGAGAAGGACGCGTTCGCCGTGAGATCTGCTTTGCCGTTAAAGGGGCTGAACTCGCCGATCAGATTGAAGTTCGAATAATTCGGCTGATTGCCGGGACGATTGTTTGTGTACTCGAAAGCCACGATCGGACCGTTGGCGACTTCCTTGAGGAGGTTTCCGCGGTTCGTCAAGTAAGAATTTATGTTCGCTTCAAAGCTCTCCACAGCAGCCTTAACTTGTTGCGGCAACTGTACCGCCCGCAGCTTGTCACCCAACACGTCCTCCAGCACTTTTTCGACGTCTCCCACCTTTGCAGCCACAAGCGCGTCCTGCGAGGCTGTCAGCCATGCCAGAACGTTCGGATCCGGATTCGTATGCGGATTGAAATAGCTCTTCAGCTTAGAAAGGTCTTGAGTGAAGGCCATTCCCGGTCCGGAAATTAGTGTCGCCCACTTCGCTCTGTAGTTCTGATGTCGGGGATCGCGCTTATTGTAAAGATCGAAGTGCAATGAATAACCCGACAGTTGCTGTTTGTTACCAAGGAAGGTTCCGGGCTGTGGGCCACGATCGGTGTCAAAAGAGGCGGAGAAGGACAACCGTCTTAGAAATCTGGTTGTTTGATCATCGTCATCATAACTTTCAATAAACCCTTTATCCCCTAGGGCCTTGATGATCCCGACCGGGTTTCCGCGAAACGTTATGGTGGTCCCGCTCGTTTCTTTTTGCAATGCACCGTTCTCTACCGCCAAACCAAGAATTGAAGGCACGCTTGCCTTTGCGAGCAACGAAGTGCTCCCGGACGAAGCGGACCCAGTGCCGACCTGTTTATCAATGCGGGCGTTTTCAATTGCTTTTACATATGCGGCTCGAGGTTCCGTCGCCAAGACCATTGCCAACCCGATCAGGTCGAGCTGATTTGTTGCGCTGAATTTTTGCCGAATTTGAGTATCTTGGTTCGCGGGTGTATCACCGCTGTTTTTTACGGCGACTATTTCGCTAACCAGCCCGCCGAATTTCGCGCTGAATTGGCACGGCACTGAATTGGGTTGCTTTTTGCAGAGGTCGTCCTTGGCGTTCTGAGCAAAGGCGCCAGTAAAGCTGAACAGCAAAATCGCGGTTAATGCGATCAGAGGGAAGCTTTTCCTTTTCATGAAGATTAATCCTTTCTCTGAAAACTTGGTTGCTGGCCTTGGCCAAATTCATTCGCCGATCGTGAAGCTGTAGCCCACGGTTCTGAAAGCCTCGCCTTCGTTTTGTGTGTCTGTGAAAACAGAAACGTCGCCGCCTTGGCTTCCGGTCGTCTGAACTGAAAAACTTCCTCCGCTATTCGCGACGTAGTGCAAGGTCATGGCCAGATCGCTATTCTTGTGAATTGGAAAGACGCAGGGTTCGCTCTTTGGTCGGGTCCCAGGGAATGCAGAACCGTTCAAGCTGAAGTTCACAAGTTCAGCCAGTTCGATCGACTTGACTATCAGAATGGTAATCACTTCATCTTCCTCAACTATCAGATCGAGTGGGTCGTTGTTTCTCTTTTTCATAAGTGTCTCCTTTCAACAGACCGAGTACCGTTGGGGTAGCGGTCTCGGCGATGGAAGCGGGCGAAGTGTGCATCACAGGCAATCTGTGATGGTGAGCGCGTCTGCGCTAAGCCCGCGATTCAAAGTCACGCTCACTTACTAGTGGTTACTAAGAGAAAAACATTTCAGGCGAGTCGCTGAAGACTCTATTGCTCGGGAATAAAGACCGGACGATCCCAAGTGCATGGGGGCCAGTGCTGAAGTTAAGAGGCTGGTATCGTACGCGATTGCTGGAAGAACAAGCCGCGGTTATTTTTTCTGAGGATTTGCAAGTATGCGAAAGCTGTAGTTACCGACAAGTTCGCTGGAGCCGTCAGGTGAGATGCCGCTGAGCTGAACTGTGTAGGTGTCGACGGGCAATAGACTGATGGGAATGGTGACGGTGACGAGTCTGCCCGAGCGCGGAGGCCGTACTTTTGGTTGGAAGATCACTTTGTCTTGCCGGTTCCTCACTTCGACCAGAAATCCACGGTAGTCGATCGATTCAACTGCCAACAGGAGCTTGATTTTTGCGGTTCCCGCAGGCGGTTTCAGGTCCTTCGCTTGTTCAGAGCTGCGTAAGACTCGAGGCAGGAAGAAGGTCGCTATCGTAGCAGATGAAGCGCTTGATTTTTGATTCTCCGCCGCAACTAGTTCGGCGATCCGTTGCTGATCAGCTTCACGCTGGCGTTGTGCATCTTCTAACTCGGTCCTGAGTTGTTGCGTAGCCAACTGCTGTTCAGAGGCAGACTTCTGTAACTCAGACTTTTGTCTTTCCAGCGCTGCTTGCTGTTCAGCCAGTTGTCGCGATTCGCTCCGTAACCGCAGCCAACCTGTCAGCAGCGCCGCCCCGCCAATGATTATGATCAAGGCGCACGCGGCAAACGCCATTTGAAAAGCGGGTCGTGATCCGAGTCTCAGCCCGAACGGCCACCCTGCTTTGCGCGCGGGCGGAAACGGCTCAAGAGGACGATCCGAGACCCCCTCGGCGACAGCAGTTCGATCTGCAGCATCGGACAGCAGGCGAGCAAAGTGCAGTCGCTCGACGAGTCCGGGCGAACTTCGCAGTCCTTTCTCGAGCAGCCTTCGTTCGTCGAGCGAAAGTTGGCCTCGAACGTAGGCATCGATCAGTTCTTCCTCAGCGATTTCGATTTCTTCAAAATCGCCGGGGGGATCGTCGCTCTCGGTCCTGCTTACAGACATCGGCACAATATATTATCCGCCCCTAATAAATGTGAGGCTTAGCGCGTTACATTTCGTGTTGTGTCCGGTGGCCGCAAACAACTTGCGATACATTCCTCGAGTCTTTTGCGAATTCGATGGGTCCGAATTCTAAGCGCATCAAGGGTAATTTTGAGTTGGTCGGCCAGGTTTCTTCGCTGCTCGATCTTCGCACCACGCTCTTCCTCGTAGTAAACCAAAATGAGCTTCCGACTATTAATTGTTAGACTTTCCAGACAACTATAAAAGCAACGCTGGCGCTGCTCGTGCTTGGTGTCCTCGAATTGCGGCTCGATTCTCGGCAGTTTCGTCAACTCCTGATCGATGTCGACGAGTTCAGGTTCCTTAAGCGCCTCCAAAGATACGAAATAGGCGATCCGGTAGGCATAGGCGACCACGTTTTTGATTTGCTCGCCCTCATCGATTCTTCTCGCTACCCGGTTGAGCACTTCGTCGGCCCGGTCTTCAGCTAACGGAATCGAACGCCATTCGAAAAACCTAATCAGCCGGGTTCTCAACGCTTCGTATTGCCTTCCGGCTTCGTCTGTGTCCGAAGAAAAAGCTGCAAGCAGTTTTTCGAAAGCCTCCTGGGTTAACGACCATTCATCACGGCTTTTGCTCGGCGGATCCGTTGGTGGCTTTGGGGGCTTCGCAGGTGTCATCGTGAACCGTTATGCGATTCTCACGGAGGTGCAGCAACTGCGGATTATAATCCAGATAAGTGACCTTGCAGCGAATTTATTTCCACTCTCCCTGCAACACGAAGCCTGCCCAATCAGCAGGTGAATGATTTTTCCTGGCGAGCGAGATTTGGGCGGCCCGCAAAGCGGCGGCTGGGCGTTGACCGCTGACGAACATTTGCTTGTAGAACTCGGCCATCAAATTCGAGGTGGCAACATCGTCTACTTTCCACAAACTCGCAACGACGCGTTGCGCACCGGCATACATGAAACCTCTCGTCAGCGCGATCAAACCTTCGCCTTTGATCTCTTTTCCGACGCCGGTCTGGCAGGCGCTCAGAACGACCAGGTCTGCCGGCAGGTTGAGATTGTAGATGTCGTGCAATCTCAGGTAGCCATCTTGCGGCTGCCCCTTTCGATCGACAAGTGAAAGCACAATGCCAGATAGTTCCGGATGTTCGTAGTTCACTACCGCGTGGGTAGCAAAGTGCACGATGCGATACCGTGATAGTTCAGTACTCGTCGCGGTTTCGCGGCTCGCGTCAAAATTGAGTGCTTCTTTGTTGTCGCCTTTGGGTGCTACGGAAATGATCCTTTTCGCTTCAGACGCCGATGAATTCAATCGCGGAAAGCGTTCGAGGCCGATATCTTCGAGCGCTCGACTGACCTCTCGTCTCTGTGTCGCGTTTTCCCCTCCGGCACCGCCGGTCGAATTCGAACCGTTGCGAGGCGGATTGATAAGCGGCAACGCCGACGCAACTCGCGAATCGTCTTTGTCAAAAACCGGATCCGCGAGGATCGCCACGCCGCGCGGCGCCGGCCGGCGATTTCCAAGCTCGCTTCGTTGCAGAGCGAGCACAGATGCCGACGGCTCATAAACGATTTCGTGATCGTCAATCAAACGCCGCGGCTGGTCTGCGCCGGCACGCGGCAAAGGCAGCGCGGCGAAGGACACTCGCTGCAAAGCGCCGTCGGCCACGATCACCAAACGCTTGTTTCCGAGTAGCGGCGCCACCTGACGAATCACCAGATCGCTCAGTTCTGCCGACGCAGCATCAAAGTCTTTATCAGCCTGTCCGCGCCGTCGCTCGTATTGCGCACCCGTTTCGCCGTTGGCTGTTCGGTTCCGGTCAGCCAGTGATTTGACGATCCGATTCGCCGTCGCCTCAATGACGTCGCGCGGCGGCAACATGAATCCATCGATTGAACTTGAAGTCACGGCCCAGACGTAACTGCGCTGCTCACCGAGAGAGTATTCGACGAGCAAACTGTCAGGGCCAAGTTGATTCTGGATCTCCTGAACGGTAGGAACGCTGGGCTTAACTAAGTCGGCGTATTTCGGATTATTCGAAATAATTTTCGCTTGCAGTTCGTCGTACTGATTGATCAAACTGTTGAGTTCGGTCTCAATTGCCGATGCCTGGTCCTCGGTGTGTTTTCGGTTGAGCAATTCACTCTGGGCCTGAGCCTTTGCATTCAGTTGCTGCTGCAGCTCTCGTTCAAAAGCGCCGTCAGGTCCGTCATTCGTAGCTTTGGCGCGCGCTTCGCGGAATGTATCGATCAAGCCGCGGGCTCGAGATCTCTCGCTCGTCTGAAAAGCGAGACCCAGAGAATCAGTTGAACCGCTCTTGCCAAAGACCTCCATGTTAAGTCCGATGTTGAGTTCGTAATACGCTTGTTGTGTAGCGAAGTATGAGGCCCGGATGCGGTTACCGAGAATATTGGTTCGGAGTGATTCCACGATAGCAACGGCATTTGAAATGTCCGCCAGGGCCTTATTCACGTCGCCCAGTTCAGCTTCAGCGCGGGCGGTCGCATATAGGGTGGTCGCTTCGCCCCGAGCGTCTTTGATCTTTTGCCATAGCAACCGCGCTTGATTGAAAGCTTCAAGGGCCTGCGCGTGGCTGCCGATCATGTCGTCAGCTTCACCGATTTTGTATAACAACAACGCTTCGCCGCGCTCGTCCCCGGCTTTGCGTATTAGCTGGAGGGCGTCCAGATAGACTTCCAGCGCACGCTGAGGCGACTTCTGCAGCGCCTTCACTGCTCCGATGTTGAGCAACGCATAGCCTTTGCCGCGATCGTTTTGTCGCAACTCAAATGCCATCTGAAAATTTTTCAGTGCTGCTTCCAGATTGTTTCGCGATATGTTTACAGTTCCGAGGTGACTTAGAACGTTGGCCTCTAATTCTGCGTTCTTGAATTTTTGCAGCTGAGCTAATGCTTTCTGGTGATAGTCCAGTGCTAAATCTGGATCGCCGAGATCCTGGTAGAGTTGTCCAAGATTATCGAGACAAGTAGCTTCGCGTTGTCCGTTTCCGGATTTTTGAAAAATGCTCAAGGCGGCTTGATAATTGTCGCGCGCCTCCTGCCAACGGCCTAATTTGTTTAGCGTCTCGCCGACATTATTAAAAGCGCTGCCGAGCTGATCCCGATCGCGCAACTCTCCACGACCGTCGAAGTCCTGCCAGACCTTCAGCGTCGCCTGATATAACTCCAGGGCTTTCACCGGGTCGCCTGACACGTCGTAAATGCCGCCAATATTGTTACGCACATTGAACTCCCCTTGCTGATCGTTCTCCGCACGTCTGAGTGGAATGGCTTTCTCGTAATTCTCCATCGCCTTAGCGAGGGCTCCCATGCGATGGTATGTCAGGCCGATGTTGTTGAAGACGCTGGCTTGTCCTCGCTTGTCATCGTGGTTTTGGTACTCGCTCGCCGCGAGGTTCAGCGATTCCAGGGCGATCTCATACTTGTTCTCATCGGAATAGTTGAGCCCACGATCATTCAAGTAGGAAGCCCGGAGCCGCCAATCATGTGCGGCATAACTAAAGGGAGTCATCTGTCGATAGATTTCTTCAGCTCTAGCGTATTGACCAAGGCCGCGGTAAACGCGTGCGATCGAATAGAGCGTTAAGGTTTGCCAGTGCCCGTCAGACACGGCAGTCCAATAGCCAAGCGCGTCGTTGTATTTCTTAATCGCAGCTTCCCGAGAATCTTTGGTTCCCCGATTTGCAAGCTGTCGTCCCTCGGCAAAAGCCTTTTCCGCGGCGAGGCGTTGCGTATCCGCGGGTGTGGCCTCGCGCACATTTTCGATCGAAGCTTCAAATTGTCCCGGATTGGCCCACGCTTCGATTGACTGAACTATAAGGCGGTAGTCTCCCGAAGTCGATGCGATTGCCGACAAATAAATCGGTCCATTGCCGCCGCTTGGATTATCCATCTCCAGCATCGGCTTGCCTTCGAGATCGAGCAGTTGAGCGGAAAGGATGATGCCTCGCTGTTCGATGAGAACCCGGGCATATTGACCGGTAGTTAACGACAGATTGAAGGAATAGGATGCGCCACCTTTGATTTCTCGTTTGAGAGTTTGACCTAGTTCAAGGCGTGCGTCCTGTATGTTTTGTGAAAAATCGCGTTCGCGAATTTGATCACTTACGCAACGAGCGTAGTTACGCGCACTAGGCGCCGCCAGCGAAAAAGACACAACTAGCGCGCTCAGCGAAAGCAGTTCGCGAGCCGTACTTGCAAAGATGCAGCTAGTAGCCGCGCGGAAAAAGCGCGCGCCCAAATGTGGCGAGTATAGCCCCATGTCTCTTGCCGAAAGCCGGCCGCAGGCGGGCATCGTATCACCTTCGGAGAGATCTGTGGCTACTTAGTTGCTCCAGTCGAGGAGTCGGCGACCTTGCACGGATCAGAGGACGAACCCCGCGCCGAGAGGGGTGGCCCATCAACGTTCATCTGCGCCAATCGGAAATTACATGGCCGCTTACGGCTGCGTGCCGGTCCAAGTGCCTTCCTCCTGTCCAGCAGTGAAAGCGTCGAAGGGTGCGCCGCCGAAGCCAATAGGTACGGCTCTTCGCACTCCTACAATCGTAGTGAAAGCTGGTGGAGTAGCCGCCGGATTGTAAACCGCTACACCGCGGTATTGAAGAATTGTTCGCACGTCGTCCGACACTTGATTAATCTCAACAAGATAGCAGTGGACATCCGGACTGTTGTTTACGGAAAACTTAGTGACCAGTCCTGAAATTCCCTTGCCATTGTGGTCACACAGTCTGAAGTCCGTACCGTCATCCGACATCCTGTCCAAACGGAAGTCGGCATCAGGCTTCCCGTTGAACGTTGAATGCCAGGTTGTTGCAAGTTCGTGTTTCGGCATCTTGTGTTCCTCCCTGTCTTTTCAATTTTGGGCATAACTTCGCTACCGGTTGAAACAACTCGTAACGACCAATCTCACAGTACTCACTCCTAGTGTCTGTTCAGCAAGAAATGTTTCGCGACAGATTACTCGATCGCCAACTGCAACAGGTGGTTCTCGGCAGTCGTCGCCACTTTTAGCACATCAACCGGGGTTCGGCCGGCACTTCGTGCCGTTACGACAAACTTCTCTTGAGCGAATAGCAGTGCCGTATAGTCGTCATTCGCGAATGAGACATCGCCGATAAGAGGTTTCGTAAGACGGCGTAGTTTGAGCAGCTCGAATTCTCCCAGTTCGAGCAAGAGGAAGTTTCTAGCTTCTTGCCAATCAGGGAGTTCGAAGAAATCCAGTCTCACGAGCGCGTCTGAAACCACTAAAGGAACCCAAAGCGTTTGAAACCCAAGTACCGATGCCTGAAAACTCGGCAGATCCACCCAGCTTCCGAGAGTCCACTCCGACAAGAAAAGTAGTTGCAGGTAAGAGAGACTACCTGATAGCAGTCGTTTGTTCGGAGGAAGCTTACGCCAGGATTCAAACTGATAGTGTTGTTTCAGAAATTCCTTCAGCTCATCGTCGGCTTGGCCGCATAGTCCCAGCTCACTGAATCCAATTGGGCGGCAGATCAACGTATCCGGCCGCGGAAAGACCTGCGCTGCCAATCGAAACCGATACTCGTGATCAATTGCCGATCCAAAACGGAGGTTCCTCGGCAGCAAAGGTTCGAACGGCAGCTCGCCCGGTTGTGGATCTCCGTCAACTTGTAAACAACCATCAAAGATTCTGCCGTCGTCCGTGACTTCTCCCTTCCAGGCAACCTCATGAAATGAGAACTCCGGCGTAGTTTCATGTAGGTCGCCAATCAATCTGATAAGGTTTGTCGTGAACTTGGCCGGACCCAGCTTTATCTGCATGAGATTGCAACCCACAAGGTTAGCAAAACTCGAAACCACAGTGGCGCAGTCAGAGCAATTCATCACGTGTGGGGTGAGCAGCTCCCCATTAAGAAGTTTCAGAAAACCAGTGCAGTTGAAATTGGGACAAGAGTAAAAAGATGAATCAAAATACCCCACATGACTCAAACCGAGATCATAAATATTGCTGGTTATCAACGCAGCCGCTTGATCTGCTTCCTGTGCTCCCACCGCCCAATCGCAGGCGTACTCTAAGGCTTCTGCCCAGGGGAGTTGGGTGTTGCGTTCGCTGAATGGGAATTGTTGCCAGGGGCAATTCGGAATTTCCAGGACGGTGTATATCCGGTGTTTGGTGATGGCGAAGTCGGTCCAACGATCTCTGCGCGTGGCTCGGAATTGCCAACGCCATTCTGTGTTGCTAACGCTAATCCCCGCTGTCCAGACCAAAACATTGTCCAACTCGAATTCTTCTAATTCAGCTTTACCTTTGGCATCAAGCGTGATTCTTCGCTCTTTGACTTCACCGAGTACGTTTGCTCGGTGCACGCCAAATGATTGAGCGCCGGAGGAAAGCCAACCGAAAGGATTACACCCGCGCGCTTGCCGCGAGTCGGGCCGCGCTTGCACTGCGCGCACGAAAATCTCGCTCTCAGCCGTGCCAGCAAAGCTTGCTTTGAGAGTTAGAGTGTTGCCGCGCGTCTCGTTGATTGCATAGGCTGCAGGCGACTGTTGAGGAGTAAAGGTGATTCCCCGTCGCCACTCGGGAAGCTCCACCGCCTGTGTTTCGTTGAAGCGGATATTGAACGCATCATGCGTGGCTGCGGTGCAATTATGATTGAACTGGATGGCTTTGAGGATGACGTCCATGGGGCAGCTCCGAAGGGTCGCGAGCGTAAAAGGCAAAGCCACTCGCAATATCGCCGAGTACAATGCTCATTTGATTAGTCGAGGAGACGCTCCAGTACCAATAATTCGAGACCGCGAGCGCGTGTTGCACCGCGCGGAGCATGGTTTCGCCAGGATAAATCTCAAAAGTTCATGCCACCTTCGCGTTCTCTATCAACAGGTGGAATTTCACCGCGAAACATTTCATTGAAGCTGCCGATTTGACGGAAGCAGGTTGGACCCACGATAGAACGGGTCTTGCTTGTGCGCCGGATTATAGCTTCGCCAAAGCATTTGTCAATATTAACTACGCCCGCCTCCCCAAGTATTAGTGGCGTTAGTTGAAAAGTATTTCATAGCGCAACGCCTTGGTAAGTCGAAGAATATACTCGCGGAAACCGCAGACCGTCGCGTAAGTGAATGCCATGGAGATTTGGCAGGAACGTTCTCTTCTTCAAGCGCCCTAACTCAAGATTCACTTAAGCGCGAATCAGAATTCACAAGCGGATCTGGAAGAGAGAAATCGGATGCGGCGACCCTTATGGCACCAGTGTTGCCGAGAGTTCTTCGAGGGGGATTATGAAAGAACACACCACGCGTCCATTACGCGTCCAATAAGCGTTCCCGTGAGTCTTCCAAGTGCGGTAGAGTGCTATCCATGCCGCGAAATTACAAAGAATTACAGTGAATTGCGTCTCTTTCACGGCGGCGACAGCGGTTCGACTCCCCCAGCGTCTGAATTCCCCAACCTAGTCAGCTGCTGCCGGTGTGCGGTGGAATTTGAATCGAGACAAAAATTGAAGCCGAGCCGCTCTTTAGCCAACGCGTTGGTGCTGGGAAGCGCGCCGCCAGAATGAGAGTCTGAGCCTGGAACGAAGGGCCAGATTCGTTAGAAGCTAAAGCTGATGCTGATGAGATCGAGCTTCCGACGTAAGATGGAGGAAACAGCAACCCTAGTCGTTTCCACAATGACAGCACCGGCGGCAGGCTGAAAATCTTGTTGTAAACTTGCTGTAATCTTCTGTGCGCTATATGCGCTCACGTGCTTTGTGTTCTGCTCAAACGGCTGTTTTTCCGCGCAAAATGCTGGTTTTTCATTTGGAAGCGTTGTATGCAGCGGCTGATTTAGTCTTCATAACCCCAAGGTCGGCGGTTCGATCCCGCCCCCCGCTACCAATGTAGTCAATAACTTACAGCGGCCAGCAGTGGCCGCTGTTCGTCACTGTGGGGAAAACTGTGTCGGTCAGTTTTTTCTCTCTGCGCAAGCATCTCCATCGCGCGTCGCAAGCCTTCATCCGTCGCGTGCGTGTAGCGCGCCGATGTTTGCATACATCGATGGCCCAATATCGCCATGATCCTTCGCGTGTCGACTCCCGCATCCCCGAGCCTAGTAGCGGCTGTATGTCGCAGGTCGTGAAAACGAAAGTCTTCGAGACCTGCATCTCGACATGCCGAACGAAAACCTCGCTTAACATCGGTTCTCGGCTTACCAGTCTTTCGATTCACAAACACATATTCCGTGTCACCCGTTTCGCGATAAAGCGATAGCAATTGCTCTCTCGCCATCCGGTTCATGGGAATGCTTCGACTGTGGCCTGATTTGGTTTGCTCGCGATGTGAATTCATCACGTGGACTAAGCCCCGCTCGAAATCGACATTCGCCCAACGCAAACTTAACAGTTCACCTCGACGCATCCCTGTGTGAATCGCCAAAACTACAAGCGGACGAAGGCTTGCTCTTGGCCCGGTAAGCATGGACAACAGCCGAGGCTCCTCTTCATCCGAGAGATAGCGATTACGCTCGTTGTCTTCCCGGAAGCGTTTGACCTTCTGACAAGGATTGTGAATTGCTAATCCCTGATCGATCGCTAAAGAGAAAATCTTTGAGAGTAATTCCAGCTCTCGGTTGACTGTGGCCGGAGCGCGGTCTGTCCCACGAACGGTCTTGGACGCGCGCCGATCCCTTTTGTACTTCTCAATCAGTATCGGCGAGATTTGGTCCATCGTTTTGTTGCCCATTGCCTCAATCAGCGGACGCGAGCGAAACTCATCGTGCACCCACGTTCGCTTGTTAGTTTTCGCCCATGGCAGAAACGTCTCCGCAATAAAGTCGCGCAACTTCGGTGCGTCCACGTTCTTGCCGTAAGTGCCCTCGTAGACAGAATCGCGGATTGTGACCTCCGCGCGCTCTGCCTGGGCTTTCACTCGCGCTTCTGGGATCGAACCGCGATATCGCTTGCCGCCTACCCAGAAGTCGTATTGCCATTTATTACCCCTCTTGAATACTGACACTTGGTCTATTCCCTTCTGCGGATCGCAGCCCGTTTCAAGGAATGGGCGTATCTTAGGCGGCTTCGTCTGCCTTCGTCCACTCTAATATTTCTTCCAGGAGAAAAACCGTGCGGTCGCCTGCCTTACGAAATGGAACTCGGCGTTGACTCACCCAGTCGTAGATCGTCCTCGGCTTAACTCTGAGCATTTCTGCCACCTCTTCGACGGTCAGAAATTTTGGTAATGACATGTTTGCCTGGGAGCCGCCAGTTTTCATATAGAGATTTGAAAAATCGATCGTCTTTGATTAAAGCTCACCGCTTAGTGCTACAACCGGTTCGGACATGTAAACACTCGGTCCCTGTCGAACCCACGGTGCTCTACAGCGCCCGTGCGGCTGCTGGTTCACAAGAAGTGTGCCACGCGCTCGCCGGACGTATTGAGGCCGCTCGATTCGAAGAAATGGTTGGTTCAAGAGCTTTCCTCGCAGACTGGTTGGCGTTTCTGAAAGGAAGTGAGAAACGAAATTCGCTTGAGTCTCCAAGAAGAAGGCGCCGCGAGTATTGACGACGAGCCTATCCGAAAATTTACGAGATCGAGAGCCTGCTCTTTGAGGATAGGCCAGATCGTGTCAGAGGAGACAAAAGGGCCCGGCTGGCAGAATGAAGGCGGGCTTTAGGTCGGGCTTGTAGAGAGTGAGGTGTTGCCGTTTGGCAACACTCCTCATCCGAGAAGAGCCCAAGCGCGGACATCTGAGCTTTGTTTGTACTCCCCGGGATCTGAACGAGTGAGTGATTCATATGCGGAGA
>Ga0070699_100001524_pt1 | contig 21181 bp, 19 predicted proteins | sample KBSK1503metaG_FD_65473 | JGI IMG/M metagenome (GOLD analysis project Ga0070699, IMG submission 65473) | Corn, switchgrass and miscanthus rhizosphere microbial communities from Kellogg Biological Station, Michigan, USA - KBS K1-50-3 metaG | ecosystem: Host-associated > Plants > Roots >...
CTATTGATTGCCGGCCTACTATTAGCGCGACGACGAACGTGGCGCGCGACCCGAAGACTCAGCGAAAGTGAAGAGCGCTTCAGTAAAGCATTTCAAAGCAACCCGCAACCGATGTCGTTAACCACTCTGGAACAGGGGAAATACCTCGACGTAAACGACGCCTTTCTGAGGATGAGCGGCTATACACGTGCAGAGGTGATTGGCCATACCTCGCAGGAATTAAAAATTTTCAACTCACCTGACGAACGCAACCGCTTCCTGGTCCAACCGTTATTAACCAAGGGCGTGGTGCGAAACTCAGAAATGAACTTCCGTACCAGGAGCGGTGCTTTCAGAATATTACTTTCGTCCGCTGAGTTGCTGGACGTCGGAGGACAGCAATGCATTCTGGTTGCTTCGAGTGATATTACGGATCGAATCCGTTCCGAACAGGAGTTAAGTCAACTTACCGTCCGTCTTTTTAACCTGCAAGATGAAGAACGCCGTCGCATTGCCCGTGAACTCCATGACGGCACAGCGCAAAACCTGTTTGCCATTTCAGTCAACCTCACCCGGCTCAACCAACCTTCACCACCCGATCCGGCCGAAGTAGATGAACTGATTGCCGAAAGCCAAACCCTGGTCAACCAATCGCTGCAGGAGATCCGCACCCTCTCATACTTGCTTCATCCTCCACTACTGGACCAGGCTGGTTTAGTGTCGGCACTACAGTGGTACGCGGAAGGCTTCAGCAAACGAAGTGGAATCTACGTCGATGTCTTTGCTCAAGCCATCGGGCGTCTTCCTTCGGAGATTGAGATGGCGCTGTTCCGGGTGGTCCAGGAAGCGCTGACTAATGTTCGTCGTCACTCCGGAAGCGAAGTAGCAAAGATCAGACTCGAGCGACAAATCGGCAACGTGATCCTCAAGATCAGCGATCAGGGTCAGGGATTGATAGAGCTCGGCGATAAGTCCGGTGAACCGATTTCAATGGGTGTCGGGATCTCCGGAATGCGCCAGAGAATAAGACAACTGGGTGGAACGCTTGAAATCTTATCGAGTACAGAGGGAACAACGATATCGGCAGTAGTGCCACTTACAAATGGGGTACATCATGGTGAAAATTCTTTTGGCGGACGATCATGACGTGGTGCGGCGCGGATTGCGCGAAGAGTTGAGTCAACATGAGGGCTGGGAAATTTGTGGCGAAGCTCGAAACGGCCGCGAAGCCGTAAAAATGGCCCTCAAGCTCTCGCCTGACGTGGCCGTAATCGACCTTTCAATGCCCGAGCTCAACGGACTTGAAGCGACGCGTCAGATTCGTCGCGAAAGGCCTCACACGGAAGTGTTGATTTTTACCATGCATGAAACGGAACAACTAATTCGCGAAGTGCTCTCGGCAGGTGCGAGGGGTTACGTGTTGAAATCCGATGCGGGCCGGCACCTCACCAATGCGGTGGAGGCTCTCTCTCATCGCAAGCCATTTTTCACGGCGAGGGTTTCCGAAGCTTTGCTTGAGGCGTTCCTGAAGTCTGCGGCGAAGCCGGATGAGGATTCGGTTTTCCGCACCCTGACCGATCGCGAGCGAGAGATCGTGCAAATGCTGGCTGAAGGCAAGAGCAACAAGGAAATAGCGACCAGATTGTCGATCAGCGTCAAGACGGTTGAAACTCATCGCGCCACCGTGATGAGAAAACTGGACATCAATTCCATCGTGGAGCTGGTTCATTATGCAATCCGCAACCAGCTCGTCGAAGCCTGATGGCATGAGTTACACAACCCTCCCGCGCGTAAATACAGACTCCACCCTATGTCGGGCACGGATCTGACAGCTTATCCTGCCTGCGCATCAATACTATTCTCTTCCTTAAGCTAACTGTTGTGAGCGAATTAGTTGCCTTTGTGTTTAGAGACCAGTTTAGGGCGCCCGAAGTACTGAATGAGCTCCGCCGGCGCGAGTGGGTCTGGGTGCGAGATCTTGACGAGGCGGTTGCGGTAACCCTGAACGACGACGGCAAAGCAAGGGTGCACGTGAGCATAGATCTTTCAACTTACCAGGCTGCCGGTTGGGCAAGGTTCTGGGCTTCGCTCTTGAAGACCGTATTCCTGCCGTTTACCGAGGTGATGATCGAAGCCGCGGACGGCCTGGTGGTTTCTTCGCGATCAGTGAAGTGTGCCCGGCAAATCAACCCGGCGACGCCCGAAACAGACTGGTGGCGAGAATCGTTGGGGAAGTCCGACAACTTCAAACGCGATGTGGCGGCGTTGATGACGCCGAGTGTCTCGGTGATCTTCATGATTCTGCGAAGAGCCAACGTGCCAACCGTGCTCAGGCAATTGCGGAATTACGGAGACACGATTCTTCACACATCACTGACCTGTGAACAGGATGAGAAGATGCTTTCCATTCTGGGTGCCGGCAAAGCAGGTCAATCATGAGTTACGCATTAGCGAAAAAACCCGAAGACTTTCTTCTCTGTGCAGAGAAAAATTTGCAAGAGGCACTTTTGGTGCAAAGCCTGTCCAACCAGGGAGGAAAACAATGTACCGCAGAAAGATTCATCACCGCGCATTCGCGACGGCGCTAGTAATCCTGCTGTTGCTCGCCGGGACTTCGATAACCGGCAGTGCGCAAACAAAGAAGAAGAAGAAGAAGACGCCGTACTATTCGATCTATGCGAACCAGGTCATGCGCGTAAGATTGAACGACGAGCTGGATTCGGAGAAAGCACGAATCGGCGACGCCTTCACGTCTACGCTGGTCGATCCTCTCTATTCCAGTCGAGGGGTACTGCTTGCCCCACAAGGCAGCATCATCGGTGGTCACGTTTCGAACGTTCAGCGAGCACAGAAAAAGGGTACCCCAGCGGTGCTCGACGTGCAGTTCACCTCCATAAGACTGCCAAATGGAACCAGGCGTGCCATTAACGGATCATTGACTGATCTCGAGAGCTCAACTGGATCAAGTGACGACGAGGGGTCAGTGGTCGCACACAAAACCAGTCATAGAAAAGGAAAATTCATAGGCGGCGGCGCTGCTGGCGGCGCAGTGATTGGAGCCATTGCCGGTGGCGGAAAGGGATTGGCAATTGGTGCGGGAGTCGGTGCGGTAACGGGAGCGATCGCTGGCCGCGTGAAGAAAGGTCACGAGGTGAAGGTTAAATCAGGTACTGAGTTTGGCGTCATAGTGAATCGGAATTTCTCACTACCCGAATATAAAGCAGGTTAACCGGCTTACGGATTTGCATTGGACTACGCCGTTCAGAATTTGATCCCAAGACCAAATATTGGACCATGCAGAGCGTTGTCGAAGAGAAACCCATCCTTGTTGTAGTTAACATCGAGGTCACGGTAACCGGCGACCAATGCGTAGCGCTTGCCCACCAGTACACCCACGCCACCAAACAGTTGATAGCTAAGGTTTGAACCACCGCCGCCAAGATCTGCCTCACCGGTGAGGAAGATGCGCGGCGTTAGATGTCTCTTTCCACGAATGCCGCCGGCGCCGTCGACCCAGCTGCGGCTGCGTGACGCTGTGACGGATGAAAGCAATCCCGTGTTGAAAGTCAGATCCGTTTTTATGTGCCAGTAGCGAATGCCACCGAGCACATCCACGAACGCGCCTTTCTCTGGGTTGTCGATGATGCGATAACCAAATTTTGGATCGAGGACGAAAGTTTTGAAGTCGGCTTCGGCATTTGAAAAGAGCGGGCCGGGAGTAGCACGGTCCGACCCAAGACTCGAGTACTGAAAGTCTGTCAGGATAACGAACCTGTGCTTGCGTGCTTCGAACGTTCCCATCAATCCGAAGTTGAGATCAACGTGTTCATCAGTTAGCCCCGCATCAACATCGACGACCAGATTTCCGAGTCCGGCTCTGCCCTTAACACCGGCGATCCACAAATAAGGACTAAACTGAAACTGCCATTTGTCAGGATCAGGGTCTGGCGGCTTCGGACTCGAGACAGGTGAATCGGGTGTCTCGTTCGTTGGACCTTGGGCGTGTACGATCCCCGCAAAAGAGAGAACGAGAGTTAAGACTGCGATGTGTAGCAACTTGTTCATGATCGATATTCTTTCTGTTTAGTTATCCGTTACTTCGCCGAGCGCACGCAGCGAAAGCCAAGATGGTTCGTACCGGTGTTAGGCTCACCTTTTCCGCGGCCGCCAGGCATGTAGCGAGCGCAATACTCGTCCGTGCAAAGGAACGAACCGCCTTTGTGTACGCGCTTCGCCACCCCACGCTCTGACGGATCAAAGCTGTCGGAAGGTCCCTGTGGATTGCGCGTCACCTGATTTGTAGCGGCAAGAGTTTTGTAGTAATCCGGTCGATACCAATCGGCGGTCCACTCCCAAACGTTGCCGGCCATGTCGAATAGTCCAAAACCGTTGGCAGCGAACCGGCCGACTGGAGCAGTGCCTGCGTAGCCGTCCTCGCCGGTGTTGGTATCAGGAAAGTGTCCCTGAAAAGAGTTCGCCTGAAACTTGCCCCCCGGCCTGAATTCATCGCCCCAGGCGAAACGCTTGCGGTCCAATCCGCCGCGCGCGGCGAATTCGAACTCGGCTTCTGTCGGCAATCGCTTCCCGGCCCACTTCGCATAAGCCGCGGCATCTGCAAACGCGATATGGACCACCGGATGCTTTTCCCGGCCCTCGAGATCGCTGCCTGGACCATCTGGATGACGCCAGTTAGCGCCCGCAACGTAGCGCCACCAAACGAAGTGATCGTCAAGCGGGACTTTTGAATCGGGTGGTGTAAACACGACTGATCCCGACACGAGCTTTTCGGGCGGGACGCCAGGAAACTCTTTAGGATCAATCGGCCGCTCGGCGACCGTCACATAACCGCTTGCTTTGACAAAGCGCGCGAACTCTTCGTTCGTCACTTCCGTCTGGTCCATCCAGTAACCATCCAGAGCGACGCGGTGAAAAGGACGCGCATCCTGCATGTCGGGAGCTTCGCTGCCCATCGAGAATTCGCCGCCGGGAATCCAGACCATGCCGTCTGGAGCAGGACCGGGAGCACTCTCTGTATTGATCACCGGCGGTTCGAGTATTCCGATTGAGTCAACTTCGCTATTTGAATTCGAGGTGTGGGCGGCATGAGCGGAACCAATACCCGTTTCGCAGAAAGCGGCGGGCACTCCGTTGGCCGCTGCCTGCTGACGTGACCTGCTTATGGCATACATGGAACCGGCGATTGCCAGGCAGAGGATGGCCGCGCCCGCAAACTTGCGGCGTAAGTGGCTCTTTAACCAGTTGCTTTTAACTTGTGGGGTGGCTTTCTTTCTGCTCATCTACACCTTCGACGTGAGTGAGTCTATCGGGGTAGAGGAGCAGTGAGTACTGTCACTTTTGACAGAATTACGGGCTTACGGAGGAAGATTTCTCACGCAAAGGCGCAAAGACGCAAAGAAAACCCGAGAAACGCGGCAGCGCTTTCGCCTTAGCGTCTTTGCGTGAGAAACATTTTTTGCCACCGATTATCAGCGAACTTCGATAGTTACTTTGTTGAGCGTGCCTTTGAACTTGGACGAGCCGCCGTAGTCAGCTACCGGTGTGCCGTCGTCAGTGCCAACGTCGGCAAGGTCATCCACAGAGAAAATCCCCGGCTGCGTTTTCTCGATGCGTCCTTCCCCGACCTTGGTCCCATCGATACTCATGGTTCCCAGACCGCCTTTACCCGGACCGCCATCGGATTTGAAGTCATACACGACGGTGTGTTTGCCCGGCGTCAATGCCTGCGACGAAGCAACCGTATATTTCTCCAGACCCAAATAGTTGTAGGTAAAGCTCGGCTTGCCTTTGTTTATGAAAAACGAGAACCCACCGAATCTACCACCCTGGCAAACGATCACCCCGTTGCCGTCCGCTCCGACTTCGACGTCAGCCGTCATCGTGTAAGACTTGCCGGGAGTGGCGATAAAAATATCGACGCCCATGCCTTTCATGCCGGGACCGAGCGTCATGCTGTTTCTGCCTTCCATTACCGTCGGCCTGCCGACAAGTGCAGCATCGGTTCTTTCCATCAAACGGTCGTCGATCGGCAGCACGTGGTACTTCTCTGCTTCCGCCATGAACAGGTCCTGGAGTTCTTTCACTTTGGCGGCGTTACTCGAGGCAAGGTTGTTTGACAGGCTGAAGTCATTACTCGAGTTGTAAAGCTCCCACGGATCTTCTGTGAGGCCTTGTAATGGTTTTTGTTGCCACGCCGGCCGGTGGATGGTTCGCGCATACCAACCGTCGCTGTAGATCGCGCGGTTACCAAACATCTCGAAGTATTGAACGGTATGTGTCTCTTTGGCATTAGGATCATTGAAGGTATAGACGAGGCTCTTGCCTTCAATCGGATCCTGTTGAATTCCATTGACTGTCTTCGGCGCCGGAACCTTGCAGACTTCGAAAACCGTCGGAGCGATATCGATGACGTGTCCGAACTGAGACCGAACCTCACCCCTGGCCCCCTTGATTCCATTCGGCCAGTGAATGACCATGCCGTTGCGCGTACCACCAAAGTCTGACGCAACCTGCTTGGTCCAGGAGAACGGGGCATCCATAGCGACGGCCCATCCGGCAGAATAATGCGGATACGTGCCCGGCCCGCCCCAATCGTCATAGTGCTTGTTCATGTCTGCTACGGTCTCAGGGACGCCATTGAAATAAGTCATTTCGTTGTACACCCCGTTCATCTGACCTTCGGCACTCGCACCGTTGTCGCCAACGATGTAAATGAACAACGTGTTGTCTGCCTGGCCCGTGTCTTCAACCGCGCTGTATAGCCTGCCAATTTCATTGTCGGTGTGCTCGGCAAAGCCGGCATAGGTCTCCATCTGACGCGCGAACAGCTTCTTCTCATCAGTCGAAAGGGAATCCCAGTCTTTGATATCTTTCGGTTTTGGCGCGAGCCTGGTGTCTGCCGGAACGATGCCGAGTTTCTTTTGTCGCTCGAGCGTCTCTTCTCTCACCTTGTCCCAACCCTGATCGAACTTGCCTTTGTACTTGTCGCGCCACTCGGCAGGGACGTGGTGCGGAGCATGCGCGGCTCCCGGCGCAAAATAGATGAAGAACGGCTTGTCAGGACTCAATGCCTTTTGAAACTTCATCCACGACACTGCCTGGTTAGTCATGTCAGTGGTGAAGTGATATTTGGGATCTTCCGGAAGCTCAACCTGCGCGGTTCCGTCGTACACCAACGGCGCATACTGGTTAGTTTCACCACCGATGAAGCCGTAGAACTTCTCGAAGCCGGAGTGCGTGGGCCAACGATCGTATGGCCCAGCCGCCGAGATCTCCCACGGCGGCGTTTCGTGATACTTGCCAAAAGCCGCGGTGCTGAATCCATTTTGGCGAAGCACTTCCGCCAGCGGTGTTATTGACTGTGGTCTCACACCGTTATTGCCGGGAAACGCAGTCGAGGTTTCCATGATTGAGCCTGCGTTGTTGCTGTGGTGGTTATAACCTGTCAGCAATGCGACTCGAGTTGGTGAACATAGCGCGGTGGTGTGAAAGCGATTGTATTTGAGTCCGGTCGCGGCGATCTTTTCCAAATTCGGCATGTTGATCGGTCCGCCAAAAGTACTCGCAGCGCCGAAGCCGATGTCGTCGATCAAGACCACGACCACGTTGGGAGCGCCCTGCGGCGCCTTTACTTCCCATCGGGGTGGTGCTTTTGCATTGCGCGCGTCCAACTCCTTGTAGGTCTGCCTGGCGGGTTCCTTGATCGGCAACACCGTGCGGTCCAAACCATCTGCTGAATTAGCAGCCGCTGTTTCGGTGTGCACCGCTTGAGTACAGCCGAACGTCAACGTTGCTATCGCGATGAGGAGCCACGATGCCAGCCTGGTGCTGTGTCTAATCGACATTTCATCTCCTTATTGCTCAGAGGTCTTTGAAGCTCAGGTACTTCAGTGGCTATGTTGGCGAGCAAGCGAGACGTGCGTAACTGGCAAAAGTTACAGAAAATTGATGAGGTGATATCTGTAGACTAACAAGGGGCGGCCACGGAGTGCCGCCCCTACAAAGGTGCGATTTACCGCGCGATACGGTACAACCTGCGCGCAGTGGCCAGATAAAGCGCATCGCCGATCAGCGCTGGACGCGAATAGAGCGGCGCATCCATTTCGATCTGCGCCAGCAATTCCTTTCGCCGTCCGGCACGAAGAACAATCATGCTGCCTTCAGCGTTCCCAACGTAAAGCCGATCTCCTGCCAGCAGTAGACATCCCCAGATGGCCTCGTCCGTTTCATGCTTCCAAACCTGTGCGCCGGTGGCCGCATCCAGACAATGAATCGTTCCGCCGAGGTCTCCGATGTACAGCAGACCGTCCTTCACGATCGGTGTTCCCACTACGCGGCCAACCTCGCGAGACGTCCAGAGGAGCCTGTTCTCGGTGACGTCTCCCTGACCATTGGGACTGATCGCGTAAACAAATGAAGGTCCGTCGCCGTGTCCTGGACTCTGACCCATAGCAATGAAGACGCGGCCATCGGCGAAGACCGGTGAAGCAATGATGGAGCTGCGCGAAAGTACGCCGGGGCGCGGCAGCCAGCGCGCGTCTTTCGGGTTGCCGTCAAATCGCCAGAGTTCGCGACCCGACGCTGCGTCGTAAGCGCGCAGCCAACCATCTCCTCCACCGAAGAGCACCTGGATGCGCCCGTTGACATTGGCCGCCACCGGACTGGACCACTGGCCGTGCAGCACCTGCTCGCCCGCGCCGATCGCGCGCCAGACGACTTCGCCCGTGTGCTTGTTCACTGCGATCAAACTCGGGGCGCGCGGCGATGGGACGCGCGTGTGACCTTCATTCTGGCCGTTGGAAGTAGAGACCAGCAGCAGCTCACCCACCGGCAACACTTCGCTGTTGGAGGCTTCATGCGGAAAGACACCGAGGCGGGCGCACATGTCCAACTCCCAGATGATGTCGGCCGCAGCATTGTCGTGGAAGATCTCCTCCCGATATGGACCATCGTTCACGCCATCGCGGAAACCCTGCGTGTCGAGGCAACGGAGTTGGCCCTCGGCCGTGACATAGTACAACCGGTTCCCTTCCACATACGGCGCACTTGTCGTCGAAGGCAGCAGGAAGTCTCGCAGCCCGCGCTCCACTCGTGGGGACACATCCTGCCAAAGGAACGCACCATCCGTGACTCGAAAGGCCATGAGCACGCCGCTCTCTTCCTGAAAAGCGACGTTCATTTTCCTGGCGTTGTCGGTCCCGACATAGACCATGTCGCCGGCAACTACGGGACTACCAAATGTGTCGTTTCCCAATTCGACGCTCCAGACAATATTCCGTCCGGTGGTCCTGTCCCAGTCAACCGGAGGGTTGCCTGTGTGGACCACCATTGTCTGAGGTTGTGACGCGACGGAAGACGCAGGCACAACCGGTGAGACGAAAGTTTCTCCAGGCTCGACGCCGGCGATTCGATTCAATGCCCACTCAGCTTCGTAACGCATCGTGGGATCGTTTGCGGCCGCTCTCAACGCTTCACGCGCCGTCTGTGCCTTTGGGCCAAGACTTCCCAACGCACCGGCCGCGCAGATGCGGACATAGAGGAATTCATCTTTCAGAGCTTCGATCAACTGCGGTACAGCGGACTGCGCCGATGGGCCAATGCTTGCGAGAGCCTCGGCCGCCGCCCAGCGGACGCCGGGAACCGGATCGCTCAGGGCCCTGGCAAGATCTCTGGTCGCCACACCCGCCGTTGGACCAATAGTGGCCAGAGACTCCGCCGCGTAAATACGGACGTAAGCTTCTTCGTGCGAGAGAGTCGTGACTAGAGCGCGTATCGAAGGACTGGCCCTCGAGCGCAAAGCGCCCAACGCACGTGCGGCATCGCCCGCGACCATCGCATCGTCGTCTCTGAGTGCCTGTCTTAACGCCGGTTGAATCGATTCTGTATCGGGCGCGAGGTCAATCAAGGCATCAGCAGCGAACCGCCGGAAGGAGATCCGTTCATGTCGAAGCAATTCGACGAGCAGCGGAATGGCCGGCGGACCAATTCGTCGAATGATTTCAAAAGTCGCCAGATGCAGATCAACATTGCTACGGTTGAGGAATCGTCTCAGCAAAGGCAGCGAACGCCCCGCCCCCTGGACCAGGGCGGCGGCGGCGATCGCCCGGACCTTCGCGTCTTTCGACATCACGCGATTTTCCCAGTCCATCAACTGGTCGGAGTTCCTGGCTTGATCCGAACGCTTAGCCTGACGTGTCGGTTGAGCGAGTGCTGGCATCGCCAAAGTACAGAGCAGCGCGCAGATGAACAACTGTCGCATGGTCGCAGTTATTTCCTGTCCTTCGGTTGAGTATTATCGATTGGTGAGAACAGATCGAAACTGTTAGAAATGACAGGCGCTTAAATGGAGAGGTCCTCGACAAATCCACCTCAATGCCGGCTAAGAGATGAGCGAGCTCATGTCTGGTCATGCAGCAAGATCCGCCAATTGCAAATCCTTGATTCGCCTTGCCAGTGAAGTAAATTCCGCCGCACTGGAACTACTATTCGCCTTCGTAGGGTTCGAACACACTTTAACCTACGGCTTGCGAGACGCCTACATTATTCAGGTGTCTACATTTATTTTCGTGCTGGTCGCAAAGGCACAGATCGTCATCGCAATGTCTATATAGTCTGGCGTTTTGAGGTTGATGCTCAATGATTCGCAGGTCTAGCGACGAACCAGGTAATGCCGTCCTTTGCGATACCGGTAGTCCGCACAAGGTGCGCCCGGATCCAAAATCAAGCAGATGATAAACATCGCTGTCGCCACCCGCGGCGCAACCAAACCGATCCTTCATGGCCCAAGTCCTTACCGAGTAAGTCGGGTTAACACCCGAGAACTTGATGACAAAGGGGGTTGACAGTTGCTGCTTATATCATGCTGGTGGTAAAGAAAAACGGTCGGCAGACGCAACATAAGATAATCTTCAATAGGCCGCAATATTTTGCTCAGTTTTGAACTGATCTATTTGGATTGATACGCCGAAGGCGTTCGCTAATTTCAGCCCGGGGTTCGAGCATCGCGAGAACCCTGGGACATAATTTCAAATTGCGGTCAAACCCTGAAAGGGTTCGGCGGTTGGCGAACCCTTTCAGGGTTCAATAACCATTTATGATCTGAACCCAGGGTTGTCGCTTCGCTCCAACCCTGGGCTGAAATTAGCGAACGCCTTCGGCGTAATGCAACGGCTTCGGCGTTATTTAGTCAAATTTGAAACTGATGCACTACCAGACATCGCGACGCCTTGAAGTGGCAACATAGGTCCGCGATCAGCTCGCACCGAAGGACAAACAGCAGAGATAGTGATGAACTGAAAGAACTTCTAACGGCGTTTACTTCGCTTCGGCTCCCGGGATGATCTTCAAGATCTGCATGGAATAAAACCTATGGGAAACTGGTATTAACTGTAGATCGCGCATTCCAAACAAGAACTTGAATACGAAGTTTGGGAAGAACTCACAACCTTCGAGGATGCGTCTCTTAGCGATCTTAAGAAATACCAAATACTGTAGAATCAATACCCTGCTCACCCAACACTGGTACGCAAAGCTTAGATAAGAAAGGGAGCTGCTAACTTGAGCTGTCAAAAAGAACGCGCACTCCTACAGAGCTACCTTGATGGAGAGTTGGATGAACTCCACGTCTTGGAGATCGAGCGGCACCTTGATCAATGCCTGGAATGTCAGCTCGACTACTACAGTCAAAGAACCTTGCGTTCATCTTTTAGAGATCCATCGCTCTATCATCATGCGCCCGCAGATTTCAAGGAGCGCATTCGCTTGTCACTTCAAAAAGAGCCGGCTCTCGATCCCGATCAGTCACAATGATCTGTTTCAGGCGTCCACGAGCCCGTGCCAGTCGTGACATCACGGTGCCTACCGGTATCTTCACCACATCCGCGATTTGTTTGTACGACAGTTCCTCAAATTCCCTCAACACGATTACTTCACGAAACTCGTCGGGTAACCTTTTCAGAGCGCGACGGAGCATCTCATTGTCCGCTTCTCTCATTAGCAGCATCTCAGGATCCAAATCGTCTGAAGTTTGCATGTAAACCTCATCGTCGAAGTTGGCATCCAGTTCCAGCGCTCGATTCTGCCGAAACCAGGTGTAATAAGTATTGCGCACAATTGCCAACAACCACGGACGAGCGTTGTCACCTTGAAACCCGCTGAAGTGGCGTAGAGCCCGCAGGTACGCTTCCTGCACAACATCTTCAGCATCTCTCTCGTCTCTAGTGAACCAACGAGCAAGATTGTATGCCGCGTCGAGGTGGGGGATTGCGACCTCCTCAAAACCTTGAAGGATGGCTGCCATCACAGTTCTCCTTTTTCGGTTTATTAGCCTGACGCATTTCGCTCTGGATGAAATTATTGGTCGTGTACATCCGTGCACTTCCTGATCTGCTCAGCTACGAACAGCGGAGCATTTACATGACTAACTCCACGGTCAATCAAACTCTTTAGCAGTACGATCCCTTCGCAGTCGATGAAGGAGATGTTTCTCAAATCCACCTGCACGCTCAGGCCCTGGTCCAGCACTGAAGTAGCAGTGTCGCGTAGTAACTCGACCCACCGGCCTGCGAGCCGGCCATCCAACTGCAACGTAATTTCCTGTGTCGTTAAAACAGCTACCGTGATCTTCAGCATTCACTTGTACTCTCGTGGAAACAGCTTGCGAGTTCATCTAATTGCGATGCGTGTACGACGAATTGAAATGTGACGAGCAAGACCAGCGTGTCTGGTGCGTAACGAATCGATGTCTGCGCAGGTCTTGCCCTAACATTCCTCAAGCGACGTTCAGCGCGCTATTGAAAACGGCCTACTTTCGCCCCAGGTTAGTTCTCTTATGGAAGCGTATGCGGCTCACCATAGATAAAGTCATCCATCATCACGACGTCGTGCTTGTCATCATCGTTCGGCCCTGGAGCGACATTACCCGCAGTGATCCGCACACTGGCGATACGCGCGTCGTTAAACTTGATGGCGAAGAAAGACAACCCACCGTTTCCGGGTGATGCCGGGACAAAACTGCTGAACAACAGGCTGCCATCGGCGCCGAAAAATTCCATCAAGGTGCTATCTCCGCGGTTGCCGCGTTTTTTACCGGGCCCGCTGCCATTCGGCTGGTCCACGTCCGTGAATACCGCACCGAATCCACTAACTACCGCGGGGACACTTCCACCCGAGCCAGGCAGAAAGAAGAAGGTGTTGGTGACATTGCTTCCCACCGGAGTGAACAAACGCGAAGGACTGAAGGCGCTGAACTCAGTGGCGTAAGTCGGATTGTTAAAAAGTGCTGCGAGGCCTCCTTGTGGGCCACCCGCTGGAGGCGCCTGAGAGAGCCCGATCCCCGGCGTCGTAAACTGAGCGCCGCGGGTGTTCAGAAATGTGTTGAATGGATTGACAGGAGCGGTAGTAGCGTCAGTCGGAGGAGCTCCATCCCAATTGATCTCGCGACGGCCGTTGTCTTGCGGCATCGTGTTGTTGCCGTTTACCGGATCCCCGAGAGCAGCGCGGAAGGCTGCGACTGAGCTTTGGATCGAGGCGGCATTTGGACCAGCAGCCTGAAACACAGTCGGTGGAATAAAACCGGATGTGGTGTTGTCCTGAACGTCGGTGACAGCTATGGCGGAGTCAAGGCTCGAGCCGACGGGTTCCTGGCCTTTTGTTTGTGCTGCCAAAACCGAAAAAATGATTGCGAGACAAAAGCCTATTCCCCACCACCAATAAGTTTTAGGCTTTCGCGGTGTTCCCTGCCTGGCGACATCGCCCCCGGAATAACTCTGCAACTTGCTCATCCGAATTCTCCTTTTCTCGTCTAAAGCAATTTCATTTGAAGGCTGCTAATAACCTCCTGGTCCGCCAAGCGACTTATGACTTACCAGCACTCGTATGTCTCTCGTTGAATTGGTCGCTGCTGGTCCAGTGCAGAATGCGTGCCGCGCACTGCCAGTGAAATCTGATCTTTTAATTTTCGATTGAACTGCTGGGGATTAAGGCGTTTTGCGATTGATTTCGGGTGGTGACAGATTGCCGAACAGCAAACCCACCAAAGTGCAGCTACGATATTTGGTGGCGTTGAGGGTTAACTCTCAGCAGGCGGGCTACTAAATACGGTGGGCGGATCGCTTGATTCCCAATTTCTCCATCCGGTGTCTGAGCGTGTTTGGATGAATGCCAAGAGTCTTCGCAGCACCGTTCGCACCCTCGATCACGCCGCGCGTCTCCTCCAGCACACTGATGATGTGCGCCCGCTCAATTTCTTGCAGGGTCTTACGAGGAGATGGATTCATCACGGAAAGCACTTCGGCTTCGATTTGGGAATCAGGAGAAACGGGCGACGCCAAAGCGCCGCTCAAGTCGCTTTCCAAATTGAGGATCGGTCCCGTAGCAAGAATCAGCGCGCGCTCGATAACGTTTTGTAATTCGCGTATGTTGCCGGGCCATGAGTAATTCGTAAGTTTTTCTGTTGCCGCAGCAGAGATCCCCTCTATCTTTTTCCCCAGGTTTCGCGAGTATCTGGATAAAAAGAACATGGCAAGTTGAGGTATATCCGAGGGCCGCTCTCGCAGGGGTGGCACTTCAAGCGGGAAAACATTCAATCGATAATAGAGATCCGAGCGGAAAGTGCCCTCGCTAATGGACTCCTGAAGATTGCGATTTGTGGCGCAGATAATCCTGACGTCTACTCGGACTGATCGGTTGCTGCCTACCGGCTCAAACTCCCGCTCCTGAAGCACACGCAGCAATTTGACCTGAGTGTCCAGGGGCAATTCACCTACTTCATCGAGGAAGATTGTGCCGCCGTCGGCAAGTTCAAAACGACCGATCCGTCGCTCAAACGCCCCGGTGAAAGCCCCCTTCACATGTCCGAATAGTTCACTTTCAACTAAACCTGCGGAAATTGCACTGCAGTTCACTTTTACCAGGGGACGATCCTTGCGATTACTACGATCGTGTATGGCGCGCGCAATTAACTCCTTACCTGTTCCCGTCTCGCCATAGATCAGCACAGTGGAGTCTGTAGGCGCGACCTGATCAACTCGGCGCAGGAGCGCAAGCAGGGGTGGACTGCTACCGACGATCTCTTCAAAATTGTGAACCGTGCGGATCTCCTCCTGAAGATACACGTTCTCCTTCTCAAGTCTGCCCTTCAATGCGGCTATCTCTTCGTACGATTTCATGTTTGCGATTGCCAGTGCTACCTGGTTGGCGACTTCACGAAGCAAGTCCGCATCTTCCTGCGTATAACGGTTCTTAGCCTCACTCCACACCGTGAAGGTTCCGATGCTGGTGCCCATCGCCACTAGCGGGACAGCGCAATACGACTGAATTCCTTCGGCGACGAGACGCTTCTCCCCTGGCGACTTCTTTTCACGTGCGAGATCGCCTCGCCTTACGACTTCCTGATGCTCCAGCACCCACGCTGAAATGCGAGTTTGCTCGAGATCGTACTCTTTTCCCCGACGGAAGAACTCAGATTCATCGGCGCCGCTCATCGAAAGCAGTTTGAGTGTGTTTGATTCCGGCTGGTAGAGAAGAAAAGCAGCACGGTCGAAAGGCACCACGCGTCGAATAGCTTCATAAGCCGAGGCGAAGAGTGCTTCCTGGGTGAGGTTGGTAATGATGGCGTTGTTAATTTCGAGTAGTGTGCGTTTCCGTTGCTCACTGGTGCGCAGGATCTCTTCCGCGTTTCGCCGCTCACTAATGTCGAAGAAAGTCACTACCGCGCCGACGGTTTTACCGTCACGAACGAGTGGGTGGGACCAATACTCCACTGGAAAACTGCTGCCGTCTTTTTTCCAAAAAATATCATTATCAATATGGACGCCTCGGTTTTCATGAAAACCTATATAAATAGGACACTCCTCAATCGGAAACGGTTTGCCGTCCATTCGGGTGTGGTGTTCAAGCGCGTGCATATTCTTTCCGAGCAACTCTCGTGAATCGTCGTAGCCCAGCAATTTGACGGCTGCCGGGTTACAAAAAAGACAGGTGCCCAGCGAATCACATCCGAAAATTCCTTCAGCAGCTGAATTGAGAATGAGACGTGCCCGAGCCTCACTAATTTGCAATGCTTCTTCCGCCAGTTTGCGTTCAGTGATGTCTTCAGATAGAGCCAGTAAGAATGGCGGCGTGCTCTCAGTCCTCGGAACCAAAGAGACGTTATTCCTTACCCAAACGAGACTGCCGTCTTTGTGATGGCATTGCTTCTCAATTTGAAACTGATCTCGTTTTCCTTCCATGAGTTCAGTAACCAAAGTCCAGTTTGCTGCTCGATAATCCTCATGAGTAATTTCGAGAAATGAGAGAGCCTGGAATTCACTCTCGGTGTAACCGAGCATTTTTTGATAAGTTAAATTAGTGGCCAGAACGCGGCCGTCCAGATCCGCGAGCGCGACACCGATAGCGGAATTCTCAAAGACGGATCGCCACCGCAAAGCCTCAGTTTTTTCGAGTTGGGTAACGTCTTCGGAACTGGTTGGACCAACGCTCCGCATATGATTCGTGGGCTTGACTCTAAGTGTGGATAAAGTTTCCGTCACGCAGAGTGGGAAGTCAAGAGATCGGGTCTGGATTTGGACTACCAGGGTGCGCCCATCCCTGAGGCTGGTGCGCCCCCGCTCACCAGCCTCAGTCGCCCCCCCTTGTCGCCTTTCATCTTCTATACCGCTCAAACTGCCGGATTATTCCCAGTGCCGGCAGACCATTATGAAATTGATTAGGGCGTCTCTGCCCTTGCTCCGACGTTGAGAATCTTGTCCTTAAAGATCATTGCGAAGAGTTTTCGGGCCATCTCGTAATCGATCGCCTTGAGCAGTGTGTACTGCTGCAACGCCAGCGCTCGGTCACCACGCTGGATGTAGATGACGGCCAGGTTGTTGTGAGCCGCAGCGAAATCCGGTTTAAGCAGCAGGGCTTGCTCGTAAGATTTGACGGCCTGCTTATATCGACCTTTTTTACTGAATGCATAACCGAGGTTGTATTGAGCTTCGGCCATACCTGGGTTTAAGAGGATGGCTCGTTGCAACGACTCAATGGCCTTGTCGTAGTCTCCGAGTGAAGAGTAAGTCAGGCCCAGATTGTTCAGGGCAGCGGGGTAATCCGGCTTGAGTCTTAAAGCCTGGGTGAACGCGATGATTGCTTCCTGCGGGCGTCCGTCATCGGCGTAAACCGATCCGAGATTGTGATAGACATCAGCAGAATCGGGTGCCAGCTGCGCGGCGTGTTCAAGTGATTCGATTGCCTCTTTAAATTGGCGCAAATTGCAATACGTCACTCCTAAGTCGTTATAGGCTTCCATCGAATCTGGGGTTAATCGAATGGCTTCCTTGAACGCATTAACAGCCTCTTCATCACGTCCCAGCCTGGAATAAGCAACCCCAAGCTCATAATCTGAATCGGCGCTATCAGGTGTCAGGTGCAGCGCTCTGGTAAGACTCTTGATAGCGTCTTCATACCTTTTAGTTTCATTATAGGAAACACCGAGATGATGGTAAGCAGCCGCAAACTCGGGTTTTAGTCGCAGCGTTTCCTTGAAAGCTACGATCGCCAGATCAAACTTCTGCCTGGCCTGAAGCAAACAACCCAGATTGTAATGGGCCATGTATTGATCGGGTTTTAGTGCAATCGCTCGCTTAACCAAATCGATCGCTTCCTCGTATCGATTCTCTTTTGCCAGAGTTACGGCCAGGTTATTTAGTGAAGCAGCCTCATCCGCAGATTCATCCGTTAGAGTTACTGTCGTTGCGAACGCCGAGCTGCTTAATAAAAAGATACACAATAGTATTGCTACAACCGGGACCAATTTCTCGCGTCTGAACATCAATCTCACCCCCTAAACTTGTCTAGTTCCAATACCAAATTCAGGGACCAATTATTCCTGGCATGCCGCACAAGCTCGCCGTGTCAGGAATGCAAAAGGGCGACCTCGAAAAGTCGCCCTTCTACAACTTGGTTTGTCAGTGTGAAAGATTTAGAAAACTCAGGCCAATTGCTGGACTCCAGGATTGAATGAGACGACCGGAGGGTTGAGTCTGCAATTATCAGGCTTTTGCGTGGTCAGCAATTTACGCAACTTGAGACGAGCCTTGTGAAGTTGCGACTTCGAAGTACCAACCGCACACCCGAGCATCCGGCTGATTTGTTCATGCTCGTAACCTTCGACGTCGTGCAGGATGAACACGGCTCGATAACCCGGCGCCAACTGGCTGATTGCATGGTCCAGAGAAATGCGATCTATTAAAGCCATCCTGCTCGGGTTCTCAGTTCCCGTCACCATCCGAAGCGGTAGTGTGCCATCTTCCGTCGTTCGCTCACTCCTTACGTTCGGTTTGCGAAAGTGCATCAATACGAGATTGACGGTAAGCCTATGCAGCCACGTGCTGAATGAAGAGTCGCCCCGAAAAGTATTGATCTTGCGAAAAAGTTGAATAAAGACTTCCTGGGCCAGATCCTCAGCCTGGGTTGTGTTCCTGATCATTCTCAAGCACAAGAGGTAAACACGATTGTGATGGCGACGGTAGAGGTTTTCGAATGCGTCCATATCACCGGTCGCCGCCAGCTGTGCGTCTAAATCTACTGTCATATTTTTTGACCTTTTCGATCCAACTTTCAGCCTGAATCAACGTTTCACCCGCGAGCCATACCTGGTAAAGGGAATACTGGTCTCCGTAACGATGGAAAATCAGCGTTGCCTCGCCTCACATTGTAGATACCGCGCAAGGCGTCTGTTTATTCCGAGGCTGATTAGTCGGTCACGACGCTTCGCGCATATAGTACTCAGGTATCAAGGTCGATTGGTTTCGCTTCCGATTACCGGCAATGAAGGGAATATGAGAACGATCTGAGCAATTATGAAACTCATTTCACTCAACGTGGGTTTGCCTCGCCTGGTCTTGCGCAACGGTGAACCGGTATCGACCGGCATCTTCAAGGAACCAATCGCGGGGCGTGTGATGATGCGAACTCTGAATCTCGACGGCGATCGCCAGGCTGATTTGTCTCTACATGGAGGGCCGAGCAAGGCCGTCTATGTCTATCCTGCGGAGCACTACGATTTTTGGAAGCGCGAGTTTCCCGAGATGAATCTGCCGTGGGGCATGTTCGGCGAGAATTTTACGACCACGGGATTTCGGGAAACGGAAATCAACATCGGTGACCGGTTTCGCATTGGCACAGCCGAGGTAATGGTTACCCAACCGCGGATGCCTTGTTACAAGTTGGGTCTGAAGTTTGGTCGACCAGACATCATCAAAAAATTTTTGCAGAGCGAGCGGACTGGATTCTATTTAGCGGTTTTGCAGGAAGGTGAAGTCGGCGCCGGCGATGCGTTCGAAACGTTGGGTAGAGACGCACACGATGTAAAAGTCAGCGACATTACCCGACTATATACACGAGAGAAGGACAATACGGAATTGCTTCGTCGGGCGATTGAAGTGGAAGCCTTGCCGGAAAGCTGGCGAGGGTATTTTCAGCACCAACTTGAAAAGGTCGCCCTTACGGACGATAGGTAGAGAGCGCACGTCGCAAACAAAAATGGTTTGCCAGTAGTGTATCAGCTTGAAATTGAATGAATACGCCGAAGGCGTTCGCTAATTTCAGCCCAGGGGGTTGGAGCGCAAGCGACAACCTTGGGTACACATCAAAAAACAGAAATAAACTATTTATGTTTCTGCTCCCAGGGTTGTCGCTGCGCTCCAAGCTCTGGGCTGAAATTAGCGAACGCCTTCGGCGTATTCATTCAATTTCAAACTGACGCAGTACCGATTTGCCTGATTGCGGCGCTGAACGCTGGATAAAGGGTATTACTTTGGTGCTGCAATCAGTTTCCACGAGATCGTGACGCTCTTGCCCGGATCCAGCGATTCGACCCGAAACAACGCGTAGTGGTCATCATCACGATCTTTGGAATGGACCACATACATGTGACCAACGATTGCTTTTACACTCGGCTCGCGGGTTGGCTCGGCGTAGGCTGGGATTACCGGCACTGCGAAAGCTTCGGTCCAGTTCAGGGCGCCCAGATCCTTAATGCGACTGCAATCATCAGTCACCGTCGTGACGTCGAAGGCATCAGGTAAGGGACTATTACCAAACAGCACGTCCCAGTTGTTGCGAGTGACTGCCCGTCCCGCTTCACCATTGATGCCATGCTTAAAGCTGAATGTCGCCTGCGTGTAATTATCAACGTCACCAACCTTCTTTCGCTTCAGCAAGGTTACGGTTTGCGGCTCGTTACTTTGGGCGAATGCCATTGATTGACACATAACCGTCAACGCGAAAGTTACGGCTAGAGAAAACAAGTAAATATTTTTGATTGTCTTCATGTTTACTTCCACTGTGCCCGGCGACAGGGTTATAGATCGAACTTCTATCCTTCGATGTTTCGCCGGCGCTGCCAGTGGCCCCGGGTAAAGTCAGGAAACTTTACCGCCATACTTTCTCGCGCCACCGAAAGCTGACTCAACGGTCCCGGCACACTCCACGCCGCGGCGTCGTACACATCGATATCCGGTTCGAGCCCTTCGCGCAGGCACTGCACGAGTCGATAGCACATCAGGTAATCCATGCCGCCGTGCCCGCCGAGTTTACGCGCCATCTCACCCTGCGTTTTCCAAAGCGGTGACTCGTACTTTTCCTGGTACTGGTCGAGCGTGGTCCAACTATGGCCACCCTCCTGCCCCTCGATGAAGACACGCGGCGGGTAGTCGCGAAAGATTCCCTTCGTGCCCTGGATCAGGTTGATGCGATCGTAAGGCCGCGGCGTGCTGACATTGTGTTGCAGCATGATCGTGCGCCCGCGCGCAGTCTTGATGATGCTGGTGTTGTAGTCGCCGGTCTTGTAAACCTCTTTCCACTTCGGATCACCCGCCGCTACATGATCTTTGCGATAGCTCTCGAGTCCCAGGTGCGTCGAGCTCATCGACACGATGTGATCAAAACGATCGCCACGGTTGATGTCCAGGTACATCGCCATTGGACCAAGCCCATGCGTTGGGTAAAGATTGCTGTCACGCAGCGTATGATGCCGGCGACGCCACAAGCCTTCGTCCTTGTCCTCAAACAAAATCCCGCGCAAGTCGTGATTGTAGGCACACTCGCCATGGACCAGATCTCCAAGCAAACCGGCACGTACCATGTTCAGCACGGTGGTTTCCGAATGGTCGTAACAGCAGTTCTCCATGATCAGGCAGTGGCG
>Ga0070699_100001525_pt1 | contig 21179 bp, 18 predicted proteins | sample KBSK1503metaG_FD_65473 | JGI IMG/M metagenome (GOLD analysis project Ga0070699, IMG submission 65473) | Corn, switchgrass and miscanthus rhizosphere microbial communities from Kellogg Biological Station, Michigan, USA - KBS K1-50-3 metaG | ecosystem: Host-associated > Plants > Roots >...
CGCGCCGACCAGATCCGCCGCGATTTCGTCGCGAACGTGTCGCACGAGCTCCGGACGCCGCTGACGGCGATCCGCGGCTACGTGGAAGCGCTGACCGACGGAAACTCGACGCCGGAGGAGAGCCGTCGGTTCATCGACGTCATCGGGCGGCACGCGCTGCGGATGGAGCGGCTGGTCAAGGACCTGCTGCGCCTGGCGCGGCTCGACGCCCGGCAGGAGCCGCTCGAGCTCGTCTCGTGCGACACGCGCGGCCTCGCCGACGCCGTCGTCGCCGACGTGGCCCCGGCCGCTCTGGAGAGACATCAGCGGTTCGACGTGCGCATCGAGCCGGGCGCCGAATCGGTGCGCGCCGATCCGGCAAAGCTGCACGACGCGCTGAGAAATCTCGTCGCCAACGCCGTCACGTACTCGCCGGCGCAGACGACGATCCTCGTCGATGCGCGCCGCGTCGATCACCGCGTCGAAATTTCGGTCTCCGATCAGGGGCCGGGCATTCCCGAAGAAGACCTGTCGCGGGTGTTCGAGCGGTTCTATCGCGTCGACAAGTCGCGCGCGCGCGATCCGGGCGGCACCGGACTCGGCCTTGCGATCGTCAAGCACCTCGTCGAGCTGCACGGCGGGAACGTGCGCGTGGAGAATCGTCCCGAAGGCGGCGCGAAGTTCACGATTGCGCTGCCCCCGGCAAGGCCATGATTGATCACGTGTACAAACCGAGGGCCACGTGCCCGAGAACGATCAGCGCACCAGTCGCTGTAATCGTTCCAATAGTTCGTCCGTCCACGGCCGGATCTCCCCAAGGTATATCCTGTAGGTCGCCATGAGCTGGCTCCTATGGCTGGGCCTCGCCGTACTCATCACAGCCGTTGCCGCCGTCACCGGCATCAAACCGAAGGGCACGCGGCACGTTGCTCATACACGCCTGATGGGAGCCGCGCGACTCGCGCTCCTGGCGCTCGTCATCATCTTCGCGTACCTCGCGTTTCGGGCACGCTCCGGCGGTTGACACCCGACAGAATCACGGACCCAAAGGAGATGGCAATGGCGGTCGTATTCCAACGAAACGTAGGAATGCTGGTTCTCGCACTGTGGCTGATTCTGTCGGGGCTCGCTGGCTTGATCGCGCTCGTGCTGCCGCCTCCGCTGATGGCCGTTCTGGCGCTGCTCGCCGGAGTCCTGATTCTTGTCGGTCGGTAGAGACGTCTCCGCGGGCGACAGTGAAGAAGAGGGACCGCTACGATGCAACTGCCGGCAGCAAGTTTCTGATCGCCACTCGTTCGCGGAGCCACAGGCGGGCGCCTGGGTTCGCGCGCATCATCTCGTGCGCGCGCGCTTCGGTCGCGGCATCGAGGTGCGTGTGCTGCCATTTCGTGGCAATGTATTCGCGCAGCTCGTCTGCGGAATTCGCATAGCGATAGAACGGGAATTCCTGCTCCGCGCTCACGGTGAGCGTTCCGCGTTGAACGACGGCCGACACCGCGAGATCGGCGGCGCGATGGCGTTGACGCCGCTCGTCGCCGACGACGAGCCCGCCCACCGCCGCGATCGAACCGTCGGGCAGCCCGAGCTCGACCTCGGCGACGACATGGGCCGGGCGAAGATCGATGATCCGCCCCGACGGCGGCTTCAGCCAGCGATGCGCTCGATTCAGAGCATGGACCATGCCCTCGGCGGGCACTCATCACAATGCCCACGAGAACAGCACGACGTGAACCGATTCGTCTGACAGCTCGAGCCGATCGATCGGTATCGCGCGGAGCTCCACATTCGCCGGAACTCCTTCACTTCGGAACGCCGCCACTGCGAGCTCACCCGGATCGATCGCGAGCACCGAGCCGACATGCTGGCTGTACCGTCTCGTCAGCCGCCCGTCGCCGCAGCCGACCTCGACGACCGAGCATTGATGCACGGCCGGCAGTCGCGCCAGCAGCGCATCGAGCTCATGCCCCTCAGGGTCGATGATCACGCGGTCAGTATATCGTCAGGGATCGCCCGTACCACGCTCGGCTAAAGCCTCGCGCTCCTGGTGGCGCGCGCTCCGGGTGGCGCGTGCTACTGCCGGCGGGCGCGCCACGAGAGGTACGGCTTGAACGCATCGCCGCTTCCCGGCGCGGCGACTTCGAAGCTACCGGTCAGAACACCGTCCGCGGCGATCGAATACGACAGGCGGTAACGCGGCTCCGACGTCTTCGCGTCGCTGACGAAGACGACGCGGTTGCCCTCACGTGGCTGAACCGAGTAGCGAATGACGTGCCCTTCGTTGTCGAAGTAGTCGGCCTTGAGCGCGCCGTCCTCCGAATAGATCGCCATCAGATCGTCGTGGCGCGATGCCGGGCGTCGATCGGTCGCCTGGTAGATCGCTTCGTTCCTCCGCAGCATCAGGTGATCCTGCACCGCCAGTTCGAACGTGAAGCTGCCGCTCTCCCCTGCCGCGGTGTCGATCGCCTGCCATCGTCCGATCAGGAATTTCAGCCGTGCGAGGTCGTCTGCGGCAAGAGGCGCCGCCAGTACGAGGGCCGCGACGATGGCAGCGAAGGCGTTCATAGGTCCGTTAGTATAAGCGTCGGATGCGCCGCGCGCTGATCTACACGCATCGCTGGCTCGGCATCGGCGGATGCCTGCTGTTCCTCGTCTGGTTCGCGTCCGGCATCGTGATGATGTACGCGCGCATGCCGGAGCTGCCGCGCTCCAGGTGGCTTTCGCAGCTGACGCCGATCCGACCCGACGCGATCCGCGTCTCGCCCGCTGACGCCGTTCATCTCGGCGCAATCGCTCCATCCGCGATTCACGTGTCGACGTTCGAAGGACGCCCCGTGTACCGATTGTCGTCGGCGCGCGAATCGGTCACCGTGTTCGCCGACAGCGGCGACGTGCTCGACGGCGTCGACCGCCCGCGCGCCGTCGCGATCGCCGCTCGGTTCGCGGGCAGCGAGGCGGCTCGGGCACGCTACGACGCGCTGCTCGAGCAGCCGGACCAATGGACGCTGACCGGAGTGTCACGCACCGCGTTTCCTCTGCACCGCATCGCGGTCGACGATCGGGACGCCACCTTTATCTATGTCTCCGACGCGACGGGCGAGCCGGTCATGCAAACGACCGCTCACTCCAGGCGGCTGGGATACGCAGGCGCGGTGCTGCACTGGTTGTATTTCACGCCGTTCCGCAGGCACGCGACGCTGTGGGCTCAGTCGATCATCTGGCTGTCGATCGTCGGCTGCGTGATGTGCGCCACCGGGCTGATCTGGGGCGCGTGGCGCTATTCGCCGAGCTCGCGGTATCGCCTGAAGCGAGAGCACGCGCATTCGCCATACGCGGGCATGATGCACTGGCATCACTACGCGGGGCTGCTGTTCGGCCTCACGACATGCACCTGGATCTTCAGCGGTCTGCTGTCCATGGATCCGTGGGACTGGCATCCGGGCACGACGCCGACGCGGAGTCAGCGCGAAGCGGTCGCCGGCGGCGCGATTGCGCTTGACGCCGTGACGATGCCACGCCTGCATGCGGCCATCGACGCCTTCGTCTCGCCGCGCGACGTCCAGATCGTGCAGTTCCTCGGCGAGCTTTACCTCGTCGCGGAACCTCAGAACGCAATCATCTCGCTTGCCGAGCCGGAACGAGGGGCGATGGCCGGGCTCCCCGAGTCCATGATGCTCGAGTCCGCGCGCGTCGCGATGCTGCCGACGCCGATTGTCGACACGACGTGGCTGCGCACCTACGACGCGTACTACTACGACCGGGACGGTGAATTGCCGCTGCCGACCCTGCGCGCACGCTACGCCGATCCGCAGCAGACGTGGCTCTATCTCGATCCGCGTCGCGGCGCGATCGTCAGGAAGGAAGAACGCTGGAGCCGCGTGAACCGATGGCTCTATCACGGCCTGCACAGCTTCGACTTTCCGTTCCTCTACTATCAGCGTCCGCTGTGGGATGTCGTGGTGATTGCGCTCAGCGCGGGCGGGATCGTTTCAATCGTGACGGCGATGACGCCGGTCTTCCGCCGGCTGCGACGGCACGCGCGGCGCTGGCTGGCGCGCCGCGCGCAGCTCAGAATTCCGCTTTGAGTCGAACCGCGACGCTGCGCGGCTGACCGACGGCCGTGCCCGAGAAGAGCCCGGCGAAGTTGATCACGTTCAGCCGGTTCGTCAGGTTGCGCACGTCGGCCTGCACGCGCACGGCCGCACGCGCTCTCTTCGCCACGACGATTCCGACCGAACCGTCCAGCGACCACGACGGCCTCACCCGCCCGCGGTCGAAGTCGACGCGATCGACGATCCGTTCGCCGTACAGCGCGACGGCATCCGATCGATCGCCGGCGAACTCGAATGGCAGGCCGCTGCCGTACGCGACGGCGAGTGCGATCGTGAGGGCAGGCGCGAGCCGATACGCGACGCGGCCGCGGAGCGTGTGCCGCTGGTCCTGCGTGACTGGAAACTCTTCCGTCGATGCGTGCAGCGAGGCCGCCTCGTCGCCGAGGAAGAGGCCGCCGGTAATCGGCAGATGAGCGCGCCCCCGCATCCACGCGTAGCCGATCGATCCGGACACCGATCGCCAGTAAGGCACGTCGGCCTTCAGCTCGAGCCCGCGAATCGACGCGTCGCGGAACGCAATGGGAAAGCTGACGCCGGTGTTCAGCAGCAGGTCGTCGTCGGCGACGTTGTCCGTTCCGCGGGCGAACCACGCCGCGTCGAGCCGCAGCAGGCCGAACACCGATTTCGTCACGCCGGCCTCGTAGAAGTTCCCGTGCGACGGGCGCACCGGCAACCGAAGGACCTGATCGCTCAGCGCGTCGACCTCGGGCGAGCTCGCCAGCAGCAGGTTCTCGACGGCAGGCGTCTGAAACGCGCGATCGTACGAAGCGCGCACGACGAGATCTGCCGACGGCCAGGACCGCGCGACAGCCACGCGCGGGCTGATCGCCCGCTCGCGCACGACGAGGTCGTAGTGATCCCACCGGATGCCGGCGTTGACCGTCCAGCGCTCGGTCCGGATTTGATCCTGCGCGAAGAGCGCCACTTCGTGGTCGGCGTGCCGTTGCTCGAAGCTGAAATCAGCGGGTGTGCCGGGATCGAACGACGAGGCGTCGGTGATGCGGTACGCAAACCGCTCATGAACCGACGCGAGCGACACGTCGCCGCCGGCCTTCCACTCGTGCGCACCGGCGTGACCTGACACGGCCGCTTTCAGGTAGAGCTCGCGGAAGCCACGATCCTGCGCCGCCGCGATCGGCGTCGCGGAGTCGTTCGACCACAATCGAGCCGACAGATCGCGCGCCATGCCGCGGACGTCGGCCAGCACCGGCGCCGAAAACAGGTGCTGATACGAGAACTGAGCGGCCGTTTCGCCGCTGTTGCGATCCTGGCGCTGCCCCGCCTCCTCCTGCACCTGCTCGTTCGGCACGAGAAAGCGTGCCTCGCCGCGGCGCACGATGACGCCGAAACGATCTGCGCCGGTCACCTCGCGCTCGACGTGCACGGCCACGTGCGCGGTCGTCGCGTGGTTGGTGAGATTTGCCTCGATCGGCGGATCCAGATAACGGTCGGTGGCGGCAACTCCGGCGGCCGCGCTCACCGTCGTGCGCTCGGCGCCGTACTCGCCGATCGCGTCACCGCTCTTCGTGCTGAAGCTGCCGATCGAGAGCCCGGCGTTGCCGTGGAAGCCGAGCCGCGCCTGCGCGGCCGTCACCACTTCGATGACGCCGCCGAGTTTGCGTCCGTATTCCGCCGGGTAGCCGCCGGTGAGGACGTTCATCGTCTGGATTTCGTCGGGGTCGAGCTCCGGCGCAAACGCCGGCGAACGGTTGTCGGTCAACGGAAGGCCGTCGACGACGTACTGCGTCTGATACTCGGATCCGCGCGGGTGCAGGATGCCGTTGGCCTCGAGCAGCCAGCCCGGCTGCGTGTCGACGAGCTCCGGCACCGATCGTCCGGGCAGCGCCATGGTGCGCTGCTGCAGCGTCTCGGCGCCGATGCGGTGCGCCGCAGCCGCCCGATGGAGGTCGAGCAGCGTGTCGTCAGCCGTCACCGTGACCTGCGTCTGGACCGGCGCCAGCGCGAGCGTCACGTGGAAGTCGGTCGGCAGCGCCGACGCGACGTCGACGCGCGCGCTGAACGGCGCAAAGCCTTCGCGCGTGACGACGACGCGATACGACCCGAACGGCAACCGCCTCGCAACCGCAACGCCCGCCGCGTCGGTCGCCAGCGTCTCGCGGAACTGGTTCGCGGCGCTGACGATCTCGACGCCGCACTCGACTGGCATGCCCTGCGCGTCGGCGATCACGACGCGCAGGTCGCCGGTGGCCGTCTGACCGAACGGAGCCATCACGATCGCGGCCGCGAGGACAGAGGCGACCATGGCTCAGGGGCCGATCATCCGTTCTCGGGCGGGTTGATCTCCACGGCTTGCGTGATGGCGCCGCTGTGATGCCTCGACCGCGTCGAGCGTCCGCCGCAGCTGATGCGTCGGCACGGACATGATGTGCTTGTCGAACTTCTTCTCACGCGGGGTCAATCGGAAGGCCATGAACGCGCGGGATTCTAGCAGATCCGTTTGCGCCGACATTCCGCTCGGCAGAAGCCTCGCGCTCCATCGGCACGTCGTCTCCGCTCGGCAGAAGCCTCGCGCTCCATGGACGCATTGCGCCAACGTCTGGAGCGCGAGGCTTTAGCCGCGCGAATTGGGTGTACCCTTTGCGTACCGCGATGGCCGTGAACAACGACGCGCTGGCGCTCATCCTCGGAGGCGGTCAGGGCACGCGCCTCTTTCCGCTCACACACCATCGATCGAAGCCGGCCGTGCCGATCGGCGGACAGTATCGATTGATTGACATCCCGATCAGCAACTGTCTGCACGCTGACATCCGTCGAATTTTTGTACTGACGCAGTTCAACTCCGCCTCGCTCAACCGGCACATCGCGCAGACCTACCGCATGGACCTCTTCAGCCATGGCTTCGTCGAGATCCTCGCGGCCGAACAGACGCCGGACAATCCGAATTGGTATCAGGGCACCGCGGATGCCGTTCGGCAGGCGATGCGACACTTCATGCGCTACGACGCCGACTACTACCTGATACTCGCCGGCGATCATTTGTACCGGATGAACTACAGCGATCTCGTCGACGCGCACTGCGATCGCCGGGCCGACATCACGATTGCGGCGCAGCCGGTCGGGATCGAGGACGCGTCGGCGATGGGCATCTTCCGCTTCGATCGCGGCGGGCAGATCGTGGCGTTCGAGGAGAAGCCGAAGCGCGAGCTCCTCGAAGAGATCGGCCGGAGCATTCCCTCCGGCGCGACCTTTGGCGGCCACACGCCAGACAAACCGTTCATGGCGTCGATGGGCATCTACGTGTTCTCGCGCGACGTCCTGGTCGAACTCTTGTCGAGCGGCAGCGCCACCGATTTCGGCAAGGAGGTCATCCCCTGCGCGCTCGGACGCTACCGCGTGAACTCGTATCTCTTCCGCGGGTACTGGGCCGACGTCGGGACAATCTCGTCGTTCTACGACGCGAACATCATGCTCACGCAGCCGGGCGCGCCGTTCAAGTTCTACGATCCGCGGCGGCCGATCTACACGCACCCCCGCTTTCTTCCGGCCGCGCGCTTCGCCGACTGCGCGATCCGCGACGCGATCGTCGCCGAAGGCTGTTACCTCGATCGATGTACCGTCGAGCAGTCGATCGTCGGCATCCGCACCAACGTCCAGAACGGGTCGGCGATCAGGAGGTCCGTGCTGCTCGGCGCCGACTTCTTCGAGGCCGATGACGACGCGACGGTTCGCGGCGAGCATCCGCGCCTTGGAATCGGCCGCGACGTCGTGCTCGACCGCGTCATCGTCGACAAGAACGCGCGGATTGGCGACCGGGCGCGGATCGTCAACGAACGCGGCGTCGACGAGGCCGACGGCGACGGTTATTACATCCGCAACGGCGTCGTGATCGTGCCGAAGGACGGCGTCATCAAGCCGGACACGATCATCTGATCGACTGACAAGCGAACTGAGCGATTCGCCGCGGCAATCCGAAAAGTCGAACGTTTCCTGCTGACCGAGCAACCGTTTCCAAACGGTTCAGTAGTCCCGCGCGTCAGCCCGGCCGGCTCGCGCAGAGCTCTGGCGCGAAACGCGAGTGAATCACCGATCTTCCGCACGGGGCGCGCCTCTTGCCCAGCTGAAGGGCACACCTCTTCAACCGGAGCATGACTTTGAAACGCATCTCGCCTCTCGTTTTGTGTCTCGCGACGGCTCTGCTTGCGTCGCGTCCTGCCAGCGCCGCGACGATTACGGTCAACAGCGGCGACGACCTGCAGGCGGCGATCAACGCCGCCGTTCCCGGCGACACGATCGTGCTGCAAGCCGGCGCGACGTTTACGGGGAACTACCGGCTGCCGGCCAAGAGCGGCAGCAGCTACATCACGATCCGATCGTCCGCGCCCGACGCCTCGTTGCCGCCGGACGGTACGCGCATGACGCCGGAGTACGCCCCGCTGCTGGCCAGAATCCAATCGGATGCGTACGGGCCCGCGATGATGACGCTGGCCGGCGCCAGCTACTGGCGGCTGCTGTTCCTCGAGTTCGCGCCGAGCGTCCCATCTGGTGCAGCCAACCTGGTCGAGCTCGGCGCAACGGGAACGAGCCAGAACACGATGGAGGCTGTCCCACAGCACCTCGTGATAGATCGCTGCTACCTGCACGGTGATCCGACCTCCGGTCAGCGACGCGGCATCGCGTTGAACAGCGGCGACACCAGCGTGATCAACTCGTACTTCGCCGACTTCAAGGCCGTCGACGTCGATACGCAGGCGATCGGCAGCTGGAACGGGCCTGGTCCGTTCGTCATCGAGAACAACTACCTCGAGGCCTCAGGCGAGAACATCATGTTCGGTGGCGCCGATCCGTCGATTCCGAACCTCGTCGCGAGCGACATCACGATTCGCCGCAATCAGATCACGAAGCCGACAGCGTGGATGGCGCAGTCATGGACCGTGAAGAACCTCATCGAGTTCAAGAACGCGCAGAACGTCGTCGTCGAAGGTAACGTCATCGAGAACAACTGGGCCTCGGCGCAGCAGGGTTACGCAGTGCTGTTCACGCCACGCAACCAGGACGGCACGGCGCCGTGGACCGCCGTCCGCAACATCGTGTTCGACAACAACATCGTACGGCACGTCGCAGGCGGCTTCAGCATCACCGGTTACGACGACGTGTGGCCGAGCCAGCAGACGAGCAATATCACGATCAGCAACAACCTGTTCTACGACGTGTCGACGGCGTGGGGGACGGCGAACAATCCCGCGGCAGGGCGGTTCGGGATCGTCGGCGGCGGGCCAACGAACGTCACGATCGATCACAACACCGTCGACAACGATGGCAGCGCGACGATCATCATCTATGCCGGCTACGCCCCGACGTCCATCGTCCAGGTACCCGGATTCGTGCTGACGAACAACCTGCTGCGCGACAACGCGTACGGAATATTCGGCGACAACGTCGGCGAAGGATCGGCGGCTTTCAGCTTCTACACGCCGGGCGCGGTCGTCGCAGACAACGCATTTGGCGCCGCCCCGGCCAATCAGTCAAAGCCGGCGTCGCACTCGCCGCCGGCAGACAAGTGATCCGCGTCGTGATGGATACCAACAGCACGGCGGGATCGGTCGGCAACTTCAATTGGTTTGCGATTCGGTGAGACTGGTTGCTGGTTGCTGGTTGCTGGGGGCTGGGGGGCTGGGCGTCCAGCAACCAGCAACCAGCAACCAGTTACATTTCACAGCACGCACAAGTGGGCTGTCGGTCGTTGGTCGGCAGGCCGCAGCCGGTCTTCTTCTGTAGCCGCTCGGCATCCTTCCCGACGGCATCGACGTGGCCGAGGACGTGCTCCACGGCCGCCTGAATCGTTGCGACCACGGGATCGGCGGACGTGGCAAGCCGGTAATAGACCCACAGACCGTTGCGCCGCGTCGAGACGAGGCCGGTGCGCCGCAGGTAGGCCAGGTGCCGCGACGCCTTGGGCTGCGCGATTTTCAGGCTCTCGTGGATGTGGCAGACGCAGACCTCGCCGGTCAGCAGGAGGCCGAGAATGCGCAGCCGCGTCGAGTCGGCGAGCGCCTTGAAGAGCGCTTCGAGCCGCGCGGTTTGCTTGCTCATATATTCGCCTTGACAGATGTAACAGGCACGCCTATGCTTCATCAGTATACGCGAAGGCGAATATAGCGCTCGGAGGGGCGGGCATGGCGGATCCAACCTTCAGAAAAGCGGTCGAGGACAAGTACGGCGCGATTGCCGCGTCGGTGAAGGACGCGCCCGCGAAAACCGGTTGTTGCGGCGCCGGCGACCCGATCACCTCGAACCTGTACTCGACTGCCGAAACCGGCGGTCTCCCCGAGGGCGCCGTCGCGGCGTCGCTCGGATGCGGCAATCCGACGGCGTTGATTCAGCTCGAACCGGGCCAGACGGTTCTCGACCTCGGATCCGGCGGCGGCATCGACGTGCTGCTCTCCGCCAAACGCGTCGGACCGACCGGCAAAGCGTACGGACTCGACATGACCGACGAGATGCTGGCGCTCGCCCGCGAGAATCAGCGCAAGGCCGGTGCAGCCAACGTCGAATTCCTGAAGGGGACCATCGAAGCGATTCCACTGCCCGACTGCTCGATCGACGTGGTGATCTCCAACTGCGTGATCAACCTGTCGAGCGACAAGGACGCGGTGCTTCGCGAAGCGTTTCGAGTGCTGAAGCCGGGCGGCCGCTTCGCCGTTTCGGACGTCGTCGTGCGCGGCGAGGTGCCCGAGGATGTCCGGCGCAGCGTGGAGCTCTGGATTGGATGCATCGCGGGAGCGCTCGAGGAGAACGAGTACCGAGAGAAGCTGTCGCACGCCGGCTTCGACGCGATCGACGTCGAGATCTGGCGCGAGTACAGCGGGTCAGACCTCTCTCGTGCGTTCGAATTACAAAGGGCGGAGAGCTCTGACCCCCTGGACGGCAAATTCGCCAGCGCGTTCATTCGCGCGACCAAGCCGGCGCCGCAGCCCTGCTGCGGCACGGACTGCTGCGGCTAGCGGACAGTCTCCGCGGATCAGTACCGTCACGGCATGGCCACGAACCACACGAAATCACGAGACACACGAATACCTTGTGATCCGTTTCGTGAGTCTGGTGTTTTCGTGTGTTTCGTGCCAGTCCTGCGCCAGGGTTGATTCAGCGGAGGCGGTGCACGACCAGGCGGGCGTCCGCGCCGAATCAGCGCGCGAGAATCATCGCTGGATGACCGATGACGCTCGTGATCTTCGCCTGCGTGCACAACGCCGGCCGTTCGCAGATGGCCGCCGCGTTCTTCAACGCGGCCGCCGATCCCTCCGCAGCGCGAGCGCAGTCGGCGGGCACCCAGCCCGCCGATCGCGTCAACCCCGTCGTCGTCGAGGCGATGCGAGAAGTGGATATCGACGTGTCGCGCGAAAGGCCGCGGCTGCTGACCACCGAGCTGACGCGCGGCGCAGATTGGCTCATCACGATGGGCTGTGGCGACGATTGTCCGGTCGTGGCTGGAGTCAAACGCGAGGATTGGCCGCTCGAGGATCCCGCCGATCAGCCGCTCGGACGCGTGCGCGACATCCGCGACGCCGTCCGCGCGAAAGTCGACGCGTTCATCGCGCGCGAAGGCTACGCGTGCCGGTATAATCCGCGTTCGTGATGCTTTCTTTCCGTCTGTCGCCGGCGCTCTTCGTCATCCTGGTCACGCTCGTCGTCGCCTCGGCCGGGGCTGCCGCGCAGGCGCGCAAGCAGCTCATCGCGCATCGCGGCGCGTCGGGCTACGCGCCGGAACACACGGCGGCCGCGTACCGGCTCGCCATGGAGCAGCACGCCGAATTCGTCGAGCCGGATCTCGCGGTGACGAAGGACGGCGTGATCATCTGCCTGCACGATGACACGCTGAACCGGACGACAAATGCTGCAGAAGTGTTTCCGCAACGCGAGCCGTGGCTCGCGAACGACTTCACGCTCGAGGAGATCAAGCGGCTCGACGCCGGCAAGTGGTTCAAACCAGCTTTCGCCGGGCAGCGGATTCAGACGTTTCAGGAAGCGATTGATCTCGCTCGCGGCAAGGCGGGCCTCTATCCGGAGTTGAAGTCGCCGGAGCTGTACCGGTCGCGCCATGTCGACCAGGTGAAGCTGTTCGTCGACGTCATCAGGAAGAATGGCCTCGACAAGCCGGAGTCGCTGAAGACGACCCCGGTCATCATCCAGTCGTTCGACGAAGAAGCGGTCCGCCGTGTGGCGAAGGAGCTGCCGTCGATTCCGCGCGTGCTGCTCGTCGAGCGCAACGGCGACGTCTCGGAGCCGCGCCTCCGCGTCATCAAGACGTTCGCGACCGGCGTGGCGCCCGAGAAGAGCCTCGTCGCGCAGCATCCAGAGATGGTGAAGCAGGCGCACGCGCTCGGCCTCACCGTCACGTGCTGGACCTTCCGCGCCGACGAGAAGACCACGTTCCCGAGCGTGCACGACGAGATGGCGCATTTTCTGTACGATCTCGGCATCGACGCGCTCTTCACCAACAATCCCGATCAGTTCCCCAGGCGCTGAATTCTCTAATGGACCGAGGGGGTCGTCTGGCCAATCGTGGCCGGCCCCGTCGACCATTCCGGCGCGCGACGCCGCTCCAGCGGGAGCGTGACCGTGAACGAGGCGCCGCGCCCGATCCCGTCGCTCGAGGCCTGAAGCGTTCCGCCGTGGCGCTCCACGAGATGCCGCGCCAGCGCGAGGCCCAGACCGAGACCGTGCTTCGAATGGCGCACCGTCGTCGCGTCCTGCCGGAACGCCTCGAACAGGTGCGGAAGGAAGTCGGGCGAGATGCCGGCGCCGGTGTCGGACACGACGACGCGCACGTCGGCGCCTCCGGTTGCGACCTCAATCGTGATTCGCCCTTCCTGCGGCGTGAACTTGACGGCATTCGACAGCAGGTTCGAAAACACCTGTTGCAGCCGTACCGGATCGCCCTGCACCATGAGGCCTTCGGCGTCGCCTCTGCGTTCGATGTTCAGATGCTTCGAGCGGGCGCTCTCGCCGATCTGTTCGAGTGCGGCGGTGATGACCGTCGACAGCGTGATCGTCTCGGGGTCCATCCGCAGCGTGCCGGTGGCGATTCGGCCATGGTCGAGCACGTCCTCGACGAGCCGGTTCTGCAGGCGCGCGTTCCGTTCGATCGCCGCCAGCGCCTGATCGAGCGTCGCTTCGTCCGGACGGTGCTGTCGAATCGCGCTCGCCCATCCCAGCACGACGGCGGACGGCGTGCGGAGCTCGTGCGACACGAGCGCGAGGAAATCGTCCTTGGCGCGGTCTGCGGCTTCTGCGACGGCGCGCGCCCTCATCTCCTGCCACAGCGCGTCGGCCAGCCGGCTGCGCGACATCCTGAGGAGCGCGCTCGTTGCCGTGATGAAGCCGCCGACGACGAGAAACAACAACACGCGGTCCCAAGTTTCAATCGTCGGCGCGGCGGCGCGCAGAAAGAACTGGGCGCCGACGGCCGCAGCCGACAGCGTTGCGAGAACGCCCGGAAAGATGCCGCCGTAAAATGCGGCGGCCATGACGGCGGGCGTGAACAGGAGGAACGGGCCGGCGTCGCCAAGCGCCGGTCTCAGCGCCAGCCGCAACAGCAGCGCGACGAGGACCGAACCGAGCGCGACCCCGGCACCCGTGAGCATTGACGCCCACCACGTCGGGCCGCTCGGCGCGGTGGCCATCGAGGGTGGCGTGAGGTCACCCTGGGCTGCCGCGTCCTGACTCCAGGTCCTGTGACAGTTGCGGCACCCCAGCCAGACACGGGTTGGAGTGCGCGCGAGCTCCGAAAGACGACCACCGCACAACTCGCATGCAGTCATGTGATCCTCGAGCGAGATCCGGACTCCCGACGTTCATTTCCCAAGCGCGCCCGTCTGATAGCGCAACGCCGCGGCGCGCGCCTGATACTCGTATCGCGCGGTCGCCTGCTCGATCTCCGCACGCGTCTTGTTCAACTGCGCCTGCGTAAGCTCGACCATCGAGCCGAGCCCGAGGTTGTAGCGCGCCTCGGCGAGATCGAGCGTGTCGGCTGCCTGTGCGAACAGCTGATTCGTCAAGTCCAGACGCTGGTACGCGGTGCGCGCATCGAGCCACGCGATGGTGACATCGCGCGCGACGCGGTTTTCGAGATCGCGAACCGCCTGGTCCTGGGCCTGCGCGCGGAACGAGGCTTCCGCATGCCGCGCGTTGTACAAGCTGCCGTTCGACAGAGGGACGGTGACGTTGATGCCGGCCGCCGAATACCGATCGGTCAGACCTATCTGGTGGTACGGCGTGAAGCCGGCCGCGCCCACGAACGAGAGTGATGGCATCCAGAGCGACCGCTCTGCCTCGGCGAACTTCCGCGCCGCATCGCTGGCGAGCCGCTGCGAAACGACGTCCGGACGCGCCTTCAAAGCCGTGGCCACGAGCGCCGCACTGCCCTCCGCGGGCGGTGGCGGCATCGGCTCGTCCGCCAGCTCATAGCTGGCCATCTGCGGCGAGCCGAGCGCCGCCGACAACGCGGCGTACGCCGCGAGCACGTCGTTGCGCGCCTGCACGAGGAGCAGCTCCGCCTCTCCGAGGTTCACTCTCGCGAAGCCCACGTCCAGGCTCGACTTCAGGTGGCTGCTCGTCAGCGCCTCCACCTGATCGACGACGATCTTGCGCGCGTCGACGGTCTGTTCGGCGACTTTCAGAATCGCCTGCGCGCGCAGCGCGTTGAAGTACGCGCGGTCGACCTGCAGCAGAACCTCGGCGCGGCGGGCGTCGACGTCCGTCTCGCGCGAGTCGGCCGCCAGCACGGAGCTCTGGACGATACGGTTCGTCCGGCCGAAGTCGGTGATCAGCTGTGAAACGCCGACGCCGGCGGCGAAGCGATCCAGAATCGTCGGGTTGTTCAATCCGCCGGCGGCAATTCGCGTCCCCTCCTGGGCGCCGGCGCCGGTAAGGCTGCCGAACGCCGTCGGGAAGTACGCCGATTTCGCCTCGCGGATCGTCTCCGTGGCCGCGAGCGCGGCGTAATGGCCTCCGCGAATCTGCGGATGCTGGTCGAGCGCCTGCCGCTCAGCGTCTTTCAGCGTCAAGGCGACCGTCGGCGCGGCCGGCGACTGCGCCGACGCGGAGGTCGCTGTCGGCAGAGCCACGATCGAAATTGCGAACAGCGTCTTAAACATGACGTCTCCGATGGACGAGCACGAATGCGGCGGGAACGACGAACACCGTGAGCGCCACCGAGACGAGCAGCCCGCCGATAATCGCTCGGGCGAGCGGCGCGTACGCCTCGCTGCCCGTGCCGATCTTCATCGCCATTGGAATCAGGCCGAAGACCGTCGCAAGCGACGTCATCAGAATCGGCCGGAGCCGAATGCGGCAGGCGCTGACGACGGAGTCGAGAAGCGGCAGGGCGTCGACTTCCTGGAGACGGTGCGTGAACTCGACGATCAAAATGCTGTTCGACACGACCATTCCCACCATCATCAGGACGCCCATGAGCGACTGCACGTTCAGCGTCGTGTTCGTGACGAAGAGAGCAGCGAGCACGCCGGTGAGGCCTGTGGGCACGGCCAGCAGAATCAGCACGGGATCGGTGAACGATCGGAACTGCGCGACGAGAATCAGGTACAGCAGCACCAGCGCGAGGATCAGACCGAGGGCAAAGCTGGTGAACGAGGCCTGCATCCCCTGCACCATCCCGCGCACGTCGGCCTTGATTCCCGGGGGCAGCGTCGTGCGTTCCAGCACGCCGGCGATTCCCTTCGCGACCGCGCCGAGATCTTCGCCCGACGGATTGACGTAGACGTCGATCACCCGGCGAATCTGGTAGTGATCGATCTCGGTCGGCGAGTACATCGGCGTCACCTTCGTCACGGCGTCGAGCAGCGTCGGATCCTTCACGCGGTCGGCGTGCAGCGGGATGCCGCGCAGGTCGAGCAGGTTGCGGATGCGATTCTCGGGATACTGGACGGTCAGCAGGTAATCGTTGCCGCTCTTCGGATCGACCCAGTAGCTCGGCGCGATCATCTGATTCGACGTCAGCGCGGTGATCACGTTGTCGACGACCTCCCGCTGATTGAGGCCGAGCTCGGCCGCCTGTTCACGATCGACGTCGAGGCGCAGCGACGGGTAGTCGACGTCCTGCGGGACGAATACGTCGCTGACGCCCTGAACCTTCCGGATGTCGGCCGCCAGATCGGACGCCGCCTTGTGCACCGCGTCGATGTTCGATCCGCTCAACTGGACGTCGACCGGCGCCGGCAGCCCCTGGTTCAGAATCGAGTCGACCATGCCGCCTGACGAGAAGAACGCGCTCACGTACGGCAGCTGATCCTCGACGGCGCGCCGCACGCGCGCCATGTATTCGTAGCTGCCGACCCGATGATCCTCTTTGAGCGCGACCTGCACCGTTGCCGTATGGGGTCCGGCGTTGCTCGTGTAGATCGACGAGAAGCCCGGCTGCACGCCGATGTTGGCGACGACGAGCTCGAGGTCGCGCGGATCGACGATCTCGCGGACGATCGCTTCGACGCGCGCGACGTCCTTCGAGCTCACCTCGATACGCGTGCCCGACGGCGACTTCATGTTGATGACGAACTGGCCGGCATCGGTGCGCGGAAAGAAGGCGACGCCGAGGAACGGGTACAGCAGAAGGCTTGCGGCGAAAACCGCCGTGCTGCCGGCGACGACCGCCGCAGGCCGTCGCAATGACGTCCGCACACGCGCTTCGTACCAATGAAGCAATCGCTCGAAGCGATGACTGAACGCGCGATTGAATCGTTTCATGAGCGACAGCTCGTCGCGTCGGGCCCTCGCCGGGCCTCCATCATCCGGGACATCGCCGACGATGCCTTCCTCCGATCCTGTGTCCTGTTCCGGGTGCTTCGGATGATGATGTGTACGCGCCGGCACTTTCATGAACCGTGCGCAGAACAACGGAACGACGGTCATCGCAACGAAGTACGACGCGAAGAGCGCCGAGACCACCGCGACGGCCAGCGCCGAAAATAGAAAGCGACTGACGCCGTACAGGAACATGACCGGGAAGAACACAACAGAGCTCGTCAGCGTCGCGGCGAGGACTGCCATCGAGACTTCGTCGCCGCCGCGCTCGGCCGCCACCTCCGGCGGCTCGCCGAGCTCGAGATGTCGAAAGATGTTCTCGAGGACAATCACCGCGTTGTCGATCAGACGCGAAAAGACCAGAGCGAATCCGGCGAGGATCATCGTGTTGATCGACGCGCCGCCGGCGTAGAGCATGATGATCGCGGCTAGCACCGACAGCGGAATGGCGAGGAAGACGCCGGCGGTCGCCCGGAAGCTGCCGAGGAACGCGAGCACCATCACCCCCGTCAGCCCGAGACCGACGGCGCCTTCGTGCAGCAGCGTCGCGATCGCGCGCCTGACGAACTGCGATTGATCGAAGACGACGTCGGCTCTGAGCTGCGCCGGAATGTCGAGCAGCTTGCCGATCACCGTCTTCACGCCGTCGACGACCGCAATCGTGTTCGTATCGCCGCCCTGCTTCATCACCGGCAGGTACACGGACGGCTGGCCGTCGACCCGCACGACGTTGTTCTGGATCTGGTTCGCGTCCTCCGCATGTCCGACGTCGCCCACGGTGACCATCGATCGCCCGGCCGTCTTCACGGGAATGCGATTGATGTCGGGAACGTTCCGGAACTGACTGTTGGTGAAGATCGTGTAGTCGTACGGGCCGATCTTCACGTCGCCCGACGGCAGAATCAGGTTCGCGTTGTTCACGGCGCGCACCACGTCCATCGGGCTCATCTGGTACGCCTGCAGCTTCTCGGGATCGACGTACACCATGATCTGGCGGTACTTCCCGCCGAACGGCGGCGGCACCGAGGCGCCGGCGACGCTCGCGAGCTGATTGCGGATCGTGAACTGACCGAGATCGCGCAGCTCGGTTTCGCTGAGGCCCTCGCCTTTCAGCGTGATGAGGCAGACCGGCAGGCTCGACGCGTCGAACTTCTGGACGATCGGCGGCAGCGTCCCCGGCGGCAGCCGGCGCAGATCGGCCATCGCGAGGTTCGAGATCTCGTTGACGTCCGAATCGGCGTCGGTGCCCGGCTGAAAGAACACCTTGATGATGCTCGTGCCGGGCAGCGATCGCGACTCCATGTGATCGATACCCGCGCCGAGCGTGAAGAAGCGCTCGAAGCGTCCCGTGATGTCGGTCTCGATCTGCTCGGGCGGCATGCCGCTGTAGAACGTCGCGACGACGACCTGCGGAATGTTGATCGCCGGAAACAGATCGACCGGCATGCGCACGAGGCTGGTGAGGCCGATGACCGTGACGATCAGGCAGACGACGATGATGAAGTACGGATTGCGGATGGAGAATCGCGACATTTACTTCTCCCCGTCCGCCGTCCCGATGGCGACGACTTTCGGCGTCACCACGCGGCCCGGCCCGATCTGCGCGCGGTTGCCGATGACGACGAGCTCGCCGGCCTGCACGCCGTCGGTGACGACGACGCGGTCGGCCGACTCGAGGCCGAGCCGCACATCGCGCGCCTCCACCCGCCCGTCGCGCGAGACGACGAAGACGCGTCCCCGCTCGCCGAATCGATCGAGGGCCTGCACCGGCACGGTCAGCGCGTCCGTTGCGCGATCGAGCTCGATCGATGCCTGCGCGTACATGCCGGGCACGAGCTCGAGCGTCCGGTTCGCGACGTCGACTTCGACCCGCATCGTCCTCGTCTCGGAATCGAGCCGTTCGGCGAACCGCGCAACGGTTCCCGGAAACGTCCTGCCGAGCGATTGCACGCGGACGTCGACCGGCGCCCTCAGGTGAATGCGCGAGACAGCGGATTCGGGCACCGGGATGATGAGGCGCAGCACGTCGTTCTGCGACAGCTTCACGATCGGCATCGTCTGCGTCTGCGAGGACGTTCCCGCCTGAATCATGGCGCCGGTGTCGGCGTAGCGGTGCGTGATCACGCCCTCGAACGGCGCGGTGATGCGCGCGTACGCGAACAGCGTCTTCGTCCTCGCCTGACTCGCTTTCGCGATCTCGAGCTGCTGGCGCGCCGACGCCAGGGCCGCCTTCGCCGTCGAGACCTGCGCCTCGGCCACCCGGTCGCGGCCGGCAGCCTCGTCGAGGTCCTGCTGAGCGATCAGCCTCGGGCGCGCGCTGCTCACCGCCGCGAGCCGCATCGATGCGAGATGCGAGACGTCGTGCGCCGATTCGGTCCGCTCGAGATCCGCCTGGGCGCGATTGATCTCTTCGCTCGCGCGCTTGACCGACGCTTCGTCCTGCTGCATCTCGTCCTGCAGCTCGGGAACCTCGAGAACGGCCAGCAGCTGGCTCGGGCGGACGCGATCGCCGACGTCCACGGCGATCGATCTCACGTAGCCGGCGACCTTCGCGTGCACGTCGATTTCCTGATACGGCCGGAATTCCGCCGTCACCTTCAGCACTTGCGACACGTCGCCGCGCTAGACGGGTGCGACAGCGGCCGTCGGCGTTTCGCCCGACGCGCGCGCCTGCGCCTGCGGCCGCGAACACGCCGATGCGGCCGCGAACGCGACGCCGCAGACCAACACGACTCTTGTCATGAGCACGACTCCGAGCCGGACGAATCCGGCGGAAGCAAAGTGTGGCGCGGGGCTTCAGCGCCTCGAATCGCGGCCCTGAAAGAGCCGCGCCACAAACAACCGTCTGGAACGTTGTTACGCGATCGGATCGGGTGGGCCGCGAAGGAAATCGAAGTCGAGCGCATCGGGCGACGTCGGCAGCCGATAGTCGAATGCGGCAACCGATCGTGCAATCGGGTGGAGCAGCGCGTCGATGTCAATCGACGTGCACGAAGAATCGCGCGCGATGACGACGGGCTCCGGCACGTCGTCCGATTTGCTGAAGCTCGTGGTCGTGGCGTGACGGCCCGGATCGAGCGCCTGCGCGGCCCGGGCCGCGGCCGGAACGATCAGCAAGGAAGCGACCAGAACGACCGCCTGCCAGCGAACGCGTGGCATGGAGAGCCCTTAGTATAACCGGCTCACTAGACGACGCGGCCGTGCATTCGCTCGAGGCGACGGGTCGCGAAGCGCGCCGCCAGCGAGCAAACGAGCACGATCGTGACGAGCACGAGCGCGCCGGCCCACGCCTGGCGATGCCAGTCCTCGTACGGTCCGGTCGCGTAAGTAAATACTTGTACGGTGAGCGACGAGATCGGCTGCGTGAGCTTCGTGTTGAAGAAGCGGTTGTTGAAGGCGGTAAAGAGCAACGGCGCCGTCTCGCCGGCGACGCGCGCAAGGGCGAGCACGATGCCGGTCATGATCCCCGGCAGCGCCGCCGGCAGCACGACAGTGAAGACGGCGCGCGCGCGCGTCGCGCCGAGCGCCAGCGCGCCTTCGCGCATCGAGCCCGGCACCAGCAGCAGCAGCTCCTCCGTCGTCCTCGCGATGATCGGGATCATCATCGTGCCGAGGGCGAACCCGCCGGCGAGCGCGCTGAACTGTTTGAACGGCACGACGACGACGGCGTAGGCGAAGAGACCGATGACGATCGAGGGGACGCCGTTCAGCGTGTCCGCTGCGAATCGCACCAGAGCCGCGAACCGCGTGCCGGCGTACTCGGACATGTAGACGCCGCTGATCACGCCGATCGGCACCGCCATCAGCGCCGCGAGGCTCGTGAGGATCAGCGTGCCGACGATGGCATTCGCCATCCCGCCGCCCGGTTCACCGACCGGCGTCGGCATATGCGTGAAGAATTCGAGATTGATCGCGCGGACGCCCTGCGAGACGACGAAAAAGAGCACGAAGGCGAGCGGAATCAGCGCGACGACGACCGCGCAGCCGCAGAACGCGACGAAAAGCGACGACACCAGCTTGCGGCGCCGCGTGCGCGTCATGCGGGCTCCGGCTGCGGCACCGCCGACTCCTGAGCGGGCGCCATCCGCCTCGACATGCTCCAAATGAGAAGGCGCGACAGCGAGTTCACGATCAGCGTCACGATGAACAGCACGAGGCCGATCTCGACGAGCGCCGCCAGGTACAACTGATCCGCTGCCTCGGTGAACTCGTTCGCGATGACCGCCGCCATCGTGTACTGAGGCGCAAAGAGCGACATCGAGATCTTCGGGTTGTTGCCGATCACCATCGTCACCGCCATCGTCTCGCCGAGCG
>Ga0070699_100001526_pt1 | contig 21178 bp, 19 predicted proteins | sample KBSK1503metaG_FD_65473 | JGI IMG/M metagenome (GOLD analysis project Ga0070699, IMG submission 65473) | Corn, switchgrass and miscanthus rhizosphere microbial communities from Kellogg Biological Station, Michigan, USA - KBS K1-50-3 metaG | ecosystem: Host-associated > Plants > Roots >...
CGTGGTCCAGTCGATCGCGACGCTCCGCTTCGAGGTGTTGAGGAAGCGGAAGAGGACGCTGTCCTCGCCCGCCGGGACCTCGACGCCCGACGCCGTCCAGCGCCGCATCGGGTCGCCGCCTGCGGGATGCTCCACCTTGACGACGTCGGCCCCGGCGTCCGCCAGCAGCTTGGTCGCGTACGGACCGGCGATGTCGGTCGCGAGCTCGACGACGCGGAGCCCCGCGAGCGGATGGGTCACGGAACGACGTCGGCGACGTGGTCGAGGCGGTAGAGCGCCTTGCAGTTCCCGTGCAGCATCTTCTTCACCTCGACCCTCGGCACGCCGCGGAAGAGGCGCTCGATCGTGACCCGGTGGTTCGGCCAGTCGCTCCCCGTGTGCGGGTAGTCGGTGGACCACATGACGTGGTCGACGTTCAGGCGGTGGCGGAGCTCGATGCCGACCGTGTCGATCATGAAGGTCGCCCAGAAGTTGCGGTGGAAGACCCGGCTCGGCATCTCCTTCATCAGCTCCACCGCGCCGCTGAACCAGCGGTAGCGCAGGAACATGTCGTCGAGCTGCTCGAGCACGGTCGGGATCCAGCCGATGTTCGCCTCGACGAGCACGAACCGCAGGCGCGGGAACCGCTGTGGGATGCCCGAGAAGACGAGCTGGGCCGCCACCGGGATCGTCTGCGAGCCGGCCTTCGACGCCCCGGCGCCGGCCATGAATCCCACCGTGGACATGCTCACCTTGCCGGCCGCGAGACCGAGCTCGTTGAAGCTCCCGATGTGGACGCCGAGCGGCGTGCCGGATTCCTGCGCGAGGTCCCAGAAGGGATCGTTCGCGGGCCCCGCATCGTCGTAGGTGCCGTTCGGGTAGGCGGCGATGAGCGCGCCCTTCATGCCGTGGTCGAGGCCCCAGCGGAGCTCGGCGACGGCATCGGCGACGCCGGTCGTCGGGACGATCGTCTGGCCGACGAGGCGTCCCTCGCCCGCCGCGCAGAAATCCGCGAGCCACTCGTTGTAGGCGCGCACGCAGGCGAGCTGGAGCTCGCGGTCGTCGGCGTAGGTGCGGGCGCCGGCGAGGGTGACGCTCGGGTAGAGGACCTGTGCCCAGATGCCGTCGGCGTCGAGGTCGTCGAGCCGGGCCTTCGGGTCGAAGCTCCCGGGACGGATCTCCTCGTAACGGTATCCCTCGGCGCGGAACTGGAGATACGAGAGGCCTGCGGTGGCGGTGAGTCCCAGGGGACGCAGGCGCTTGCCGTCGTCGAACGACCAGACGTCGCCCTGCTCGGTGCGGAGCACCTTCGGCGCGCGCGTGCGCAGCCGCTGCGGCACGCGCGTCTGCCACAGGTCCGGCGGCTCGTTCACGTGCGCGTCGGCGTCGAGGATCGGGTAGTCGATGCTCGCGACGTCGTGGAAGAGGTCGGACATGCGCGCTCCATAGCGCGGCAGGTTACGCGCGGGCAAGGCGCTCGGCGACACGGTTGAAGATGGACGCGGACGACGCAGCGCTCTGCCTCCAGGGCCGGCGCGTGGAGGATGTGCTCCGCGAGATGCGGGCAGAGCTGCTCCGCGGTTAGAAATCGGATCGCGCCGGCGGCAGGCCCCGGCCGTGCCACGCTACGCCGCGAAGGTCACAAGCCGCCGCGCACGGCCCGCACGTAGAGGTTGACGGCCCGGACTTCGTGGTGTTGCCGTCGGCGCACCACGTGTAGGTGTTGTCCGCGTCGTGAGGATCGGCCCCGTTCGGCGTCGTCTTCTCGCGCTTTGCCTGCGCGTTGGCCCGGCACTTGGCGTACGTCCCCGCCGCCGTATACCGTGCCGCCCGGCAATTCTGCTCCGGCGAGACTGAGGCATGAGCCGGCAAAGTCATGAGGCACCAGGTCAGGAACGCCGTAAGCCCGATGTCGACTCGTAAAATGTCTTGCATGCAAAGGCTCCTCTTTGACGGCTGGCGAATGTCCGAAAACCCATGAGCCGCCCGGCGGCCGTCCTGGCGCTCGTCATCCTCGCCGTCTACGCCAACGGGCTCGGCATCGGGTTCCACTTCGACGACAGCCACGCGATCGCCGACAACCCCGCGATCCGGACGCTCGCCAACCTGCCGCGCTTCTTCGTCGACCCCACCACGTCGAGCAACCTCCCCGAGAACCGGGACCTTCGCCCGATCCTGCTCGCAACCTTCGCCCTCAACTACGCCGTCTCCGGCGAGGCGACGTGGAGCTGGCACGCGCTGAACCTCGTCCTCCACTGGCTCGCGGTGCTCCTCGTCTTCCGGATCGTGCGCGATCACCTGTGGCTCGGGGCCGACGCGCTGCCGGTCGCCGCCGGGGCGGCGCTCGTCGTCGCGGTGCACCCGCTCAACACGGAGCCGGTCGACTACCTGTCGGCGCGCTCCGCCCTGCTGACGACCGTCTTCTCGCTCGGCGCCTTCGATGCCGGCCTGCGCGGCCGCGGAGCAGCAAGCCTGGCGCTCTTCGCGCTCGCGATGCTGACCAAGGCGATCGCCTGCACGCTGCCGCTCGCCTTCCTCGGCCACGCGCTCCTCGCGCGCCGGCGCGGCGGAACGCGCGTGTCGGGGAGGCTCCTCGGAGCGCTGGTGGCGGTCGCCGCCGGCGGGCTCGTCTACCGCGCCGTGCTCCTGCCGGCGTCGGTGATGCAGGCCACGCACGGCGCTGACGTGACGCGCGCCGTCTACTTCATGACCGAGTGGTCGGCCTACCTCTACTACGTCCGCCTGTTTCTCTGGCCGAACGCGCTCGTCGTCGACCGCCTCGACTATCCCCTCGCGCGCTCCCTGCTGGTGCCGCAAGCCTGGGGAAGCCTCCTCACCCTCACGGCGCTCGGCCTCCTTGCCTGGCGCGCCCGGCACCGCGCTCCGGCGCTCACCTTCGCGGCGCTCTGGTACGCCGTCGCGCTCGCCGCCGAGTCGACGGTCTTCCCGCTCGCTGAGCCCGTGAACGAGCACCGGCCCTACCTCGCGATGCTCGGCCTCGGTACGGCGGCGGGTCTCGGGCTATGGCAGCTCGCCACCTGCGCTGCGCGCCGGAGCCGGGTCGCCCCCGCGCGCGTGCTCGCCGTGCTCCTCGCGGCGGTGACGGCCGGGCTCGGCGCGGTGACGGTGGCCCGCAACGCCACCTGGCACGATGACTACACGCTCTGGCGCGACGCGGTGGCGAAGGCGCCGCAAAATCCGCGCGCCTGGCTCAACGCGGGCCACGCGGCGATGGGACGCGGCGACACGGACGAGGCGCGGCGGCTCCTGCTCGAGGCCCATCGGCTCGCGCCGTGCTACGCCTACGTGCAGTTGAACCTGAGCGCGCTCGCGGCGCCGCATCCGGACGAGTCGCTCGCCTGGGCGGACGAGGCGGTGGCCTGCAACCCCGGCCTGGCGCTCACGCACTTCTATCGCGGCTCCGCGCTCGAGCGGTCCGGCCGCCGCGACGAGGCGCTCGCCGAGTACGGCAAGACCACGGCGATCGATCCCGGGCACGCGGGGGCGTGGCTCGCCGCTGGACGGCTCCTGGAGCAGCGCGAGGCGTGGCAGGACGCGGCCGCCGCATACGACCGCGCCTTCGCGGCCGACCCAACGACGGCCGACGCCGCGATGGCGGCCGGGCTCGTGTACCGCTACCGGCTCGGGAATCCCGGCCGGGCGATCGAGCGCTACCGGGCCGTGCTCGCGCTCAACCCGAGCCACTACGGAGCGCACTATCAGCTGGCGGTCGCCTTGTTGGCCGACGGCCAGCGCGCCGCGGCGATCGAGGCGTGGCATGCCTTCGAGCCGCTCGCCCGCGCGATCGGCGACCGGGTGTCGCTCGACGGTGCACCTGCGGAGCTGCGAATGGCCGGAGCCGGCGGTTAGCTAGCGGCCACACCTGAAGCCGAGGGCGGTCCCGGAATTCGAGGCGTCCTCGAGGGCGGTCACCGCGAAGACCCCGGCACCCGTGCCGCTGACCCAGGCGCCGCCGCGAATCAGCGCGGCCGGGAGGCTGTTCAGGTCACCCACTCCGCTCCTGCCGCTACTGCGTTGTGCTACGAGATTCCCAGGGACGCTGCGGAGGTAGTGTATCGCTTTTCTGCATGCCGGCCGTCAAGCAAAAAGAGCTTTGGATTGTCGACCCGACATTCATGCGGGCGTGGGCATGGGACGATAGGTCGCCATGGGCCGACGGCCGGTCAAACCTGAATCAGTGCCGGTCGCCGTCGGGACGGCCGCGTCCTGGTCGACCCGACGGGGGCGAAGCATCGAGAGGTACGGCGCCCTGACGAGGTTGCCGTCGGCCGCCCGCGAGAGGTATTGGCACGCCGTACGGAGTGGGAAGCCGACCCGAGACTGCGTCTCGGGTCGGGATCGGAAGCGAGCGTGTGTCATTCGGTGGATGACTCGAACGTCATGCCGGCGCGGCAGAACGTGGTGCGCCGAGGCCCTCGGACAATTCGGCTGGCGCCGCGGCGCGGAGGCGTGACCCACCCGCTCGCGCTTTGCAAAGTTTGCCGCGCCGGCTTTTGCCGGCCGCGGCACGCCGTTGGGCCGTGTGCACGGGGCGGCATTCTCGCTGTCCGTCCCCCAACCGAGACGAAGTCTCGGTTCGGTCTCCTAGCGCTCCCGCTCACATGACTCCCCTCGTCGAGGCGACCGCACTCACGCGTGCTTTCGACTCCATGACGGCCGTCGACCACCTCGACCTCACCATCGACCGCGGCGAGGTCTTCGGCCTCCTCGGCCCGAACGGCGCCGGAAAGACCACCACGATCCGGATGCTCGCCACGCTGCTGCGCCCGACGTCCGGGACCGCCCGGGTGTGCGGCTTCGACGTGACCGAGGAGCCGACCGCCGTCCGCCGCCGGATCGGCTACGTAATGCAGCAGACGTTCCAGTCCGGCCGCTATCTCCTCACCGGACGCGAGGCGGTCGAGATCGAGGCCGCGCTGTACCACGTGCCGCGTCGCACGGTCCGGGCCCGCGCCGCGGAGGTGCTCGAGCTCGTCGGTCTCACCCCCCATGCCGATCGCCTCGTCATGACGTATTCCGGCGGCATGAAGAAGCGGCTCGAGCTCGCGTGCGGGCTCCTCCACCGTCCCGAGGTGCTTTTCCTCGACGAGCCGTCGCTCGGCCTCGACGTCCAATCGCGGCACGCGATGTGGGACCACGTGCGCGCTCTCCGCGACGGCGGCGTGACCGTCCTCCTCGCGACCAACTATCTCGACGAGGCGGACCGCATCTGCGACCGCCTCACGATCATCGACCACGGGCGCGCGGTGACGACGGGCACCCCCGCGGCCCTCAAGCGCGCCGTTGGCGGCGACGTCCTCCTGGTCAGCACCGCGGAGCGGGAGCGCCTGATGCAGATCGTCAGTCCGGCACCGTGGGCCATCCGCGTCGCCGCGAGTGACACGGTCGTCCACGTGTACGTCGCGGACGCCTCGGGGGCACTCCCGGCGCTCATGCGGCTCGCGCTCGAGGCGGGCATACCGCTCGAGCGACTCAGCTACACGCAGCCGACGCTAGACGACGTCTTCCTCCTCCACACGGGACGCGAGCTCCGCGAGGCGGCGTAAATGGCGGGGGAGTGGGTCCAGGAGGTCCTCGCTCTCGCTCGTCGCTGGTTCATCATGCTCCGGCGCGAGCGGCTGAACCTCGTCTTCTCGCTCGCGCAGCCGGCGATCTGGCTGCTCTTTTTCGGGGCCGGCATGGGGCGGGCAATCGACACCCGGGTCGTCGGCACCGCGGACTACCTCTCGTTCGTGTTGCCGGGAATCATCGCGTTCACCGTCATCGGGAACGGCGTGAGCAGCGCGATGCCGCTCCTCTTCGACAAGGAGGACGGCTACCTCGAGAAGCTGATGGCGATGCCGATCTCGCGGAGCTCCGTCATCCTGAGCCGCTTCCTTTACCAGACGGTGCTGCTCGCCGGACAGGTGCTTCTCGTGCTCGCAGTGGCGTTCGCCATGGGCGTGCGGCTCGCCGCGGGGCCGGCCGGCTTCGTCGTGCTCATGCTGACCGTCGCGCTGCTCACGCTCGCGGTCACAGCGGCGTTTCTCGCACTCGCTTACGCGGTGCCCGGGCACGGTACGTTCTTCGCGATCACGGGCTTCGCCAGCCTGCCCGTGCTCTTCATCTCCAACGCCTTCGTCCCCTTCGATGCGATGCCGCCGTGGATGGCGGCGATCGCGCGCGTGAACCCCCTCTCGTACGCGATCGGCAGCATGCGCATCCTGGTGCTCGAGGGGTGGACGAGCGAGCTGCCCGTCATGCTCGGCGTCCTGGCGGGATCGGCGGTCCTGCTGCTCGCGTGCGGGACCTACGAGTTCCGCCGGCACACCGGCGGCCGCGTCGGTTGAACACGGAGCCGCGCCGGCGGAAGAAGCTCATCGCGCACTCTTCCCGCGCCGACGGCCGAAGCCCCGAACGCTCGACGAGGGTTCCGTGGCGGTCGATACTCACGCCGGCACGAACATCGGCGCCGTCACTTCGCCCTGCACGTCCGCGAAGCGGAGTGGCCGGAAGACGACGCGCATCGGCATGTCCACGCGCAGCAACGCGGGGTCGCAGTCGACGATCCGCGTCACGATGCGCACGGCAGGGTCCTCCTCGATCGCCACCAGACCCGCGACATACGGCACGTCCGCCGCGAGCTGCGGAATGAAAGCCCGCCGGACGACGGACCACGAGAAGAGCCGCCCGCGGCCGCTCACCGTCGTCCAGGTGGAGGACTCGGACCCGCAGGAGCGACACGCGCCGTCGGGATACCAGACGTAGCGCCGGCACGCGTCGCAGCGCGGGACCGCCAGCTCGCCGCGCGCGGCGGCGGCCCAGAACTCGCGCGTCGGCGGCCAGTCGGTATCGGGCAGCGGGAACTCCCGGCGGAACCTCACCGGCGCCTCAGGATGAGCGTGCTCGCCTGCGGTCCGGTGTAGCCGCCGTAGACGCCGATCTCGGCGTCCTTCACCTGCGCCGCGGCCTCGCCCCGGAGCTGGCGCACGATCTCCACCACGTGCGCGATGCCGAGCACGTAGGCGTGCGAGAGCATGCCGCCGTGCGTGTTGTACGGCAGTCGCCCGCCGTCGAAGTGGAGCGCCGCCCCTTCGACGAACCGGCCGCCCTCGCCCTTCGCGCAGAAGCCCATGTCCTCGATCTGCATGAGCGAGACGATCGTGAACGGGTCGTAGCAGGCGAGCACGTCCACATCGGCGGGGACGATGCCGGCCATCCGGAAGGCGCCCGGCGCGGCGAAGACCTGGGGCGTCGCGGTGAAGTCACCCTGCTGGCTCCAGTACACGCGGGTTTTCGAGTTCCCGACGCCGACGCCGGCCACCTCGATCACCGGCTGGCGCAGGTCGCGGGCGCGCTCGACCGACGTCATGACGTACGCGCCGCCGCCGTCGGAGATCAGGCAGCAGTCCTCTTTCCGGAACGGATCGCAGATGGTGGGGCTCGCGAGGTATTGCTCGAGCGTGAGCGGCTTGTCGTGCAGCACCGCGGCGGGCGTCAGGTTGGCATGGCGCCGGCAGGCGACGGCGATCGCGCCGAGCTGGGCGGGCGTCGTGCCGTAGTCGTGCATGTGACGACGCGCGATGGTCGCGAAGTAGACCGGTTGCGGGAACCAGCCGAACGGCACCTCGAGGTTCTGCTTGAAGAGCTCCGACGCGTGGACCTCGCCCGGACCGCCCACCATCTCGGCGCGCTGGGTGGCCCAGGCCACCGAGAACACGTTGACGATGGTGCGCGCCTTCCCCGTGCGGATGGCGAGCGCCGCCTCGTGCGGGGCGGATCCGGCCCACACCATGCCGCCGCCCGCGGTGGAGACCCACATGTCGTGGGTCGTCCCGAAGTGCGCGCGGTAGTCGTCGGCCCCGAACTGCTGCCCGTCGAAGGGCGTGTACATGATGCCGTCGACGTCCCGCGGCGTGAGGCCGGCATCGGCGAGCGCGCGCTCGATCGCCTGGGCGCCGATCTCCTTGGTCGTGCGGCCCGACGCCTTGGTGTGGTCGGCCTCGCCGACGCCGGCGATCGCGACCGCGACGGAGACGTCTTCCAGGTCGGACGGGAAGCCCCAGTCGGCGGTCATCGACGCATGGCGTACCACCTTCGTTGACAATGATGAAGGTTCGGAGCCTATGCTCCGCCCGTCGTGGACGGCATTCACGATATGGGCGGGATGCACGGATTCGGCTCCGTGCCCGTCGAGCCGAACGAGCCCCTGTTCCATGCTCCGTGGGAGCGCCGCGTGCTCGGGATGGTCTTCCAGGTGGTCGGGGCGGGTTGGAGCAACGTCGACGCCTTCCGGCATGCGATCGAGCGCCTCGAGCCGGCGACCTACCTGGGTGTCGGGTATTACGGGCGCTGGCTCCGCGCGCTCGAGACCATTCTCGTCGAGGCGGGTCTACTCGGACGCGGGGAGCTCGAGGCGCGTCTCGCGGGGGCGCGCGCCGGAGCGGCGCCGTCGACGACTCCGCGGTACGGCGGCTTCGCCGGCGTGCTTCGACCCATCGACTCACCGCCGCGCTTCACGGTGGGCGATCACGTGGTCGCGCGGAACGTCCATCCGCCGGGGCACACGCGACTGCCGCGATACGTGCGCGGCAAGCGAGGGGTCGTCCATCGCGTCCACCCCGCCTGTGTCTTTCCCGACACCCACGCGCACGGCCTCGGCGAGGATTCGCAGCACGTGTACAACGTGCGCTTCGCCGCGCTCGAGCTGTGGGGCCCGGACGCCGAGCCCGGAAGCGCGGTGCACCTCGACCTCTTCGAGCAATACCTGACGCCGGGCGTAGGCGAGCCATGAGCGAAGGGGACACGAACGCGCTCCGCGCCGAGGCGCTCGAGTCGCTGCTGGTCGAGAGGGGAATCGTGCGACCCGAGGTCGTCGACGCGATCATCCGGCGCTTCGAGCAGGACATCGGGCCGATGAACGGCGCCAGGGCCGTGGCGCGCGTCTGGGTCGACCCCGGCTATCGTGCGCGCCTGCTCGCCGACCCCTGGGCCGCGATCGCCGAGCTCGGCGTTACGGTGATCCCCGACGCGCCGCTGGTGGTCGTCGAGAACAGTCCGACCGCCCACAACGTCGTCGTCTGCACGCTCTGCTCCTGCTACCCGTCGGGCCTGCTCGGTCTGCCCCCCTCCTGGTACAAGAGCCCACCCTACCGGTCCCGCATGGTGCGCGAGCCGCGGGCGCTGCTGGCCGAGATGGGTCTCGCGCTTCCCGCGGACGTCGAGGTCCGGGTCTGGGACTCGAGCGCCGAGATGCGCTACATGGTGCTGCCCGAGCGACCCGCCGGCACCGACGCGATGAACGAGGAGGAGCTCGCCGCGCTGGTGACGCGCGACGCGATGATCGGGGTCGCGAAGGCGGGCCGGCCGCGCGAGGCGGGCGGTGGTGGCTGACGCCCGGCGTCCGACACTCGACGAGACTGGCCTTTCAGCGCCGCCGCGGAAGAACGGCGAGCTCGTGTTCGCCGAGGTGTGGGAGAGCCGCGTCTTCGGCCTCACGATGGCGCTGCACGAGGCGGGGGCCTTCGAATGGGAGGAGTTCCGCCAGCGGCTGATCGCCGAGATCGCCGCGTGGGAGCGCCGGCACGAGGCCGAGTGGAGCTACTACGCCTGCTGGCTCCGCGCGTTCGAGGGCTTGCTCGTCACCAAGGGTCTTTGCGCGCAGACGACCGTCGAGGCGCGCGTGCGCGAGCTGGCCGCGCGTCCGGCGGGACACGATCACTGACCGACGATTCACAGCGGGAAGAAGTAGACTTCCTCCCCGTCCACGAAGCGGAAGTCCATGACGCGCGGCCAAAGGGGGCTCACCATCTCGTTCTCCCAGCGCGTGAGGGCCTGCTCGAGCTCGCGCACCACCTCGGGATGCGCCGCGGCGAGGTTCCGCCGCTCCCCCTTGTCCGTCGCCAGGTCGTAGAGCACCGTGCGCCGGCTCATCTCGTCCTTGACGAGCTTCCAGTCGCCCTTGCGGATCGCCTTGTGGTACTCGGCGCGCCAGAAGAGCGCCCCGTGGGGCGGGGCCGCGGTCCGGCCGGTCAGATAGGGGAGGAGCGAGACGCCGTCGTACGGCCGGTCCGACGGCAGGTCGGCGCCGGCGGCGTCGACGGCGGTCGCGAACACGTCGAGCGCGCTCACCGCGTGCGTGCACGCCGCGCCCGCCGGGATCGTGTCGCGCCAGCGCACGAGGAAGGGCACGTTGATCCCGCCTTCGAAGTTCGTGAACTTCCCACCCCGGAGCGGCGCGTTGTCGGTGGCGCCCGTGTACGTCGCGCCGCCGTTGTCGCTCAGGAAGAAGACGAGCGTGTTCTCGTCGAGCCCGAGGCGGGCGAGGGTGTCCATGATGCGGCCGACAGCGTCGTCGAGAGCGGCGATCATCGCGGCGTAGATGCGCCGACTCGGGTTGGTGATCCGGGTGAAGCGGTCGTAGTAGCGGCGTGGGACCTGGAAGGGCGTGTGCGGGGCGTTGAAGGGGACGTAGAGGAAGAAGGGACCCGCGGCGTTGGCCTCGAGCCAGCGCACGCTCTCGTCGGCGATCTTCTCGGTCAGGTAGACCTTGTCGTCGACGACGTCGCCGTTGCGACGGAGCGCGCAGTTCCCGTGGCGGCCCTCGTGCCAGATGTGGCGGTCGGTGAAGTCGTCGTTTCGCTGGTTCACGATGTCGGGGTCGGCGGGATCGGCGTAGAGCGTGTGCGCCTCGTAGAAGCCGTAGTGGTAGTCGAAGCCGCGTCGGATCGGGATGTGGTCGCCGAAGCTGCCGAGATGCCATTTCCCCATGATGGCGGTCCGGTAGCCCTGGCGGCGCAGGACCTCGGCGAGCGTAACCTCCGAAACCGGCAGGCCCTGCTCGAGGATGTCCTCGAAACGCGGGAACGCGATGAGATCCGCCACCCGGAAATCGCCGTGCACGAGCAGGTATTTGAAGACGTAGTACTGGAGGCGGTTCCGCGGATAGCGCTCGTGCGGCTGGAGCTCGTGGCCGAAGCGCTGCTGGTAGCGGCCCGTCATGAGGCCCGCGCGCGACGGGCTGCAGATCGGCGAGGTGATGTAGCCCTCCGTGCAGGTCGCCCCTTCGCGCCCGATCGCGTCGATCCGGGGCGTGGGCACCCAGCCGTCGTATGTCGTGATGTCGGTCTTGCCGAGGTCGTCGGCCAGGATGAGGACGACGTTCGGTCGCGGGCGGGACGGGTCGACGCGCGGCACCTCGGCCAGGTAGCGCTGGCGTGCCCGGAGCTTTGCCGCGTCGACGACGATGTGGAAGCGGGGGCTGGAAAGCGGGTAGAGGAGGTAGGCGAGCGTTGCCACGAACAGGACGGCGAAGACGAGCCCGCGTTTCCGTCGCGCACCGCCCGAAGGCACGCTGCGCCCTCTATGGCCCGCCGGAGGTTCGCGTCAAGCGGCGCAGTACACCCCGGTGCCCAATCCATCGAGCACCGACTCGAGCTCGTCGCGGAGGCCGCCGGTGTCGAGACATGGCGGGCAGAGACCCAGCCGGAGCTTCCCGACCGCGCCGTCAAATCGGTCCTTTGCGGCTGCCTTGCACGCGACCTCGTCCACGGGCTGTCCCGTAAACCGGGAATTCGCCGCCTGAATGCGGCAACGGACCAGGGCGCGAAGGAGCTGGGCAAGGCTTCTCGCGGCGCCGTCTTCGCACCGGAGCAGCGGTGGGGCCGCGCGCGGCGAGCGGGCGACAGCCACGCCGGGCGCACAGTAGACCCGGGGGACGAGATCATCGAGCACCGACGTGATCCTATCCCGGAAGGGGGCGAGGCTCGCGAGCAAGCATCCAGGGCAGCCGCCCGGGGCAAGCAATCTGACGGCGGTCGCATACCGCGCGCGCGCGTGGCGCTCGCAGGCTCGCTGCCGGACGCCTTGCCGCCGCACCGCGCGGTGAGCCGTCCGGATGTGACAGCCGACGATGTCGGCGCCGAGCGTGGCAAGCTGCCGCGCCACCGTGTCCTCACACTGGAGCGCAGGGGGCAGCGTGGTGGTCGTCGTGCGAGTCGTGGACGTGGCGGTCATGGTCGTCGCGGTCACGGTGGTCGAGGTTGGTCCGGTCGTCGAGGTCGCGGGCAGCACCACCACCGTGCCGGTCATCCCGAGAAACTCGTGAACCGTGCAGACGTATGGAAAAGTGCCGGGAAGCAGGAAAAGCCGGGAGAACGAGAACGGCGCCGACTGCACCCCGGAGTCCCAGGTCTCGGGGGGATCGAACCGGGTGGTCGAGTGAAGGCCCGCGACCCACTGCCATTGGACGCGGTCGCCGGCCGTCACGGTGGTCGTCTCGGTCCCGCTTTCCATGTCGCGGAACGTCAGAGTGCCGTCCGGTCCAACGAGCACGGTCTTGGTCGCCGCCCCGAGCTCGGCGGCGAGCACCAGCGCACCCAGGGAAAGCAGGAACGCCGCACGGACGGGTCCCATGCGCTTCGGGGCAACACTCGAGACGCGGCCTCGTTGCGACCCCGGTCGCGGCTTGTCCACCGAGCGATATCCGTTAGTATCCTCCGCCAGCACGAGGAGGGGAGGTCGAGGGGCGGCGGTGGGCGCCAGATCCATCACCGGTGCGCTGCGCTTCATTCTCGGTGTACTGGGATGGGGCGCGCTCTGGGGTGCGGCGATGGGCGTGTGCCTGTTTGCGCCGCGGCTCCGGGTCCCGCCCGTCGGCCGGAGATCGCCACGGCGGCGGCACGCCGCGCCGGCCTCCTCGCGCCGTTTTCCGACGACGAGCCACCCGACGCCGGGCTGCTCGCCGAGCTCCTTCCGCACTTCGACCGACCGGCGCCCGCCGACGCGGTCGTCAATCCGCTCAGCGTGCTGCGGCCGTGTCATCGCCGCATACGCCGAGAGGCCGAACGTGATCGTCGTCTCCGATCACGGCTTCGAGGCCAACACGACCCATCCGATGTGGAGGGGCTGGCACAGCGCGCGGGGGATCGCGATCGCGGCGGGTCCGTCATTCCCCCATCGCGACGCGCGGCTGGCGGTTTCCTACTATGACGTCGTGCCGACCGTCATGGACGTGATGGGGTTCGCCGCGCCCGACGGGATGCGCGGCTCCTCCCTGCTCCGGCGATGAAGCGAGCGCCCGAATCGCGGGCGTTGGACTGCTCGTGGTTTGGGTGCGAGACTCCGAGACGCCCGGGTCGTGGTGCTGCTGAAAAGGCGGTCGCCTGCCGAATAAACGGGCGCTGCGGAGGGGATGGACGACGATGGAGACCGGCGGCTGCTCGGGCACGTGGCTTGCTCGGATCCCCGGGGAGCCGTGAGCGTACAAGTCGCGCTCGGTCATCGCACGGCGTACCGGTACGACCGGCTCGTCTCGCTGTCCCCCCAGACCGTCCGCCTGCGACCCGCCCCTCACACCAGGACCCGGGTCGTCTCCTACTCGCTCAAGGTCGAGCCCCAGCCTCATTTTCTCAACTGGCAGCAGGACCCGTTCGGAAACTGGCAGGCGCGCGTGGTGTTCCCCGACGCGGTGCGGGAGTTCGTGGTGACCGTGGACTTGGTCGCGGAGCTCTCGGCCTTCAACGCCTTCGATTTCTTCGTCGAGGACTCTGCCGAACAGTGGCCCTTCGAGTACGAGCGCTCGCTCGAGGCGGACCTCAGGCCGTACCTCCGGCGGGAGCCCGCCGGGCCGCGGCTGCAGGCGCTCCTCGCTTCGCTCCCGCGCGGGCCGTGCAACACCGTCGACTTCCTGGTTGCCCTGAACCAGCGCCTGCAACACGACGTCCGGTACCTGATCCGGCTCGAGCCGGGCGTCCAGGCACCCGAGGAGACGCTGGCCAAGGCCTGCGGCTCCTGCCGCGACACCGGCTGGCTCCTCGTCCAGTGCCTCCGCCATCTCGGTTTCGCGGCGCGCTTCGTGTCCGGATACCTGATCCAGCTCAGGCAGGACGTGCGATCGCTCGACGGCCCTTCCGGACCCGACAGCGACTTCACCGACCTGCACGCCTGGGCCGAGGTCTTCGTCCCCGGGGCCGGCTGGCTCGGGCTCGACCCCACCTCCGGCCTCTTCGCCGCCGAGGGACATCTCCCGCTCGCCGCGACGCCCGAACCCCAGACGGCCGCCCCGATCACGGGCAGCGTGGACGAATGCGAGGTCGATTTCTCGCACGACATGTCGGTGACGCGCATCGCCGAATCGCCGCGTTCCACCCGTCCCTGCACCGAGGAGCAGTGGACGGCGATCGACGCGCTGGGCGAGGCGGTCGAGCGCCGCCTGCGCGCCGCCGACGTCCGCCTGACGATGGGCGGCGAGCCGACGTTCGTCTCGCTCGACGACATGGAAGGCGCGGAATGGAACGTCGCGGCGGTGGGCCCGACCAAGGAGCGGCTCGCGGCGACGCTCATCCAGCGGCTCCGGGACCGGCTCGCCCCCGGCGGGCTCATCACCTACGGCCAGGGAAAGTGGTACCCGGGCGAGTCGCTGCCGCGCTGGATCTACACGCTCTACTGGCGCCGCGACGGACAGCCACTCTGGCGGCTGGTGCCGCCCGCGTCTCCGGCGTCGGCAAGCGACGAGCTCGCCCAGCGCTTCGCGCGCCGGCTCGCAGAGCGCCTGGGAGTCGATCCGGGCTGCGCGCTCCCCGCCTACGAGGATCCGTTCCACTACCTGCTGAAGGAGCGGCGGCTGCCGGTCAACGTCGACCCGCTCGACAACCGGCTGCGCGACCCCGAGGACCGCGCGCGGCTCGCCGCGGTGTTCGAACGCGGGCTCGGCACCCCCCGGGGCCACGTGCTGCCGCTCGAGCGCGGGCCGGCGCGCTGGCAAAGCGAGCGCTGGACGTTCCGCGGCGGCTCCCTGTTCCTCATCCCGGGAGACTCCCCGGTCGGGCTCCGGCTGCCGCTCGAGCAGCTCCCCTGGCGTCCGGGGAGCGACGTCCCGCCGGGGCTCGCCCGCGATCCCACCGCTCCGCCGGGGCCGCTGCCCGGCGTCCAGCTGCGACGGCAGCCCTATCCGCCGGCGCCGGGCGAGCGACCGCGCGACGGGGAAGCGCCCGCCGTCCGCACCGCACTCACCGTCGAGGCACGCGACGGCTTCGTCAACGTGTTCATGCCGCCGCTCGCCACCGCGGAGGACTATCTCGAGCTCGTCGCGGCGATCGAGGACGTGGCGGCGGAGCTCCGGGCGCCGGTGCGGATCGAAGGCTATCTGTCACCGCCGCACCCGCAGCTGAACCGCATCCAGATCACGCCGGATCCCGGCGTGATCGAGGTGAACATCCATCCGGCGCACTCGTGGGGCGAGCTGCGGGAGAACACGCTCGCGATCTACGAGGAAGCGCGGCTGGCGCGCCTCACCGCCGAGAAATTCCTGATCGACGGCCGGGCGGTCGGCACCGGCGGAGGGAACCACGTCGTCGTCGGCGCCGCGTACCCGCTCGACAGCCCGTTCCTCAGGCGTCCCGACCTGATCGGCAGTCTCCTCCGCTACTGGCAGAATCACCCCTCGCTCTCCTACCTGTTCTCGGGCCTCTTCATCGGCCCGACCTCGCAGCACCCGCGGGTGGACGAGGCACGCGACAGCCAGCTCTACGAGCTCGAGATCGCGCTCTCGACGCTGCCGGCACGGGGAGGAGAGTTCCCGCCCTGGCTGGTCGACCGCATCCTGCGCAACCTCCTGGTTGACGTGGCCGGCAACACGCACCGGACCGAGTTCTGCATCGACAAGCTCTACGCCCCCGAGTCGGCGAGCGGACGCCTCGGGCTCGTGGAGCTCCGCTCCTTCGAGATGCCGCCGCATCCCCGCATGAGCCTCGCGCAGCAGCTCCTCGTGCGCGCGCTCGTCAGCTGGTTCTGGGACGAGCCGTACCGTCGCGCGGTCGTGCGCTGGGGGTCGATGCTCCACGATCGCTTCCTGCTCCCGCACTTCGTCTGGGCGGACTTCGCGGAGGTGGTCGCGGACGTCGACCGTGCTGGCTTTCCCTTCCGTCTCGACTGGTTCGAGGCGCACTACGAGTTCCGCTTCCCGCGCTACGGCGCCGTGCGCACCGGCGACGCGGAGATCGAGGTGCGACATGCCCTCGAGCCCTGGCCCGTGCTCGGCGAAGAGCCGGGCGCGAGCGGCACCGCGCGCTACGTCGACTCCTCGCTCGAGCGGCTGCAGATCGTGGCGTCTAGGATCACGCCCGGCCGTCACTGGGTCACCTGCAACGGGCACGCGCTGCCGCTGGCCGAGACGGGCGCGTCCGGCGTCCAGGTGGCCGGCGTGCGCTACCGGGCCTGGCAGCCCGCGGCATGTCTCCACCCCACCATCGGCGTCCACACGCCGCTCGTGTTCGACCTGTACGACACCTGGAGCGGCCGGGCGCTCGGCGGCTGCACCTATCACGTCGCCCACCCCGCCGGCCGCAACTACGACGCGTTCCCGGTGAACGCACGCGAGGCCGAATCGCGGCGGCTCTCGCGGTTCGAGCCCTTCGGCCACACGCCCGGCGCCTACCAGGCGAGGCCGCCGCGCATCGACCCGGAGCATCCCTCCACGCTGGACCTGCGGAGGGTCTGAGGTACGCGCATGCCCATCGACTGGCGACAGTACCACTCGCAAGCCTTCGACGAGCTCCTGGAGGTCGCAGGCGCGCCCCGAGCGGCGGCCCGCCCACTCGTCGAGTACCTGTCCGAGCTTTCGGCCGCCGAGCTCGCCGCGCGGCGGCTCGCCTCGGAGCTGACGATCAAGGCGATGGGCATCACCTTCACGGTCTACTCCGACGGGCGCAACGTGGACCGTGCCTGGCCCTTCGACATCCTGCCGCGAGTGATCTCGCGCACCGAGTGGGAGCGGACGCAGGCGGGTCTCAAGCAGCGCGTGACGGCGCTCAACTGCTTCATCCAGGACCTCTACACCGACCAGAAGATCGTCCGGGACCGCGTCTTCCCGAAGGAGCTGCTCGCCGATTCGAAGAACTTCCGGCCGCAGTGTCGGGGTGTGAAGCCCAAGGGCGGCGTGTGGGCACACATCTGCGGCTCGGACCTGGTGCGCGACCGCGACGGGACGCTCTACGTCCTGGAGGACAACCTGCGCGTGCCGTCCGGCGTGTCGTACATGATCGAGAACCGCATGGTGACCAAGCGCGTCTTCCCCGAGCTCTTCGAAACCACGACGATCCTGCCCGTCGACGACTATCCCGCGCAGCTCTACGAGACGCTCGCCGGCCTCTCGCCGCGGCCCGGCGACGCCCCGCTGGTGGTGGTGCTGACCCCGGGAGTCTACAACTCCGCCTACTTCGAGCACTCGTACCTGGCGCGGCAGATGGGCGTCGAGCTGGTGGAGGGCTCCGACCTCTTCGTCGGCGACGACGACTGCTGCTACATGCGGACGATCTACGGCCCGAAGCGCGTCGACGTGATCTACCGGCGCATCGACGACCTGTTCCTCGACGCCGAGACGTTCAACCCCGAGTCCGTGGTCGGCGTGCGCGGGCTCATGCGCGCGTGGACGCGCGGCACCGTGGCGCTGGCGAACGCACCGGGTGCCGGCGTCGCGGACGACAAGGTGGTCTACGCGTTCGTGCCGGACATGATCCGGTACTATCTGGACCAGCATCCGATCCTCCCGAACGTGCCGAGCTACCTCTGCTACCGGGAGAAGGACCGCCAGCACGTGCTCGCCCACCTCGACGAGCTCGTGGTGAAGCCCGCCAACGAATCCGGCGGCTACGGCATGCTGATCGGCCCCAAGTCGACCCCCGCCGAGCGCGAGCAGTTCGCCGGGCTGATCCAGGCCGATCCGCGCAACTACATGGCCCAGCCCGTGATCACCCTCTCGACCGCGCCGACGCTGACTGAAGACGGCCTCGAGCCCCGTCACCTGGACCTCCGGCCGTTCATCCTGTCGCGCGACGCGCCGTACGTGACCACGGGCGGGCTCACACGCGTCGCGCTCGTCAAGGGTTCGCTGGTGGTCAACAGCTCCCAGGGCGGGGGCAGCAAGGACACCTGGGTGGTCGACGTCGAGGACGCCGCCTGATGCTCTCGCGCCTCGCCGACAACCTCTATTGGTTCGGCCGCTACCTCCAGCGCGCGGAGAACACCGCCCGGCTCATCAACGTGAACACCATCCTCTCGATGGACCTGCCGCGGCGGGTGGAGCTCGGGTGGGAGCCGCTCGTCGACCTGGTGAGCGCTCGCGCGCTCTTCACGCAGCTCTACGACACGACCGGCGAGGACAACGTCGTCCGCTTCCTTTCCGTCGACGAGCGCAACCCCGGCTCGATCCTCTCTTCGCTGCACCGCGCGCGCGAGTCGCTGCGGACGACGCGGGACTACATGCCCGGCGAGGTGTGGGAGCGGGTGAACGACCTCTACTTCTACGTGCAGGACCGGGGCGAGCGCTCGCTCGGGCGCGCTCGCCGGCATGCGTTCCTCGAAAGCGTCCTCGACGGCGCGCTCGGCATCCACGGCCTCCTCGCCTTCAACATGAGCCACGACGTGGGCTTCCACTTCCTCGGCGTGGGCGCGAACCTCGAGCAGGCGGACATGACCACGCGCATCCTCGACGCCCGGTCGACGCGCGCGATCCCCGCCCAGGACGGCGGGTCGTTCGAGGCGGTGGAGTGGATGAGCGTGCTGCGATCCTTGACGGCGGACCAGACTTACCGCCGGCACGTGCGGAGCCGCGTCGCGGCGGGGCCCGTCACGCGCTTCCTGCTGCAGAACCGCGAGTTCCCTCGATCGGTGGCTTGCTGCCTGCTCCGCATCCGCGCCACGCTGCCTCGGCTGCCATCGCACGCCGAGGTCGACCAGGAGCTCGAGCGGACCCTCCGGATGGTGCAGGACGTCCACCTGGAGGGCTCGGTCGCGTCGGGGCTCAAGGAGCTGATGGACGAGATCCAGAAGGGACTCGTCCGCCTGAACGAAGCCGTGAGCGCCGCGTTCTTCCGCGGCTGAGCAGCTACGAGGGCAATTCCCAGTCGAACTTCGGCAGACTCCGGAGCGCGTCGGCGATCTTCCGGCCCCAGGCCTCGCGCAGCTGTGCGTAGTAACCCGTGTCCGGCTCCAGTCGCAGCTTCCGTTCCAGGCGGAACGTGTCGCGGCGCAGGATCGCGAGGTCGAGCGGCGGCCCGACCGAGAGATTGCTCTTGATGGTGGAGTCGAGGGAGACGAGCGCGCACCGCGCCGCGTCCTCGAGCGACACCTCCGGCCGGATGATGCGGTCGAGGATGGGTTTCCCGTACTTGCTCTCGCCGAGCTGCAGGTAGGGCGTCTCCGGGGAGCACCAGATGCAGTTGCCCTCCGGGTAGATGAGATAGAGCGCCGGCGGCTCGCCGCGGATCTGCCCGCCCAGGATGAGGGTGACGCGCAGGTCGACGCCTCCGTACTGGCCCTGCACCGCCGTGTCCTTCTGGGCGCGTGTCGACACGCCGCCCAGGTACTCCGCGGCGTCGTACATGCCGCGCGCCGCGCGCAGCGAGAGCGGCGCATCCAGGTTCTCGAGATCGCGCCGGGTCTGCGCGAGGATCGCGTGCGTGGTGGCGAGGTTCCCGGCCGACAGGATGACCAGCGATCGCTCCCCGGGGAACTCGAGAACGTGCATCTTGCTGTACGTGCGGACGTCGTCCACGCCCGCGCTGGTCCGCGTGTCGGACGCGAAGACGAGGCCGTCGTTCACCTGGGTGGCAACGCAGTAGGTCATCGTTGGGTAGGCGTCTCCCGGAAGGATTTTACTTACGGATCGAGGGAAATCCTAGACTTGCGGCAACCGCGGCTGTCCTAGCCGTTCAGCGATACGAGATCACGACGCGCTGGATCGACGGCGGGAGATCGCGGAGCTCGCTGCGCACGAAGCCCGCGCGGCGGAACATACGCTCGTATTCGGAGAACGTGTAGGCATCGCCGCGCGGCGTCATCGCCAGCATCACGAGCGCGAAGGTGGCTGCCTCCGCGGGCGAGATCCGGCCCTCATCGGGAATGAACTCCAGGGTAACCGCCCTGCCACCCGGGGCGAGTGCCGCCTGTACCCTCCGCAGCAGGACCTCACACGTCTCGACGTCGAAGTGGTGGAGGATGTTGGTGAGAAGGACGAGGTCGTAGCCCTCGCCATAGTCGACCGCGAGCGCGCTTCCCGGAAGGGTCCGGAAGCGGTCGGCGACACCTGCCACGCGGGCATTCTCCTCCGCTACCGCGAGGACGTTCGCCCAGTCGAGTGCGACGATGCGAGCGTTTGGGTTCTCCTGTGCGAGTGCGATGCCGAACATCCCGTGGCCGGCGGCGATGTCGAGGACCTTCCAGGGCGCTGCGGCCGCAGCACCGAGCAGGTTCGCCAGGAGCCGGGCCGAGAGCCCGGCGAGCGATGCCATGGAGCGCGCGAATTCGACCCAGACCGGATGCTCGGGCGCGAGCACTGCGTCCTCACGGATCGCCGTCCCGCCCTGGCGCACGGCCGCGGTGAGCGAGCCGAACGCCTCCATGACCATCGGCGAGGCGAGGAAGTTGGCTGCGGAGCCGAGGTAGGCAAGCGAGTGGCGGTCGAGGAACATTCCAAGCTCGGGCTCGAGTGCATAGCGACCTCCGTCCTTACGGAGGAAGGCGAGCGCCACGAGCGAGTCGCAGAGCATTCGGAGCCCTCGTTCCGACGCGCCGCAACGCTGCGAGAGCTCGCTCGGCCTCGAGCATCCTTCGCCGATCGCGGTGAACAGGTCGAGATCGATGGCGGCCTTCAGCGCCGCCGTACGCTGGAAGCCGTTGAAGGCGGCGAACAGGACGCCAAGCGGGTTTCTCGGGGAGTCCACGGGCATGGGCCTCCCCTACCTGTGGCCCGAGCCTGTGACAATTCCCCCATCTGACGCGAAGCTCAGTCACCACGCGAGCGGATGCGCCAGGTCGAACGTATGCGTGATCACGACTAGGACGCCGCTCAGGCGGTCCTCGCGATTTCCACGGAGCAGCGACGCCTGGATGCTGTTCTGCCGATCGATCACGAGCACGCCACCGAGCGAGACCGCGTTCTGCGTCCCGGAGATCCAGTCCGCATAGACGACGAAGTGGTCGTTCACCTCGACGTCCGTCCCGACCAGCGCCCGCCACGCATTGCTCGTCCGCAGCATCCCGGCGTGCGCCCGAATCCCGCGCAGCTTGATGTTCCGGTGATGCGCGCGGAACTTCTGGTACTGGATCTGCTGGTAATTGAGCGTCTTGCTCAGGACGAGGAAATAGTTGGGGTCGAAGCCGACGCCGAGCTGCGTCGCCCCGACGGCGACGGCGGGAATCC
>Ga0070699_100001527_pt1 | contig 21162 bp, 25 predicted proteins | sample KBSK1503metaG_FD_65473 | JGI IMG/M metagenome (GOLD analysis project Ga0070699, IMG submission 65473) | Corn, switchgrass and miscanthus rhizosphere microbial communities from Kellogg Biological Station, Michigan, USA - KBS K1-50-3 metaG | ecosystem: Host-associated > Plants > Roots >...
CGGCGATTATGCCGAGTCGTTCACCCGGCTCAGCCCTTGTTGCGAATCTGCCACGGGCGCCGCCCACGGCCGCTTCCACATAACCGCAGAGTCCACATAAAAGCCGTTATGCGGATTTCTTCATAACGGCTTTTTTCGCGGCCGAGCTCGACGGCCGACGGGCGAGATGATCCGCTACATCGACGAGCACCGGGAGAAGTTCGGGGTCGAGCCGATCTGCCAGGTCCTGGAGATCGCCCCCTCCACCTACTACGAGGCGAGGTCGCGGCCGGCCTCGGCACGGCAGCTGCGAGATGCTGAGCTCAAGGTCGAGATCGAGCGCGTGCGCCAGGAGAACTTGGAGGTCTACGGGATCGAGAAGGTCTGGCGCCAGCTGAACCGGGAGGACATCGCGGTCGGTCGCGAGCGGGTGGCGCGCCTGATGCGTGAGATGGGCCTGGAAGGGGTGGTCAGGGGCAAGTCGAGGCGGACCACGATCGCCGGCGAACTAGCCGAGAGGCCGGCCGATCTGGTCGACCGCAAGTTCACGGCGCCCACTCCCAACCGGCTCTGGGTGGCTGACCTGACCTACGTGTGGACCCAAGCCGGGTTCGTCTACGTGGCGTTCATCATCGACGCATTCAGCCGCTACATCGTGGGTTGGCGGGTCTCCACCTCGCTGCACGCGGAACTGGCCCTGGACGCGCTCGAGATGGCGCTCTGGCACCGACGCCAGCAGCAGCTGGACAGGCTGGTGCATCACTCCGATCGCGGCGTCCAGTATCTTGCCATCCGCTACACCGAGCGCTTGGCCGAGGCTGGCGCGGTCCGCTCGGTCGGTTCTAAGGGCGATAGCTACGACAATGCCCTCGCCGAGACGACCCACGGGCTCTACAAGGCGGAGCTGATCAACCGGCGTGGACCCTGGCGCAGCGCTGAGCACGTCGAGCTGGCCACTGCCGAGTGGGTGGACTGGTGGAATCAGCGTCGGCTCCACAGCGCGGCTGACAACCTGCCGCCGGCGGAGTTCGAGCGTCAGTGGTGGGAACAGGCGGAGGCCCAAGTTGCCTGAGGTGGCTCAATCTCCCTACAACTCCATCGAGACGGCTCGGGGGTGAGATGACCAGCGTCAGCCTGACTCCCAGGCTCAGCGTCTCTGCTCCGGCATCGTCGGCCATGCGCGCCGCGGCACCAAAATGAGCAGGCTCTACCGCTTCCACTACCGTCGTCAGCGCGAGGTCATCGTCCCCGCGCAAATCCAAATCGCCGAGTCTCCGAAAAACCTGAGGCGATTCAGTCTGACGCTTCGGATTGCTCATGAGGTCGGATTGAGTGGTGGCCGCTGACTCCCAGTCGGGCGGGGGAACGGAGCAGCGTGAGCCGGGCGCCTGCCAGCACGTGAGTCGCGCTACTGTGCGATCAGGCGGCGGACCTGCGCGACGGCATCCAGAAGTAGAACGGCAACAACCACGACGACGACCACCGCCACGACAACGACGATTGTGCTGGGCGAATGCCAAGTCGAACAGATCACATACATGTGGAGCAGACCCTCTAAGAACGCACCTCAGATGGGAACCCGTGTCAGTGACCGGTCCCGACTACGCCCGGCAGGATGGACGACGGCCCAACGGAGCGCCATCGGCGATCACGCACAGTCAGAGGGCGCGTTGGCAGGTACCGCTGAGTCAGGTCAGGCCCAGGCCAAGGCTGGAGAGCTTCTGAAGCAGATGGCTGAACGAGGCAGCCAGCAGTGGCCGGTGACAACCAGAGGTCCTCCCAGGCTGCCAATCGTTTGAATGACCTCGGCGTGGATGGACTACAAGGAATCCTCGGGCTGGTAACAGGTCGCTGATGTGCCCGAGGCCGTGCGTCACGAGGACGTTCCAGAACATGGCCGAGAACACGATCGGGCTGGCCTAGAAGTGGTGGCCGCCGACCCGAGCCTGGTGGTGAGAGACGGGAACCGACGGCCACGCTTCATGTAGGGACGTCCAGTGCGGGCTCCGGGTCGGCTGCGCGCCATGGGCAGTCTCGCACTCAGGGAGGGCGCGTTGCCCAGGCTTAGACCGGACGTGGCCAGGAATGGTCAAGCAGTTCCGTTAGGCAGGTCCAGACCCAACGAGCCAGCCAAGCGGCCTATCGTCGGAGCCACTAGGGCTTTGCGGGCCGGAGCGCAGTGCGCTCTGCCAGGTCGGCGATACCGATCAGCAGCCAGTTCCAGCCCAAGATGGTTATCACGCACTCAAGTCCGATAGCCAGAAGGACGCGACAAAACGACGCCGTCTGTTGTGGGGTTTTGGACTGGGTTGCTAGCTCGCCAGCACTTCAGCCAGGCGTTTCCCTACATCGGTGGGCCAGACAGGGTCTCGGAGCGACCGCTGCGCTTCGACAAACCGCTCCTTCAGGGTCCGAAGCATCTCGTGGTCGTTTCCGTGCAACCGATTGCCCATGGTCTCTTGGAAGTCGACCCCAGAGAACGCGAGGCGCGCCGACGGCAGCACCGCATATAGAGTTGCCACCTGCGCCAGCGTCGCACCAGTGCATATGAGCAACCACCGCAGCTGGGGTGCGCCAAGCAGCGTCTTCAACGACGAGCTGGGGCGGCGAGATGGACATGCCGGCATTCAGCGTCCTGATGTTGGAAGTGTGGGCGCCGTGGCGGCGCTATTGACGAAGATCGTCGGCCTACCAGCACCGTTGCTCACATCTCCCGGGGTTGGCAAGTGCGAATGGCGGCACGATCACATGACTCCCGTCCGCGCCGCTGAACAGCAGATGGTGGGATCTGTTCGCCACATTCCCGCAAACGAGTGCGTGGAGTTAGGCTTGGCCGATGAACACCGGAGTCACACCACTCACGGAGTTCGTCGGCAACTTCACCGTTTTATCCGCGATCGCGCTGTCCGGAGCGGCCGGCCGTCACGCACCCCTCGCCACCGCTGGCGCTGACGGTGATGGTGATGGTCTACAGTAACCCACGGTTAACCCGACCTGCGTCAGTTCGTACCAGGCCGAGAAGGCGCCGACCGGCTGAGTCGTTGAGCCCAGCGGAGTCGAGTCCCGGGGCTGCCGGCGACCCGAAACGAGATGACGCGGCCGGGGCCAACGGCACACTGGCGGCGTTGGTCGGCAGACCCCAAGAGACGCCCTCGCCCGTTTTGGTCTGGGATAACGAGCAGCCGCTGCGGATGGACCGGCTATCATCCCCAGGGAACACAGCAACCACGTGGCAACGCAGCTCAATACGTCCTGTGAGGAGACCCCGATGCGCACCAAGACGATGCCAACCAAGAAGGTGACGACGAAGAACACCGCCAATGCGGGACCGGAGAGCCGTGCCAAGGAGTTCCGAACAGGCGCCGTCACCAGTTCGGAAATGGTTAACGTCTTCGAAGAAGCTCTCCACGCGCCGACTCAGCTGCTTGCCAAGGCCTGGGTCAGGAAGGTGGCCTACAACAAGAAGGTCTGGTTAGACGTCGACCTGCTCGGGCGGACCGGAGAGCCTGTCCATTCCGAGACGTTGCCCCTGCGGTACCTGGAGCCAGCCGGCGGGACCGGAGACTTCTTCCTCGCGGACGTCCCCGTATCGTCGTCGACTGGGACCGTACGCCGGGCGTCCGCCCACCAACTGCGATACCGGCTGTACTACGAGGTCGAGGGCCAAGTCTTTACTGACGGCATTTGCCACCACCACCGGCTGTAGCCGTCGGGCGGGACGATCAGAGGCCTGATACCCAGGTTCCAACCGGTTCGTTGGGTGGGGAAAGAGCGCGCTGATGACTGTCACGTGCGTTGTCAGTCGGGTGGCGGCTGCTACAGAGGCTCGTGCGCTGAGGCAAACTTCTGGGCCATGTGCTCAGCCTTTCGATAGGCGAGGTATCCCTGGCCGACGATTGGGACAAGACGTGGCATCTTTCGAGCGCCCATGAATGGCTGGATGACCAGTCGGTGAGACGTGAACACGGTCGAACCCGACAGCCCGCCGGGGTCATGTGCAGGCGCCGGTGTCGGAAACCCCTCCAACGTTGGGACAGGTTCAGGCTCCCAGCAGGAAGTCGACGTTGGAGACGACCGACGCGCGGACGATCCTGTACGCCTCCGCAAATCGAGTCGCTCCGCAGCCCGAACCGAACCCGAGCGCCGCCCAGTGGACAGCGCGTGCCCGCAGCGTTGCGGTATCCGTGGCCGGCTTCGACATCTCCGTGCGATGGAGGTTCAGCGCCGCCAGCTTCGCGTCATACTCCGCCGTCACGTCCACGTACAGGTTCGGCACGAACTCCGGGTGCGCGCAGGGCGGTTCCGCCATGAGCAGCCAGGGAATACGCTGGCCCGAATGGCGAGCGGCCCTGGTTACGGCGGCGCCGATCGCGAGGTGATCCTGGTGATCCGTTCCAGCCGACAGGACGGAATGGGTGATCACGACCGCCGGGCGCATGGAATCGATCAGCCGTTCGATGGCCCCGACCAGCTCGCTGTTCAGGCACACCGACCCGTCGGGGAAATCGCAGAGCACGAGCTCGGCGCCGATGCTGTCAGCAGCCGCGGAAGCCTCCTCGACGCGTGCTTTCATCGGGTCCTTTTGTGCGCGGGCCGCGCTGCTTCCCTCGCCGCGCGTCATGCTGGCTATGGTCACGCGGCCACCCGACTTCCCTATCCGAAGCAGCGTTCCGAAGCAGGTGAGCTCCGCATCGTCCGGGTGGGCGAAGACGGCCAGGCAGTCACGAATCGGCTGTCTGGCGCGCCGCCGCGTCACCGAAAATGGCGGCGATGGCGTCACGACCTCTTCGTCATCCGTTGTGCCGGCCAACTGCTGGAAGGAGGCGCCGACGATGCCGCTGCAGCTGAAGTTCTTATCGGCGTCGAGGAGGTGCATCTAACCGCTGCCGTTCTCGATCTTGTAGATGCGCACCTGTACATTACCCACGCTGCGCTCCCAGACAAGGGTCGAGTGATTGTCGATGGCATCGAGGATCCAGCTCTCCTTGCCATCGCCGTTGTTTCCTTCCATCGCCTGCCGCATGCGGTTCGACATGACGACGTAATCGATGTTGCGCCAATCCTTGTGGAATATCTTGTTGCGAATGGCCGGGTCGCCGGATGCCTTCCAGTGGGAGTGCGCATTCTTGTAGACAGGAGACCGGTAGTGGAGGTCTGTCCAGAGGTCGTCATCCATGATGATCCTGGCACTGGCTGGGATGTTCTGCCGAACGTACGCGACCTCCTGCTCCTGCACCGGAGTCAGCTGGACGTTGTACATGTCAGCCGGCGCCACGAGACCGCGATCATTCCGGGCCAGTACGTAGCCGCCGGACGGGGTCACCAGAAGGGCAATGAGCACCACGACGGCGAGTATCTTCAAGACCGCCGGAGTGCGACGCAGCAAGTGGTCGAGGAGCATTCCCACGTTGAGCGCGAGGAGCGGAATAAGGGGGAGGACGTAGAACTCCAGCATGACGCTGCCTCGAATCAGGTAGACGGCGTAGCTGCCGGCCAGCAGTCCTGCGACGTAGAACCCTAGGCGCTTCTGGCGGTTGCACAAGCCTATGACTAGGACGATCAGCATCGCCGCCCCGCCGCCGATGAGGAAGAGGTGGTCCTTGGGCAGCCAGGAGTCAAACGAGAGCTTCCAAAACGCACTATTGGGATCGAAGATGGTGCCCTGGTTGCGGTTGAGCTGCCACCAAACGGTGTACAGCAGAGACACGTGGTCGGTCGGTGGGTTGCTGAGGCTGAAGTTGAGCCGGCTCGGCAGAAGCTCATTTTTCATGTATGCATAGAAGAGGTAGACCGACAGTGGCCCGAACGCTGCCATGCTCCAGTAGCTCATCGCGAACCGCCTGTTGATGCTCGACTGGACCTGGCGGTGCAGCAGGTACAGGATGACGGGGGCGAGGAAGATGGCGTTCTCCTTCGTGATAATCGCCATCCCGCAGGCCAGCCCCGACAGTGTCGCGGTGACGACTCGTCTGTCCTCCTTGGTGAGCAGGTAGAGGCTCAACAGGATCCAGAAGACCATCAGGTTGTCGAGCAGGACCTGGCGCTGATAGAAGACCGCGAGCGGCGAGAAGTTGAAGAGGAAGCACGCGACGACGGCAGCGAGCCGGCTGCCCGAGAGCCGGTAGGCGATCTGGAACAGAAAGTAAACGTTGGCAACGTGAACGAGCACCATCAGGAGCCGGCCCGTGTTTATGGCATCACCGAACGTCTGGAGCTGCATCGGGAGGGCGACGGCGTAGGCGGCGATCACCAGCCAGCCACCGGGGGCGTGGTCGTAAAAGTAGGTGTAGGGAGACAGCCTCCCCTGGCTCAAAACCGACCAGGCCTGCTGCATATAGATGCCCTCGTCGGTGGTGTAGAGAGGGTAGAGGAACAGGTGGAACGCATGTGTCACCGCTCCACTCGCCATGCAAACAACGATCAAGATGCGGTTGAGGCTGCGTTCGACAGCCGGAACGCGTACAGACGCCGACCACTGGTCCCAGCTCTTGACGCGCTCCAGTTGCTCCGGTTGTGGGAGGCCGGGCGTCCTTTCCAGCGGCGGGGCCGTGGCGCCCGGGCCGCCCATGGTCGTGCTCATGACCGTCCGCTCGGCCGGCTCGAGGTCGCGGCTCTGCGTCATGATCTGCCCTCCTTGAGCCTTGGAGAGGCCTCATCGGTGAGCCGGCCGACCGCCTGATCGGACTGGTCGGCCTCCATCTCCGCGCCCAGAGCGCCATAGAGGAACAGGTGGAGCGCATGTGTCACCGCTCCACTCGCCACGCACAGAACGGTCAAAATGCGGGTGAGGCTGCGCTCGACAGACGGGATGCGTGCAGATGCCGACCACCGGTCCCGGCTCTTCTCGCGCTCCAGTTGCTCCGGTAGTGGGAGGTCGGGCGTCCTTTCCAGCGGCGGGGCCGTGGCGCCTGGGCCGCCCATGGTCGTGCTCATGGCCGCCCGCTCGGCCGGCTCGAGGTCGCGGCTCTGCGTCATGATCTGCCCTCCTTGAGCTTTGCGGCGGCCTCATAGCTGAGCTGGCCGACCGCCTGGTCAAGCTGCTCGGCCTCCATCTCCGCGCCCAGGGCGCCCGCTCCCTCCCGTGAGTTCCACGCTATCTCTGACGACCATCCAGCATCAGTCGGCCACGGCGACTCCGGTGCGATCGCGCTCACCGGGACCTCTCCTTCTGCTGAGGCGTCCGAATCGATCGGCCCTGCCGCTCCTGGCCCGCGGCGAACGCGTTGTATCGCTGCAGGCCTTCTGGCTCGCGCGCCGCATTGGGCGTTGTTGCCTTCAACCGGAGCGCTGCGACGACAAAGAGCGCCTCGAACACAATGCCGAGGCTCATCTTCGAGCGCCCCCATTCGCGCTCGTGGAACGCAATGGGAAGCTCCTCGAACCGGAATCCAGCCTGATGGCATCGGTGATTCAGCTCGATCTGGACGGCATACCCGCGAGAGGCGACCTGGTCTAGGTCCAGCGCCTCGAGCACCTGCCGGCGGTAGCCACGGTAGCCACCGGTCGGATCGCTCAGCGGCAGCCCGAGCACAGCGCCCGCGTACACAGACGCCAGCCGACTCAGAAGCTCACGATGGCGGGCTCTGCACACGGTTGCGGCGCCGGCCACGTAGCGAGACCCCACCACGATGTCTGCGCACTCGAGGGCGCGCCGCATCTCCGGAAGCACGGCGGGATCATGCGAGAGGTCGGCGTCCATGTGGAAGGCATATGCGTACCCACGACGCAGCGCGTGGTGCAGCCCCGTCGTAATTGCGCTCCCGAGCCCGAGCTTGGCGGCCCTGTGAAGGACGCTGACGCGGCCTGGAAACCGCCTGGCCAGCCCGTCTGCCTCATCGCCCGTCCCGTCGGGTGAGCTGTCGTCGATGACCAGGACGTCGAACCCCTCCTGCTCGAGCACGTGCTCGACCAGGGGCGATAGGTTCTGGACCTCGTTGTACGTCGGTATCACGACAAGGCTCGTCGGTATGACGACAAGGCTGCTGCGTCTACGGTCGCTTTGCTCGAGGTCTCCTTGAGCGCATGCTCGCTTGCAGGCCAATGCTTCGTTTCCAGCTGGTCCGTCTGTTACAACCATGCCCTCCACCGTGCGACCACCTCGAGGGAGGTGTCATGAGTAGCCGGCTACTCAAATATCGGTGTGGGTTGACTCCTGGCCTGTCGGCGACGAGACAAGCAGGTTCGCCAGCTTTGCCTCGGCGAGCCTGATCAAGGCGGGCACCCGTTCCGGTTCAATCGTGAGGGCCTCCGCGATGGTTTCGTATGGCATTCCGCCGTCGCGAAAGAGCAGGGCCTGCCGGTACACCGCGGGCAGCATGGACATGGCCTCTGAGCGATCCACCCTGCCAGGCTATGTGCTCCATCGGCCTGTTACCTGAGTATCCGGCTACTCACTGCAGCCTCCGGCCAGGCTGCAGCTACTCAGGCGCGGACAGGTGTTAGCAGCAGAAAAGGAAGGTCTTGGACAGGCGCAATCACGGGCGCCAACTGCTGACGGTTGTGCACGTCCAGCTTCGAATAAATCTGCTGGAGGTGGTTGTCGACCGTGCGAACTGAAACAGACAGTTGCTTGGCGATCACCGCGCTTGTCAGGCCTCGCGCTGCTAGCGAAGCGACCTCTCGCTCCCTCGGCGTGAGCGGATCTGGGAGTGCCGGCAGCTGCAGGGCCGGACTACGGGCGCCCTCGCACCGGTCGGCCAGGGACTGCGCGCGGGTGCGAGCAGCGCGGCAGGCGTTCGACAATCCCTCACGCTGGTACGCAGAGGCGGCCTCGCAGGCGGCCTCGGGCCGGTCCTGGCTACACTCGTCGTCGCCACCGGCAGCCGTCAGCGTCTCATCATCGAGAACCTGCTCCTCCGGCAGCAGCTCCAAGTCGCCCTCCGCTCCCGACGTCGTTCACGCTTCCGCAGCCGTGACAAGCTCTTCTGGCTCCTCGTCCGCCGCCTCCATCGCGACTGCCGACGCCACGTGCTCCTGGTCCGACCCGAGACCGTGCTGGGCTGGCACCGCCGGGGCTGGCGCCTGTTCTGGCGCTGGCGGTCCGGCAGCCCGCTCGGCCGGCCGCGGCTGAACGCCGGGGTCCGCGAGCTGATCGCCACCATGGCGCGGGAGAACCCCCACTGGGGCACCGAGCGATCCGCGGCGAGGTGCTCAAGCTCGGCATCGCTGTCAGCGCCCGCTCCATCCGCCGCTACCGCCGCCGCGGGCCCGCTCGGCCGCCCAGCCAGAGCTGGCGCACCTTCCTCGCCAACCATGCCCACGCCATCTGGGCAGCCGACCTGTTCGTGGTCCAGACCCTGACCTTCGAGACCCTCTACGTCTTCTTCCTGATCAGCCACGACCGCCGCCGTGTGCTCCACCTCGACGTAACCGCCCATCCGACCGCCGCCTGGGTCTGGCGCCAGATGATCGAAGCCACGCCCTGGGGCCAACACCCCAGATACCTGATCCACGACCGCGATCGCGTCTACGGCGCCGACGTCATCCCTCGGCTCGCCGGGCTCGGCATCGAGAGGATCCGCACGCCGGTTCGGGCGCCCCGAGCGAACGCTACCGCGGAGCGAGTCGTGCGAACCCTACGCCAGGAGTGCTTGGATCACATCCTGCCACTGAGCGAGCGTCACGTCAGAGCGGTGTTGGCCGAGTTCGTGAGCTACTACACGCCTGACTCCCGATTGACTTTTCCCGCCCTTCTTGCGGGGCGACCCCGCCCTCAACCCGATCGATCCCCGGGCCGCGTCATCTCGTTGCCGGCCGTCGCTGCCATGGGACCCGACTTCGCTGGTCCTCAACGGACTCAGCCCTAAAGGAGCTCATCGAGCGCCGGCACCATGCAGGCAAGCAAATTCGACCTGCCCGGCGCTCGGGGAGTGCGAGGAACGGTGTTCCTCGCACCTCCGCCGAGCATTGCTGCGGGGGTGAGGTCAGTTCTAAGGGGAGTTGGCCCTCAGGTTGGGTGAGATCTCCTGAAGATGACACGATGGCCGCTCTGTTTCTGAGCCCGGCCGCCCGGCTCCTCGCCGGGTCACTCCCCAGCTGCCGTGGCGCCGCAGTCCCCCTCATACACCACGTCCGTGGACGCTAACTCAGATTAGCCGCCTTCGGGCGGCCGCGCGGTCACCAGGTCACAGGGAACTCGGCCAGGCCGCGGATCAGCAAATCGTCGCGCATTCGCAACTGTTCGATCGGGATCGCCAGACGCAATGTCGGAAAACGAGGGAACAGCCTCTCGAACACAGCCTGCAGCTCGATGCGGGCCAGCGGCGCCCCGATGCAAAACCGGGGACCGTAACCGAACGTCAGATGGGCGTTGGGCTGACGAGCGACATCGAAGCGGTCAGGGTTGGCGAAAGCGCGCTCGTCGTGGTTCGCTGCGCCGATGTCCAGCAACACAGCTTCGCCGGCGGCTAGCGTCAGACCGGCCATCTCGATGTCCGCTCGCGGATAGCGCGGCAGTCCACCACCGCCGGTGCCCGACGCCCGCAGAATCTCCTCGACCGCAGTCGTCATTAGGGATGGGTCACGCAGCAGCGCCACACGCTGCTCGGCATTGGTGAGCAGCAGCAGGACGCCCATGTCTATGCGTGCGACGGTGGTCGCGTGGCCGGCGAACAGTAACATCGCCGCAAGGAAGGCGACGTAGTCGCTGGCGATCATGCCATCCTCCGCCACGCACAGGCCCGAAATCACGTCATCGCCAGGATGGGCACGTTTGCGAGTCACCAAGTCGCTCATGTAGGCGATGAGGCTGGCCAGCGCCGCGTTCGCGCGCTGCCGGTCGTGCACGTCCGCCACGCCCTGCGACCAGGTCCGAAACTGGGCGCGGTCCCCATAGGGCACACCCAGCAGCTCGCAAATCACCAGCACCGCGAGCGGCAGCGATAGGGCCTCGTGCAGGTCCACTCCCGGCGTTATGGCCGCCACCTTGTCCAGAGCCTCGTCGGCCAGCTCCTCCACGCGGGGCCGCAGCGCCGCCATTCGCCGCGCCGAGAAGTACGGGGTGAGTAGGCCGCGCATCCGCGCGTGGTCAGCGAGTTCGGTCTCGTAGTTCTCGGCCGGGCCGCCGAACAGTATGGAATTGTTGACCCGGGGCGCGTGCTCGGGGTCGGGATGCGACCGCCCCAATCGGCTGTCGCCCAGGAGCTGTTTCAGCTCGGCGTAGCGGGCGACATACCACGCCTCGTCGCCGGTCGGCGTACGCACCCGCGTTATCGGGCGCTCGGCTTGCAGCTTGCGCAGCAACGGCGGGACCGCCAGGACGTCCTGCTGCTCGAAGGGTAATGCGGGCAGATGGCTGAGTGCGGTCATAGCCACGACTAAAGCGATCTATCTATTCCTAGCTATACAGCAACCAACGCCTGCGATCGACAGCTTGTGGGCAGCCAGAGCACTCTGGAGAATGCGTCTCTCTTGACAGGTGGCTGAGCCTGAACTCATCCATAGCCTTGCCTACTGTCACCTTCAAATCCCCGGTCCCGACGGGGGCCATACGCTGGTGGGTGCGGAGGGCCGACTTAGCCAGTCCCCTGGAGGCTTGAAGTGCCGATATGAGCAAGGACCGCGCGTGGCAGGCTCGCGACCACGGAGGTAGCCCAGCGCGAACCCCCCTCAGCCAACCGATCCATCGACAATCGCGGGCCCGGTCCATCACCTGGAGGAGAGCGCCGCGGACCATTCACCAGCAGGTGTCCGCCAGTGGCGCAGGCCCATGGGGAAAGCCGCCGGTGGTCTGGTGAGCGACCACGCCCCGCGTCGCCCAGTGACGTGGCCGCTGGTCGGCAGGCTGGAAGAACTGGAGCTCGTCACCAGCACCATGGAAGCGTCAACGATGCTCGGCGTTGTCATCGCGGGAGCCGCAGGAGTTGGCAAGAGCCGTCTTGCCTCCGAAGCGTTGGCTGCGCTCGTTGGCAAAGGCTGGGGAACCAAAAAGGCCATGGCGACGCGTGCCGCTGCCGAGATTCCCTTCGGTCCTGTTGCTCACCTGCTGGGTTCATGTGGCGGAATCGGTCCGCTCGAGATCCTTCGGCGGGCCGGCCGAGAGATGGCAAGGGAGGGTGGAGAAGGGAAGCTCGCGTTTTTTGTCGACGATGCACATTTGCTGGATGGCCGGTCCGCCGCGCTCGTCCACCAGCTAGCAGTCAGCCGGGCTGCGACGGTGCTCCTAACCGTACGAGCGGGCGGCATGGTGCCGGAACCAGTCACGGCGCTCTGGAAGGATAGTCTCGCAGTCCGAATCGAGTTGCAACCGCTGTCACCGGCAGAGGTCAGCGAGCTGGTGACCCTGGTACTTGGCGGTGCTGTCGACGGCCTGACGCTCCACGACCTGATCAGCATCAGCAGAGGAAATGTCCTCTACCTGCACGAACTGGTGCTGTCCGGTTTGGCTTCCGGTGCGCTCACCCAGGAGGAGGGCCTCTGGCGCTGGCGGGGCCCTCTGGTCACAGGCTTTGGGCTGCGGGAGCTGATCGAGGCCCGGCTGGCGCGGCTGGCGCCGGAAGCGCGATGCTTGCTGGAGATGCTCGCTCTGGGCGGGCCTCTGGACTTTGTGCTTCTGGAGAAGCTGGGTTCCACGGATGCGTTGGACATGGCCGACTCAATGGGCCTGCTCAGCACGGTTCAACTTGGCCCGCGTACGCAGGTGCGCCTATCGCATCCCTTGTACGCGGAGGTACTTCGGGCTGGGACCTCGCCGCTGCGCCGACAACGGGCGCTCCAACAGCTGGCCAGCTCGATCGAGGTGACCGGAGGGCGGCTCTCCGATGACCTGCTCCGCCGGGCGACACTCTTGATCGAGGCCGGGCGTACCATCCCTGCAGCCGATCTGGCAGCGGCTGCCGACCGGGCGCTGGCGTTCGGTGACCCACGGCTTGCAGAGAGGTTGGCGAGACTGGCCTGGGATCAAGAGGGCAACTTTGCGGCGGGGCTGGCGTTGGCGCGGTCGCTCATCGACCAGCGGCAGGCCGAAGAGGCTGACCGGATCATGATCGCAATGGCCTCCACCACCGAGTCGGAGGTGGCTCAGCTGGGGTTGACGCGTGCCTGCAATCTGGCCTACGGCATGGGACAGCTCGACAAGTCGATGGCGCTCCTGCGCCAGACCGAGGGAGCGGTCCACGACCTCGGCCTTCGCGACGACGTCGCCGCCACCCGCTCGCTCGTCTCATACGCAAGAGGCGAGCTAGCCGAGGCCTGCGAGGTGGGGGGGTCGATCATCTGTCGACGCCTGGCCCATTTACCTGGCCTGCTGCGTGCATCCAACACCGTCGCATGCGCCCTCACCTTCAGTGGTCGGCCTGAGAGTGCTCTCGGCCAGCTGGAGACGGCACTTGAATCGCTGCGACGGGTGGGAAGCGGGTTCGAGCAAGCCGAAAACAAGGCGCTTGCGCTGCGCACACAGGCCCTCTGGCTGGCAGGCCGCCTCGGCGAGGCGGAGGCGCTCGCTCGCGAGCGCTACGCGGCGAGTCTCGAAGCTCGGCTCGATCCCGCCCGCGGCTACTGGGCCACCATATGCGGAGAGTACGCCCTGTTCCAGGGACGGATCCAGACCAGCATGGACATGCTGCGAGAGGCTCTAGCAGTGCTCCGCGACCTCGACCCTTACCACATGCAGCTGGCATGCCTCGCAACTCTCGCCCAGGCAGCGGCCCTGGCGGGGGATCTGGCGACGGCCGAGCAGGCGCTGGACGCCGCCACACACGCGCGGCCGAAGCTACGCGCCGAAGAGGGCTGGCACATGCTGGCGCGCGCCTGGGTCCTTGCGTGCCGTGGCGAGTTCACCAGTGCGTGCTCTGCAACTCGCGAGGCAGCAATGGCCTATCAGCGGATCAGTCACCTCAGCCTGGAAGCGATCGCATGGCACGACCTGGCACGACTGGGCGATCCGGCGGGCGCGCCCAGGCTGGGCGAGATCGCGCAACTGGCGGAGGGCTCGCTGATTCCGGACCTGGCTGCGCATGCCAGCGCGCTGCGCTCACGTCAAGGTGTGGGGCTCGATCAGGCCTCCCACCGCTTCGAGCAGCTCGGGATGACCCTCCTGGCAGCTGAGGCCGCCTGCCAGGCCGCCTGGACGTACCAGCGTGAGGGGACGTCGAGCGCGGGCCGCGCTGCTGGCGCTCGCGCCCGGTTCCTGGCGGCCCGGTGCGAGGGCGCCCACAGCCCCGCCCTACAGCTTCCGGAAGTCCCGGACCCGCTCACGCCGCGGGAGCGAGAGATCGCTGCACTGGCTGTGCGAGGCCTGACGAGCGCGGCGATCGCGAAGCGCCTGTTTGTCTCAGTGCGCACCGTCGACAACCACCTTCAACAGATCTACTCGAAGCTGGATGTGCACAACCGTCAGCAGTTGGCGCCCGTGCTCGGGCCCGGCCAAGCACCTTCCCTGCCGGTAACACTCGTCGGCGGCTGAGTAATCGCAGCCTGGCCTTGGCTGCAATGAGTAGCGGGATGCTCAGGAATGTGGCCGATCGAGCACATAGGCTGGGCAGCGTGGATCGCTCTGAGGCCATGTCTCTGCTGCCCGCGGCGTACCGGCAGGCCCTACTCATGCGCGAGCGGGGGTTGCCGTACGAAGCCATCGCGGAGGCCCTCGCGATTGAACCGGAAGGGGTGCCCGCGTTGGTGAGGCTCGCCGAAGCGAAGCTGGCGAACCTGCTTGTCTCGCGGCCGTCAGGCCAGGAGTCAACCCACTCCGATATTTGAGTAGCCGGCTACTCATGACACCTCCCTCGGGGGGGTAGCAGGGTAGAGGGCATGGTTGGAATAGACGGGCCAGCTGGAAGCCGAGCAGCGTCGAGCTGCCGCTGGTCGTGCTGCCTGGTTGGCCGTGGTCGGGCATCAGCGCGGAGAACGTCAGCGTCGAGCTCAGCTGGGCCTGCACGCCATCCTGTACGGCGACCGTCGACCGCCCCGCGGCGGACAAACTGTAGTGACCATCCTGGCCTCGGACGTCTCGCCCATCGTCAGATTCCGTCCGCTGGCCGCATGCAGAGGCTGGCTGCTCCATATAGCGCCAATTGATGACATGGCTCTGGCCGCTCTCGCAGACCTGATCGTCGCCGAGCTGGAGCGGCTCGGCGTGACCATTCCCAAGCCCGGGCAGGTCGCCACCGGTAAGGGCATGACCAACCTGCCCATCCGGCCGCTCGAGCTTCTACGCAGGCAAGGCCGCCAGCTTGTGGTTCCCGTCGAGGCCATTCTGGATTGCGTCGACCAGGTCGTCATCACCGCCGCCCTCGACCGCTGTGTCATCGTCCGCTTTCCAGACGGCTCGAAGACTGTTGCCTGGGTGGACCGTCTTCAGGTCGACGGCGGCGCCTTTCGTGACGTGTACAAGGTCAACGTTTGGGCTCGGCAAACCTACGCCCACGCCGAGCCGACTCGGCGTGGGCGGGCTGCCTCAGCCGCGGCCAAGCGTCGAGCTACCCGGATCCGCGCCTCGCTGGACGCTATCAAGCAGGCGGCCATCAACGGCACGCTTACTGGAACCTCCTTGTAAGTGCTTGCTCTATCACACTCTCAGCGCTTACCGCACCGTTCAGGAGGCGAGGCGCGGCCTTCCCCGCAGTATCCTGGCTGGCTTGTTCGCTGCCTGAGGTGCAGACCGATCTGCTCCGCGAAGCGATGTTGGAGCCGCCGCGAGCCCCAGATACGGCACGGGCGGCGCTCGCGTGGATCAGCCTTCGGACCGCCGGCACCCACCTCGTCGATCTCACCATCGGCAGCACCGGAGCCGGTGAGACGACCGCGCGGCTCGTAGGCCTGCTTAGGCGCTTCCCGCTGATGGTGCTCGAACTCCAGCGCCAGCATGACGGCCGCCCACCGATGGCTGTGGCCGACGAGTACGACGTGCAGGACCTGCTGCGCAGCGTGCTGAACCTACATTTTCGACGAGGTCCTGCCCGAACAGTGGACGCCGAGCTATGGCGGACGCAGGCGCGGATCGACGTCCTCTTGAGGGCCCGAGCGCACCGCTGTCGAGGCGAAGAGGACGCCAAGCTCGCCGCGAAGGTGGCGAAGTTCCTGGACGAGCAGGGCATCGCCGACGTCGAGGAACTGGTGCGGCGATACCTGCGGCGAAGCTGACATCCACGCCGGGGCCACTCGTCCACCAAGACGGGCGGCCCTCCCCTTTCGCCGGTGACGAGCGGGGCGGCCAGGCGCCATCATTCCCGGGATGCGACTGGGGTGGCGGTCCCCAAGGGTCGGCTCTGGCGTGCGATGGTGGCGAGGCTGCCAACCTCGGTACATAGCCAGGCAGTGCTCGTGGATGAGCATTTCGGAGCTTGCGAGAGCCGGCATCGTTGACACACGCGACCGGCGCGGCTTGCTGGATCGCCTGTACCAGGTGTACACGTGGATCGTCGTTGTTCTGGTGCTCGTGCTGCCAACCAAGCCGGATCAAACGGCGTTCTACTTCCCGGCCATCGTTGGCCCGGCAGCAGCGTAGCTGTTCGCCGAGCTTGAGAACGACGCTGAGGTAGCCGAGGCGAGCACTACTCGCCAAGGAGCTGTCTGCGCTGGTGCCACGCGTTCTACTGACAATCGTCGGGCAGCTATCGACCCGGGTCGTGATCGCCGCCGTACTCGGAGCGGTCGGCCTGTTGGCCGGCCCGTGGCTGGCTTCCATCCACGTCTCGTGGCTGCGCGATGGTACCTCCGCTACCCGCTCTCCGCCAGGCAAGTCGCCGAGCTCCTGGGCGAGCGCGGGGTCGACGTCTCTGCCCGGACCGTCCTGAGCTGGGTCCAGACTTTCGGACCCCTACTGGCCAAAGAGTCACACGCTATCGGCGGCGGCTGGGCAGGCGTTGGTACGTGGACGAGCTCTTCCTTTGCGGGGGCGGCAAGAAGCACTACCTCTATCGAGCCGTCGATCAGCAAGGGCATGTGGTGGATGTGCTCTTGCGGGAGCATCGCGATCTGGCTTCGGCCGAGGCGTTCTTCCGTCGAGCGGTCAAGAGCTGGGTGATGGAGCCGGACCAGGTGGTCAGCGATCATCACCAGCCCTATGTGAAGGCAGTGAAGGGGTCTTGCCTGGCGCCACCCACATTCGGACTGGTCTGCATCGGCGCCGGGGTGAGACCACCAAAGCATCGAACGCAGCCACGTCGCCATTCGGGACCGGCTGCGTTGCTCTCGAGGTGTCAAGTCTGTGATCGCCGGGCAGCGTTTCTCGAAGGCTTTGAGGCCATACAGGCGCTGAGTCGTGGCGATGTCCTGCTGCGCCAGCTCGTCCCCGGTTACCGTCCCACCCTGGCCACTCATCAGCAACGAGTGCGGGCAGTGGTGTCCGCGATGCACGTCCTTGGCGCGCGTCTAACGAAGACTGCCTGAGCGGGGGAGCTCGGCCGCGTGTTCGGAAACCGTCACACGCGTGGGAGCTCGGCACCCCATAACTTCGCAGACTCGTCTGGAGGAAGTGTCAACGGACAATGGGAGTCGTGGGCCACGACTGGGGGCTCCCGTGGCCTGGAGCACTGCGCTCTGGAGGCCCGACCGGGTCAGGGGTGTCGTCGGGCTCTCGGTCTTGTTTCGGCGGCGCGGCCCACGGCCTCCTCTCGATGTCTTCCGCAGGTCCTGGGCGAACGCTTTATTTCCAGGAGCCCGGCGTGGCCGAGCGTGAGCTGGAGGCCGATGTGCGCCGCGCCCTGCTGACGGTGCTTTGGGGAGCGTCGGGCGTGGCGCCGTCCGTCTACGACGGGATGGTCCGGGAGGAGGGCCTGGTGGCCTCCTTCGGCGCTGCCGACCGGCTTCCGGCCTGGCTTAGCGAGGCCGACCGTCGCCCGCTTCAACCACGATCGAACCGGTAACGATGTCCTAGGGCGCATTCGTCGGGACGTCGAGAGCGGAATCGGGTCGGGCGAGGTTCGAGGCACACCGACCCTTTTCATCGACGGCCTTGTCTACCTCGGCGGCTACGACGCGGCAACCCTGCTGGAGGCACTGGTCAGATGAGCAGGATCTCCTCGCAGACGGCCATGCCCGGACCAGTATCTCGGGCTCGAAACAAGGCGACGTCAGTGGATCGGGCCGCGACTGCTCTTCAGCTCCTTCTGGTGGAGGACGAGCCGGCGATCGCTCAGATGTATCGACTTGAGCTCGAGCAAGCCGGATACGCCGTGGCGATTGCCGCCGACGGCATCATCGCCCTCGAACTTACCCAGCGAATTCGTCCGGATGTCATCGTTCTGGACCTTCGGTTGCCCCGTCTCGACGGTCTCGGAGTGCTGACTCGTCTGAAGGCCTCTGGCGAGACCGCAGCGATCCCGGTGGTCATCGTGTCGAATGACAGCGAACCCCGCGTCGTGGCTGAGGCGTCGCGTTTGGGAGCGTCGGAGTACTTGCTGAAGAGCCGGACAAGCCCTACGGCCCTGGCTGAGCGGGTGGCGCACTGGGCCAGAGCGGCATCGATCGCTCGCAAAGCTTGGCGTGATCGGTATGGCTAGGATCCCTGTCCTCCAGGGCGACCTCGATCCGTGGTATGCCGTCTCGGGCTCCTCGAGCAGGGGCCACAGCACCGGTCCTGGTGGCGCCATGCAGCGGGCCCGGCTGGAGGCCGGATCGCTCCTGAAGTTCTGGGCCGGGACCGAGATGCGAGGCTGTTCCCCGGCGGATGCAAGGGCAGTGCTGCCGACCTCACGATGGGTTGGGGATCAGCAGATAAGCCAGGATGGCGCGCTCCCGCCGATCCATCCAAAGCTGTCGAGGCGGGAGCTGGCCGAGTCGAGACCGCTGGGGAACGCCCGGCGCCGGCCAGAGGTGACGAGGCGTACCCCAGGAGGCGTGCAGCCATGACCGCCTGGAGGCGTTAGCAGGATTACGCGACGATGGTCCTTGGCGTGATCCTCTTCGTGACCCCGTTCGTCTTCGGCGACACCGGCCAGACCACGGCCGCCATCTCGGCGTACGTGCTGGGCGTGCTGGTCTTCCTCTCCGGGCTGCTCTCGGCGACGATGCAAGAGGCCGGCAACGTCGAGTACATCCCGGTCGTGCTGGGCGTGATCACGTTCATCGCGCCGTTTGTGCTGGGTTTCACGGCCGTGACGGCGATCGCTTGGAGTGCGTGGATCATCGGCGTCCTGACAGTGCTCAGCGCGGGCAGCCTGCTCGTGATACGCAGCAGGCGGCCCAGCACGGCCTGAGAACAAACCACGTCAGTGGCTACCATGCGTACGACCAGGCTTCCCTCGGGCGAGGCTGTGCCGATCCTTGGTCAGGGGACCTGGCGTATGGCGGAACGGCCACGCCGGCGCACGGAAGAGATCGCCGCCCTTCGCGCCGGCCTCAACCTCGGCATGACGCTGATTGACACCGCCGAAATGTACGCCGAGGGCGGGGCCGAGGAGCTCGTCGCCGACGCGATCGCGGGCCGCCGGGACGAGGTGTTCCTGGTTACGAAGGTGTTGCCACGGAACGCGACACGGCGCGGAACGGTGGCGGCGTGCGAGCGTAGCCTGCGCAGGCTGGAAACCGATCGGATCGACCTTTACCTCCTGCACTGGCGCGGGAACACGCCTCTGGAAGAAACGCTCGAGGGCTTCGAGAACCTCGCGAGCGCTGGCAAGATCCGGTACTGGGGCGTCAGCAACTTTGACGCCACCGACATGGAGGAGCTCGTTGGCCTGCCAGGCGGCTCCGCCGTCGCGTCCGACCAGGTGCCGTACAACTTGAGCTGGCGCGGCATCGAGCATGATCTATTGCCCTGGTGTCACCGGCGCCGTATCCCGATCATGGCCTACTCGCCCATCGAACAAGGCGGGCTTGTTCGGCACCGCTCCCTGAACGCCATCGCGCTTCGCCACGGCGTCACTCCCGCACAGGTCGCGCTCGCCTGGCTGCTTCGGCAAGACGGATTGATCGCCATTCCGAAAGCCGGCACGCCTGAGCATGTTCGCGAGAACCACGCCGCGGTCGATCTCCGCTTGGGCAAGCAGGACCTCGCCGAGCTCGACAGGGCGTTCCCAGCATCGAGCGAGCCCGCGCCGCTCCAGATGCTGTAAGCCGGGGTTTAGAGGGATCGGCGCGGTGAGTGATAGTTCGGGACTGAGGGGCGACGTTACAACCTGGGTCGCGACGTTCACCGAGTGGTGCATCGAGCTGGGGTTCGACACGTTCATCTTCTGGCCGGCACGAGAGCCGCTGGCCCAGGTGAAGATCTTCGCCTCCCAGGTCGTCCCGGGAGTCCGGCAGCATGTGAGCGAACGTCGCAAAGCGGCCATACGCGAATGACCGCGCAGAGCATGGACATCGATCTGTCGGTGCCGCCGAGTGGTGCCGGCTGCGTCGAATGCCTCGCCAGCGGTGGTTGGTGGTTCCACCTCCGTCGCTGCACGCGCTGCGGCCACATCGGCTGCTGTGACTCCTCGCCGTCCCAGCATGCAAGTCACCACGCGGCGGATAGGGGTCACCCCGTCATCCGGAGTTACGAGCCGGGCGAAGACTGGTTCTGGGACTACAGGTCTGAGCAGTACCTCGAGGGCCCGGAGCTGGCTCCGCCCCAACATCACCCGCTCGACCAGCCGGTGCCCGGACCCGAGGGTCGGGTGCCGCCAGACTGGCAGCGACACCTGCACTAACTTAGTTGGGAAGCGCAGTCCGATGGATGGGCACCGTCACGGTGGCGGCCACGTACGGAGCCGGCGGAAGTGTGATCGCACCGGCCGTGGCCAGACGCCTTGAGCTGCCTTTCGTCGATCGGGCGATTCCCGTGGCGCTGGCCGAGCAAATTCACGAACCGCTCGACGCGGCACTCGCCGACGACGCGGACCATACGCCGCGTGTCGCGCGACTGCTGGACAGGGTTCTCGCAACGAGCGGCCTATTCGTGGGCGTGCCGGCCTCGCCCGAACAGCGTGGCGCTCTTCCCGAAGTCGCCAGGACAGAGGAGGTACTCCGTCACATCGCGGACACAAGGGGTGCGGTCATACTCGGACGCGCTGGGGTCTTCGCACTCAAAGATCGCCAGGGAGTGCTGCACGTGCGGCTGGACGGCGACGTGGAGGCGCGCTGCCGCGCGGCAGCGGTGCGATACGGGATAGGAATGGCGGCGGCGACTCGCACGCAACAGCAGACGGACCGGTCGCGTCATGCCTACATCCAACACTTCTATCCGCCGGTGGGAGCGTGGAACGACCCCCACCACTATCACGTGGTGCTCGACAGCACAGCCATCTCGCACGACGCGTGCATCGA
>Ga0070699_100001528_pt1 | contig 21160 bp, 17 predicted proteins | sample KBSK1503metaG_FD_65473 | JGI IMG/M metagenome (GOLD analysis project Ga0070699, IMG submission 65473) | Corn, switchgrass and miscanthus rhizosphere microbial communities from Kellogg Biological Station, Michigan, USA - KBS K1-50-3 metaG | ecosystem: Host-associated > Plants > Roots >...
GAGGAGTTTCGGCTTGTCTTCACATTGCCGGATTACTTGCGCGACCTTTACAAATCCTTCGGCAATGCGTTGGACAGGTTTCATGATGAACCGGAGTACCGATTGCCGATGCCCCGCGGTATGTGGTCGACAAGCAAGGGATCATCCGCGCAGCCGATGTGAACGCAGATTACACAATTCGTCTGGAGCCTTCCGAAACTCTCAGGCAGTTGCGGATGTTAACCGGGTGATTGGCTAACCACACTTGCGAGTCTAATTCGATCCGACGGGACGAGACAGAGAGGAAAAATACTATGAATGCACTTAAAGCAAACTACTTCGATGGCTATCAAAGCCTGGATCTCAAGCGAGATGCAGCTGGTGTGCTGGTGGCTGAATTTCACACCAACGGTGGGCCGTGCATTATGACCGCGCAATCTCACACGGAATTTGTCGATGGGTTCTACCGGATTTCGCAAGACCGCGCGAACAAGATCGTAATCCTTACGGGTGCCGCTGGGCAGTTCATTACAGATGTCGATTGGTCCTCCTTTGGCGACGGCGCCGATCCCGGCGTCTGGAGCCAGGTTCACGACGAAGGTGTTCAGGCTTTGGAAAACATAGCCAACATACGCGTCCCAGTCATCGCGGCAATCGAGGGACGTGCCCACGTGCATTCAGACTACGCGCTGCTTGCCAGTGTAATTGTGGCGGCAGATGGCGCGACCTTCCAGGACGTGGCCCACTTCTCCCAGGGCGTTGCGCCCGGTGACGGAATCTTTACCACCTGGAGTTATCGCGCGGGAGCGGGGCGAGCGGAGGCTTTCCTGCTCAATCCCCACCCGCTGAAAGCGCGCACCGCGCATGAGTGGGGAGTGGTTGCCGAGGTTGTGCCGAACGGTAAGGCTCTCAGCCGGGCGCGGGAATTGGCCGAACTGTACCTGAAAGCTCCGGAGGTGACCCGCCGAAACACACGCATCCACTTCATTCAACCATTGAAGGAGCGCATCGTTCGGGAAGTCGGCTATGGGCTGTCGCTCGAGGGAGCATCCGCCGCCGACCTCGTGAAGTCAAAGCAAACCAGCGCAGGACGTGCTGGTTCCAAAGAGCAAGTCGCATGAACGTAGAAACACGGCGTCCGTTAATTGCGCCCTGCAAAGCTCAAGAATGAATTGGAGGCCTGTCGTGCGCAAGTCCATCTTGATTACTGGTGCGTCGAAGGGGATCGGCCGCGCCGTGGCCGATCCCTTAGCCGAGCAGGGATGGTCGGTTATAGGCGTAGCGCGCAGTTCCCCCCGACATTTTCCCGGAGTTTTTATCGAGACAGACCTTGCAGACCAGAATCAGACCTATGCTCTCGCCAAGGACCTGGCCGCTCGCGGAGACGTGTTTGGAATCGTGAACAATGTGGGCCTCGTCAGGCGTGAGACGATTGATGCCGTGCATTTCGAGGTGTTCACCGGGGTGATGGATTTAAACGTTCGCCCGGCGTTGCAACTCACCCAAGCTCTTCTGCCCAACATGCGATCCGCTCGATTCGGACGCATCATTAACGTTACCAGCCTTGTGACTCGCGGGCTCCCGTTTGTTTCAAGCTATGCGGCAGCAAAAGCAGCATTAGAAAGCCTCACGCGTACCATGGCGATTGAGCTTGCGGCCGACGGCATTACCGCGAATGCCATTGCGCCTGGCCCAACCGAAACGGAACTATTCCGCGCTAACAATCCGCCAGGCAGCGAAGGAGAGGCACGCTATTTGAAAGGCGTACCGATGAGGCGTTTCGCGCAGCCCGCAGAAATAGCTACGGCCATCGCGTTTCTTGCCGGGGACAAAGCTTCTTTCATCACAGGGCAGACCCTGTTCGTGGACGGAGGTGCAAGCCTGGGGCGTCTCTAGGACTTGTAACGCGCGGAGCGAATTCTTGGATTGGACACCAAAACCGTTTTCCGACTGTCTTTAGATGGTGCGATCCCTGAACCTCAGATTGCCACGACCATCTAGAACACAGGTCAAAATGGAGGTGGACTGTGAGTGCGGTCATCCAAGCAACAAGCGTTCAACCAACAAGGATAGTGTCTTTACCACAGGCGGGCTCGGCTTTGCTCGTGATCTTTGGCGCTTCGGGCGACCTGACACGACGTAAGTTGATTCCGGGACTTTATGACCTGACCTGCGTGGGCTGTGTGCCGCGAAAGTTCGAAGTGCTTGGGATTGGCCGCACCCCAATGACGACAGAAGAGTTTCGCGCGAATGCGTCAGGGAGCCTTGGAGTCCGATGGAATCCGCCACGTTGATCATGAGCAGTGGGCGAACTTTGAGAAGCGTCTTTTCTATATGGTTGGAGATCCCAGCAATATCGACTTCTACCGTCAACTCGGCGCGAAACTCGAAGAAATGCATCAAGCAGGTTCGAGCACAAACCATCTTTTCTACGTGTCGACGCCCGCCTCCGTCGCAGCCCCCATCATCGAGGGCCTCGGCTCAGCGGGCCTGAATCGTAATGATCAAGGTTGGTCGCGTATTGTGCTGGAGAAGCCGTTCGGTCGCGACCTAGAGAGCGCCAGACAACTCAACCAGACAGTCCTACGCACCTTCGATGAGAGCAACATTTATCGGATCGACCATTACCTAGGTAAAGAAACGGTGCAGAACATCCTCGTATTCCGGTTCGGCAACTCTCTGTTCGAGCCTGTCTGGAATCGCAACTACGTGGACTATGTCGAAATCACCGCAGCGGAGACTGTAGGCGTTGAGAATCGTGCCTCCTTCTATGAGGAGACCGGCGCGTTACGTGACATGGTGGCAAACCACATGCTCGCCTCCATAACACACTTCCGCGAGGACGCGGTTGTTCAAATTGAAAAGGCCGCAGGTTTGAAGGACATTGAACTGGCCTGCGACCCATATCGTGTCTCTGAGAATGTGTTTTATGCCCTGCGGGTGGATGGCGTCTTTGACGCCGTACATGTACGTGCAGTGCATCCTGTTCCGCAAGGACGGCGAACACCATCGGAGCGAGTTCGTGGATTCAGCGCCAGTGGTTATCCTGGGCACAGCGGCTGCTCGCACCAAGAAATATTCGCCTGACAAGCGCCGTAACCGTTCTCAGCGCGGCGGATCCCGTCCGCATCTTTCAGGAATTCGCCACGCTGGACCTGATCTCCCATGGGCGTGCCGAGATCGTTTGCAGGACGAGGTTCGTCAATCGAGGTCTCTCCGCTCTTCGGTTTCGATCTGGACGACTACGACTCGCTCTTCTCAGAGAAGCTGGATCTTCTGCTCAAGATTCGCGAGGACGCGCATATTAGCTGGACTGGCAAGCACCGAGCACCCCTTACCGGTCAGGCGGTCTACCCGCGTCCGCTGCAAAATCCGTTGCCCGTTTGGATCGGTGTCGGGGGAACTCCCGAATCATTCGTTGGTGCCGTGGTCTTCGGCGGCGTCGCGGCAGCGCTAGATGTCGCCTGAACGTCGGAATGACCACGGGAAGACACATACCCATCCCTTCGGGTGAAGACCAATTAAAGATCAGCCATTGTGGGCAGCGCGTTTTCGATGCCCCAGTGACTTCACTGACTTTGGCAACGCTGTTGCTCACCAGAACCGTGCGCGGAACATCAGCGGATCGGCAACATTCCGAGCACCAGGCTCCAGCGCATGGCTCGGAGCGGATTGTCCAGAAGCGAAGGCGTTTCCGTAGCGTGAATTTGCCTCTAGGATTCAAGATGGACCGCATGACGCACCACGATCATGAACCAGTCTGTCAGCATGCCGGCCACAGCATGTTGGGAACCCAGGGAGGTCAGGACCGTCACGCGGGGCACTCCGTCGCCATGTTTCGCGACAAGTTTTGGTTGAGCTTCGCTCTCACCATTCCTGTGGTCTTTTGGTCGACCGATGTCCAACATTGGCTTGGGTACAACGCACCTTCCTTCCCCGGTTCGAAGTTGATCCCCGCTGTCCTCGGAACGGTCGTCCTCATGTACGGTGGCCTAGTCTTCATCCGCGGGGCATGGGGCGAACTCGTCGATCACCAGCCCGGCATGATGACGCTCATCAGCCTGGCAATCATCGTCGCTTTTGGCACGTCGCTCGCGGGGACTTTTGGCCTGTTCGAAGTCGAGGTCTGGTGGGAGCTCTCGTCTCTCATCACCATCATGCTCCTCGGCCATTGGCTGGAGATGCGGGCTATTTCCCAGGCTCGTGGCGCACTCAATGCACTCGCTGCCCTTCTCCCGGACACTGCCGAACGCGTAACGGGTACGGAGACCAAAACCGTTCCGCTCTCTGAGTTGCAGGTGGGTGACATTGTCCTCATCCGGCCCGGAACCCGTATCCCGGCGGATGGCACGGTCGTCGAGGGCACCGCCGATGTTGACGAATCGCTAATCACGGGCGAGTCCCGAGCTGTGTCGAAGGATCCTGGGGCTGCTGTTATCGCAGCCACTGTCGCTAGCGGTGGAAGCCTTCGAGTTCGCGTCACGGCAGTCGGGGAGCAAACCGCTCTGTCCGGAATCATGCGGTTAGTCGCGGCTGCGCAAGCTTCTGGGTCTCGCGCCCAAGCTCTTGCCGATCGCGCCGCAGCAATCCTCTTTTACGTAGCAGTCGCATCCGGTGTGATCACGTTAGCTTACTGGTGGTTTTCGGGAGACAAGGTACATGCTCTGATCAGAACGGCAACCGTACTCATTATTGCTTGCCCACACGCCCTGGGATTGGCAATTCCGCTCGTGATTGCAATCTCGACATCGCTTGGGGCTCAGAATGGCCTTCTCATCAAGGATAGAGTCGCGCTTGAACGCGCCCGGAATTTGGATGTGGTGATTTTCGATAAGACCGGAACACTCACACGAGGATCCCCTGCATTGTCGGGCGTTACGGTTACGCCTGGCAGTAACGAAAATGATGTGCTTACCCTGGCTGCTTCCGTCGAAGCGAACTCCGAACACCCGCTCGCGAAAGCAATCGTGACCGAAGCCAGGCGGCGGAACCTACCGACATTGCATGCTGCGGATTTCGAAGCGCTACCCGGCAGAGGGGCACAGGCACGCGTCGACGGCAAGAGCATCATTGTCGGCGGGCCGCGCCTGCTGGCCGAAGGCAAGATAACGGTGTCCCCCGAAGTCGAAAAGTTGACCGCCGGATGGGCGTCAGAGGGAAAGACGGTTCTCTATGTCGTCGCCGAAGGAGGACTGCTGGGCGTTTTCGCTATTGAGGACGAGATTCGGCCCGAATCCCCTGAAGCCGTCACGGAGCTTCATCGGCTTGGTATCCGCGTCGCAATGATTACCGGAGATTCGAAGACGGTCGCCGATTCGGTCGCCCGCCGCATTGGCATAGATGACGTCGCAGCCGAGGTCCTTCCAGCCGACAAGGCTTCCGCAGTGAAGCGCTTTCAATCGGGCGGCAAGAAGGTCGCAATGGTTGGTGATGGTGTGAATGACGCGCCAGCCCTGGCGACCGCAGATGTCGGAATCGCCATTGGAGCCGGAACCGACGTAGCCATTGAATCAGCCGGAATTGTGCTAGTGCGCAGCGATCCGCGGGACGTCGTCGGAGCGATCGAACTATCTCGTGCTGCCTACAGAAAGATGATCCAGAATCTGGTTTGGGCGACCGCTTATAACGTTATAGCAATCCCGATCGCAGGGGGCCTTCTCGTCGGGTGGGGAGTTGATCTGCCCATGAGCATTGGGGCAGTCGCCATGAGCGCTTCCACTATGATCGTGGCTGTGAATGCACAGTTGCTTCGGCGACTGAATTTGCGGGGTGCGGCCCATTCGCTGGTCACTAGCCCAGTTGGCCTAGCGCATGCCCCGAGCGGATAAGCTCAAAGAAAGTGATCTCTTAAACTTAAGCTATTGATTCCGCGAGAGAACCATGACTCGGCTGAAAAGATTGACCCGTGGCAAAACTGCTGGGGAGGCGGCGCTGTTTCCCATTCGATCGTCCGTAACCTGCAACTTTCCTGGTTGCATTGCGTCTAACCTACCGTTGAACCTATACTTTTGTGAAGCGATGAGGTTGGTTGTCAAAGTCGGCGTTTCGCTTTTATCGCTACTGCTCTTTGCCGCGCCGATCATGGCGTGCGCTTTGCCCGCAATGGCAATGAGCTCGGAAGAGCGTGAATGTTGCAAGCGCATGGCACAGGAATGTGGGAATATGGGAATGGGCAAATCTCATTCCTGTTGTCAGACTGTTTCGGTGCCAGATCATCTGCCCGCGATCAAGAGTTCATCGGACGTTGGATCAATGCATCTAACGCTTGCCCTCGTACACGCCGTACACCCACTCCCGACAATGACAACAATTCCGGAATCTGGTTCATCTCCCTGGGCGGCTGATATTCACTCACCACCCGACTCACCTCCTGCCGGTATTTCTGTTCTGAGAATCTGATCTTTCTTCCTCTGTCCGACTAACGCACTCGTGCGTCTACACGTTCGTGCGCCCACAGACTGATTTTTGTGTCGCGGAGGAAAGATGCGATCCCTGACTTTGTCCCGAATCTTCGGGAACACTCGAATTTCGTTTATTACTGCGGCTTTGTTCGTCGGAACGATGGCTGTCGCTCGCAGTGCTGGCGCTCAAGAGCGCCCCGGCTCTCAAACGCAGATTCCTGAATCTCCCGGTGTGGCCGAACACGGGGGGATGCCTACACCTTTGCGTGAACTCGTCTTAGAGGCGGAGCAGAAGAATCCGCAGATTGCGGCGTCGTTTCACGGTTGGCAGGCTTCGCGAAATGTTCCCAAGCAGGTGTCTGCACTTCCCGAGACTCAGGTTTCGGTACAGCAGTTCAGTGTGGGCAGCCCACGACCTTTCGCGGGTTATAGCAACAGCAATTTCGCCTACATCGGATTTGGCGCGTCCCAAGACATTCCCTATCCAGGCAAACGGCAGTTACGGGCCCAGGTCGCCGAGCACGAAGCGGACTCTATGGAAGCACAGACCGATTCCGTCCGCCGGATGGTGGTAGAAAGTCTCAAGATCGTCTATTTCAAGCTGGCTTACATTCAACAGACTGTCGGCGTTCTCGAGAAAAGTGATGAGCTGCTGAATCAGGTCGAAGAGGCCACTGAAGCTCGATATCGGGTGGGGCAAGGCAATCAGCAGGACGCGCTGAAGGCGCAGTTGCAACACACGAAAATCTTGCAAGAGATCGCCCATCACCATCAGGAAGAAGGACTGCTCGAAGCCCAGATCAAGCAGCTGTTGGGCCGTCCCCAGGACTCCCCGGATATCGTTGCCGACGCTCTCCATGCGAGAACCCTTTCGCTCAGCGCGCCGGCACTCTTGGAAAAAGCCAGCGAACACAATCCGGACGTGCGTTCAAAGCAAGCCTCGATCAAGCAACAAGAGACCCAGGTCGAACTCGCGCACAAGAACTTCCGTCCCGACTTCAACGTGCAGTACATGTATCAGCACACAAACGGAGATACACGCGATTACTACATGGCGACGTTTGGCATCCGGCTGCCCAACCGCGGACGGCAAAAGGCCGAGCTGGCCGAAGCGGAGCAGAATCAGGAGCGGGCGCGGCGAGAGCTGGATTCGGAGTCGCAACGTGTGCTCTCTGAAGTTCAGCAGCAATATGTGCGCGCAAGAACGTCAGAAGAACGGCTCAAGATCTACAGTGACGGTCTAGTCCCACAGTCGGAAGCCACCTTTCGCTCCGCTCTGTCTGCCTATCAATCGAACCGACAAGACTTCGAGAGTCTGCTTTCGTCCTTCCTCGATGTGCTGAACCTCGATCTGGAATATCGGAACGAACTAGTGGAGCACGAATCCGCGCTAGCTGAGCTGGAGCGCCTTACCGGGGTGGATGTGCCATGAACGAACGCGATTTGAGAATAAACAGCAGCGAGAGAGGACAAATCATGCCCAACCGAGAACCCAACGCTTATCGTCGCGCTTTTTGGATTGCGCTAGTAGCCGCGGTCGTGCTCACCGTTGTGGCTTCCGTTTTGTGGTGGCGTTTGAGCCTCGTCGGCGCCATGTCCAAGCCTGGGAGCGGTTCCGCTAGCGGCCCTCTTCAGGCGATTTCAGAGAATTCATCCGCAGACGGCTCAGATTCCGAGCCTGGATCGGCAGGCGAAATGCAGACCGGCATCGTGCAGGACACCCCGCTTTCGCCGATTCAGCTGACGCCTCAACGAATGCAAAGCATCGGCATCGTGCTGGGCAAAGTCGAATCCAAATCCGTCAATTCTGAGTTGCGTTTCTACGGCAATGTGCAAGTCGATGAGCGACGGCAGGCCTATGTGCAGACGCGCTTCGCGGGATGGATTCGCAAGGTGTATGCCGATGCAACCGGCAATTTCATTGGCAAGGGCCAGCCGTTGTTCACGATCTACAGCCCTGACCTCGTCGCGACCGAGCAGGAATATTTGTTGGCGAAGAAGAACTCGGAGTCTTTGCAACAGAGCACGGTTAACGGGGTGGCTTCGGGTGCGTCTTCACTTTTCAGTGCCGCAAAAGAAAGACTGCTGCAATGGGAGGTTTCTCCTGGCGAAATCGAGAAGTTGGATCAAGGCGGCAAGGCGATCACAGACCTCACGATCTACTCTCCTGTCTCGGGATACATCACCGACAAGAAAGCGCTACCCAATATGTATGTGCAGCCCGAAACGATGCTGTACACCGTGGCAGATCTGTCCGACGTCTGGGTGCTGGCCCAGGTATTTCAAAGCGATGCGGGAAAGATCAAGCCCGGCGATATCGCCGAAGTCACTGTCGATGCGTATCCGGGCCGTGTATTCAACGGAAGGGTGGAATACATTCTTCCCCAGTTGGACATGAACACCCGCACGCTGCCGGTGCGGCTCGTGTTTCCTAATCCTGGTCTGAAGTTAAGGCCGGGAATGTACACGAATGTCCGCGTCAAGTTGCCTTTGGGCCGTCAGTTGGTAGTCCCCGCTTCCGCGGCATTTCATTCGGGAACTAGGAATCTCGTCTTCGTTTACAAGGGCGAAGGCAATATCGAGCCACGCGAAGTCGAGTTCGGACCTCAGATAGGCGACCAGATCGTGGTTAGTAAAGGCGTCAAGGCGGAAGAACAGATCGTTACGTCAGCAAACTTCTTGATTGATTCCGAAGCCCAATTGCAAGCGGCTGCTGGGGCCTTCGTTCCTCCGCCCCCTGGCGCCGGTCAAGCAGCCTCCATGAATGCGCCAGCCCAGCAACAAGCCAGCGTCGAGCTGGCGACCGATCCAAATCCTCCGCACAAAGGCAGCAACGTCTTCCGCGTGAAACTGACGGGCCACGATGGGCAACCAATCGCAGGTGCGACCATCGCAGTGACCTTCTACATGGCGGCGATGCCAGCGATGGGAATGGCTGCGATGAAAACTGTCGTCAATGCCAGCGACAAAGGTGGGGGAATGTATGAAGGACAAGGTGATCTCGGTTCTGGAGGTACGTGGCAGGTCACGATCAGGGCGCAACAAAACGGGCAGACGATTGCCAACAAGCAGCTTACGGTAAATGCCACGGGAGGTATGTAGCCATGATCTCCCGAATCATTGAATGGTGCGCGCACAATCGCTTCCTGGTCTTCACCGGCGTGCTCCTGCTGACGCTGACTGGAATCTGGTCCATGGGCCATATCCCGTTGGACGCCTTGCCGGACATTTCAGACGTGCAGGTCATCATCCACACCAATTGGGAAGGGGAACCGCCCAACATCATCGAGGATCAAGTGACGTATCCGATCGTCACTGCGTTGCTGGCGGCGCCCAAGGTGAAGGCGGTACGCGCCCAGACCATGTTCAATGACTCGTACGTCTTCGTTGTCTTCGAAGATGGAACGGATATCTATTGGGCCCGCTCTCGGGTTGTCGAGTATCTGCAGACGATCACCGGCCGGCTTCCAGCGAACGTGCATCCTGCCATTGGGCCGGATGCGACGGGGGCCGGTTGGGTCTATGAATACGCGCTGGTTGACCACACGCACAAACACAGTCTGGCTGACTTAAGGAGTATCCAGGACTGGCACCTGCGCTATCAGCTTGCGACGGTTCCGGGAGTCGCCGAAGTTGCGAGCATAGGCGGATTCGTGCGCCAGTACCAGGTCAACGTCGATCCCAACAAATTACTGGCGTATGGCATTCCGCTGTCCACTGTTATCGACCGTGTGAAATCGAGCACGAACGAAGTTGGTGGGCGCGTGCTCGAACTGAGCGGTACTCGCTACATGATCCGCGGTCTTGGCTACCTGAAATCTCTGGATGATCTGGCGAATGTGCCTGTCATGGCCAAGAACGGGACCCCCGTACTCATCAAGGATCTCGGCACGGTTTCCTTCGGCCCTGACATCCGCGAAGGCGTCGCCGATTGGAATGGCGAGGGCGAGACGGTTGGCGGCATCGTTGTTATGCGCTACGGGCTAAATGCCCTCAACGTGATCGACGGCGTCAAGAAAAAGCTGGCGGAAATCAAGGCATCGCTACCGCCTGGCGTCGAGGTCGTGTCCGGCTATGACCGCGGCGGTCTGATCCGTGAATCGATCAACACTTTGAAACACAGCCTGATCGAGGAAGCGATCATCGTTTCTCTGGTCATCATTGTGTTCTTGTTCCACGTCCGCTCGGCGCTGATCCCGATTCTCACACTGCCCATTGCGCTCACAATCTCATTCGTTCCCATGTACTACCTGAACGTCAGCTCCAACATCATGTCGCTGGGCGGACTGGCGTTGGCCATAGGTGTTTTGGTGGATGCGGCCATCGTCATGGTGGAAAACGGGTACCGGCATCTTTCCGAACTGCCTGCGTCGGGAGGAGAAGCTGGCGGGGAGGTTAAGTACTCGAACGGCCCCATCCTTCACGTAGAGACGAATGCCAGCACAATTCAAGCCACGAAGAAAGGGGTTGAAGGGGAGCGCGTGCGTATCCTCATTGATGCTGCCAAGCAGGTCGGACCCGCGTTGTTCTTCTCTCTCCTTATTATCGTGGTGTCGTTCCTTCCCGTGTTCTTGCTGGAAGCGCAGGAAGGGCGTATGTTCCGCCCCCTGGCATGGACTAAAACACTGGTCGTGGGCTTCTCATCTCTGTTGGCCATTACCCTCGTTCCCATCCTTATGGTGATATTCATTCGCGGCAAGCTCCGGCCGGAGTCGGAAAACCCGATTTCAAGACTCACTCAGGCTCTTTATTTGCCTGTGTTGCGCCTCTGCCTCAAATACCGCAAGACGACACTACTTCTGAATTTGGCATTCCTGTTGCTCACTTTCCCGTTGATGTTCAAGCTGGGCAGTCAGTTCATGCCGCCCTTGTTTGAGGGTTCTTCGCTGTACATGCCGACCGCTCTCCCTGGTATTTCCATCACGCAAGCCTCGCAGCTCCTGCAAGAGCAGGACAGGGTTCTCCGGTCTTTTCCTGAAGTTGAAACCGTATTCGGCGCGGTTGGTCGGTCCGACAGTGCCACCGACAACGCTCCGCTCGACATGTATGACACCACCGTGATGCTCAAGCCGCGCGAAAAGTGGCGGACGGGGATGACTTACGAAAAACTCATCGGAGAAATGGACGCCAAGCTCCAGTTCCCAGGTCTCACGAATACCTGGACTATGCCCGTCGAAAACCGCCTCGATATGGCGCTAACGGGAATCAAGACGCCGGTGGGAATGAAGCTACAAGGCACAAATCTCGAACAAATCCAACAGCTCGGAGCACAGGTACAGCAGATCTTGTCGGGACTGTCGCAAGTTCGCTCGGTTTTTGCCGAGCGGGTGTCGCAAGGATTTTACGTCAATGTCGAGGTCAATCGGGGAGAGGCAGCCAAATACGGTTTGACCATCGCTGACGTGCAACAGGCGGTGGAGTCCGGTATCGGCGGGATGAATGTCGCCGAGAACATCGAAGGCCGCCGCCGTTACCCAATCAACGTGCGCTACCAGCGCGATTTCCGCGATAACCTTCAAGAGCTCAGCCGCGTGTTGATCGCTACACCTGCAGGCGCGCAGATCCCCATTTCCGAAGTGGCGACCATCTCGTTCTCGCGCGGTCCGGCCATGATCCGGGACGAAGATGGCCAACTGACGGGCTACATCTACATCGACCTGAATACGACTGACTACGGTGGTTTCGTTGAGCACGCGAGCCAAATGCTCCGGCAGAAGTTGCAATTACCGGCGGGCTACACCTATCAGTGGTCGGGCGAATACGAGTTCCAAGTCCGGGCAAAGGAGCGCTTGAGGATCATCTTGCCGATTGTATTCTTCGTGATCTTCCTGCTCCTGTACTTGGTCTTTCATTCCATCACCGAAGCTATGGTGCTGATCTTCCCCACTTTCTACGCCATGACTGGCGGGCTGATTTTGCAATGGCTGCTTGGCTACAACTTCAGTGTCGCCGTCTGGGTCGGCTACATCGCTTTGTTCGGCATAGCCGTGGAGACCGGCGTCGTGATGGTGGTCTATTTGCACGAATCGCTCGCCAAGCGGATTGCTTCAGATCGCCCCCTGACTGAAACCGATATTCACGAAGCTGCCATTGAGGGCGCAGTTCACCGGCTTCGGCCCAAGCTGATGACTGTCTCTGCCGTTCTAGCCAGCTTAATTCCGATCCTGTGGGCGACTGGCATCGGCTCTGACGTGATGAAGCCGATTGCCGCTCCTATGGTCGGCGGAATGATTACGTCAACGATTCACGTGCTGATTCTGGTTCCAGTGTTCTTCGTGCTCATGAAGGAACGATCTCTGCGGCGCGGCACGTTGCGGCCGGTGGCGACGGAGTGAACGGCACCGACGTTAAGGTTGCATCTGTCCAACCTGGAGGCAAATCAACTCGAACCCTTCGTGGTCCGCACCTGCGGTCGTGTTTAGATCATCAAAACCAAGTATGGGCATGTACGCGAAGTATGTTCTTCCACGGCTGATTAACCTCGCGATGAAGAACACGGATATGACTCGCTTGCGGTCAGAGTCCGTGTCGCGAGCGCACGGCAACGTACTGGAGATTGGTATCGGATCTGGTTTGAACTTGCCGTTCTATTCCTCAACGGTTCATCACGTGTATGGCGTCGATCTGTCTCTCGAGCTTCAGCGTATGGCACTGAAGAGGGCGTCAGGTAAATCATCTGAGGTCACGTTCCTTCCACAATCCGCCGAAGATCGGATCCCGCTTGCCGACTTGAGCATTGACACAATCGTGGTGACGTGGTCTTTGTGTTCTATCCCAAATCCCGCAGCAGCCCTTCAGCAAATGAAACGAGTGTTGAAGCGGAATGGGCAGCTGATCTTTATCGAGCACGGCTGTTCAGCAGATGCTGGCGTGAGGGTTTGGCAGGATCGGATAACGCCAATTTGGAAGCGGATTGGAGGCGGCTGCCATCTCAATCGCAAGATTGACGACCTCATCAAAGCAGCAGGATTCCAGGTCACCGAGCTGAAGAACTTCTATCTTCCCGGACCTCGCCCCATGACCTACACCTACCAGGGCGTAGCGTCTGTTGTGTAGTTCGGGCGGCCGACCTCTATGTGATCTTTTTCCCAAGACATCTTTGACTGTGGACCGCCGAACAGGAAATGAATTCAGTTGAGGACTAGACTTTCTCCGTCATCTGCGTCGCGCACAACCCAGAAGGAGGGGAAGATGAACGTGCGGCGCAGGAGCTGACAACGAGGCGACGGGATTCGCCCTCCATGCCGGTGTGCCGTAAGTGTGCCGTACGCTTCGAGCCCATACGCGCCAAGTCGCGCTTTTTCAATACCTCGGTAAAGTGCTTCCGTGCGGGCTTTGTTGAAGGTAAATCGTTGAAAAGAGTGGTGAGCGCGGAAGGAATCGAACCTTCAACCTACTGATTAAGAGTCAGTTGCTCTGCCAATTGAGCTACGCGCCCAAGCTTTTGTTTTCAGTTAATTACGGCAGATGCCATTTCGTCAAGAGAGGCATTGTGTCGTAATTGTGTCGTAGACCTGCCGGTGTTCAGGACTACGCGAATACGCTCGACCTGTTCCTTGGGCGGATGGTTGTAGCGCATCGTTGTTTTGGTGTCGCGGTGACCCATAAGGGTGCCCACGAGTTTTGGATCGCCGGTGGCGGGCATTGCTGTCGTGCCAAAGTCGTGGCGCCCGCAATAACGTACCAGGGCCTCTGGCAGTCCAGCTTTTCTTCGTACATTGTGAAAGACGGAATTTACCGTCGTCAAGTGTCCGGTCTTGGACCTGGATGTTGGGAAGACCCATCCTTTTGCGGGCATCCCTTGTTTTAGGTGCCTGCGTTTCAAAATGTCCAATACCCGATCACTCAAAGGAATTCCGGGCCTTTCCGCGGCTTCCGTTTTGCCTTTGGGGTTGGTGTAGCAGAACCAATCTCAATTGACGTATTCCCACCTCATGCGGCAGACTTCGCTGTGGTGCCGCATACCACTGTCTCGCGTAATCACAATCACGTCGGCCGCGTTCTCGGACAGCAATGGAAGAATCCTCGCCTCAGAAGCATCGTCCATAAGCAGCAGACGCTTGGCTTCATCTCGGAGTTGGAGTTTGGGAAATCTTGCGACCAAACCGTCATCGTTCGCTTTACCGAACATCCTGCGCAAGGTTCGGATCGCACAGTTCGCGTTGGACGGACCAGCGGAAAACGTTGTCACTTCGACATGCTCGTCCCTGATCTGATCCATGCGAATGTGTTTCAGTTTGGTGCTAGCCAAAAGATTCCAGCCCTGGCGGTAATACTTCCGGGTGCTTTCCGTTATTCGTTGGCTGTTCTTAACCCAATTCAGAAATGCCGGAGAAAAAGCCTCCAGAGTCGGGGACTTGCGTACTAAAATCCCGTCCTCCCTGAGTTGGGCCATTAACTTCGATTCGAACAGTCTTGCCTTCTGCTCTGTCTTCTGCTTGGTCGATCCTCTGTGTCTGGAACCGTTCCATTCAAAATCGTAATGATAGAATGGCGAGCCATCTCTTCTATAGACTGACACGCGCCGCCTCCCTTTCAAAGTGTTCGTCCCGCACAGAGAAAGTGATTCGGTTAGCGAACCCATTCTATCACCTCCTCTTCGACGTAGGCCCATTGCCCTTCCGCGCGTGCAACATGTCCGCCATACAAACGGCTTTCCTGCCTGTCCACCATCAGATCAGCGGCTGTGGATCACCATGCAACAAGCCGCTGCTAAGCTCGGTGTCAGTGAGATGGTTGTCCGCAGACTCATTGCGCAGAAGAGTCTCCCGGCAAAGCAGATTGCGAAGTTCGCCCCCTGGATGATCGAACGCTCTCACCTCGACCTCCCCTCCGTCCGTAAAGAAATTCGACGAGTCCACGAAGGCCGGCGTATGGGATGGGCGGTTAGCGAAAAACAAACGGGGCTATTCGCGGATTCCCATGACGCTTAGCCTTGGTGCTCTGCGAAAACGGCGAGGCTGCGGATTCGAGTCCCGGCATCCTCGCCATCTTTCGTTGATGCTTTACAAACTGGCTCTTTCTGAACCTGGGTGCATTTCAGGAAAGTTCGTCGGCAACCTATCCTATCGATTAGGGAAGGTTTGCCCGTCACTCGCCAACAATCGCAAGGGTGGCAATGTTGCCCATGGCCTACTCCACTTCCGCTCTCCACAGTGGCTCACCGCCCAGCGAGTGGTAGAATCCCCAGCCCGCCAGCGCCACCACACTCAGCAGCGCCAGAATGGACGTCGTCATGTACCACGCTGAGAAGTCGGCGGAGAACGGTACGTTCGCCATCAGATTGATGGTGAAGATCGCGCATGCCAACGGCACCAGCCCGAAGCGCAGGACGATCAGCACGGCAATGGCATAGACAAGAATCTGCGCGGGCATCTCCACCGCCACGTACGTGCTGGTCAGGGAGCGCGGCACCGCGAAGATCGCGACAAATGCAATGGCCGCAATCCACTCCTTGCGCAGCATCACTCTCAGCCCAAACAGCGCAAGGAAGAAGACCAGCGTGGTTTGGATCGACTGCGGCCATTGGCGCAACCATGCGCCCAGCGCCTCGCGTCCTCCCATCAGGGCTTCGGTCGCGCCCAGCGCGGGCGACGCGCCCATCCGCATCATGGGGATGTAGCGAATCTGAAAAATCAGAATCCATACCACCCCCAGGATCACGCCGAAGAGAATATCCCGGCCGACCAGCGGGTCGCGCAATTGACCCGACAGCAGCCGGCTCCAGGAGATGATTGTCTGCGGCCAGTGACGCCTCACCCACGGCTCCACCGCCAGGTACAACAGCCAGGTCACTCCCGAAACGAACAGCCCCGTGCTGACCGCGATGATGAACAGGCCGAAGGTATCGCCGAAGGTCGCAAAATGGGCGCGGCACAGCCACAAGGCGATCTCCAGCCCCAACATCACCACTGCAAGGCGGAAAGCTCCTGCCCGGTCGGCTCGTCCGTAACGGTAGTTTCGCCGCGCAAGAAACGTTGCCGCAGCCAGCAGCGAACACAGCAGGAGCAGGTAGACAATCTTGTTTACCTGCTGGCCGATGGTTTTTTTCTCGGTGTTCGTCATACGTTCCGGCTTGGTCCATTCGCCGATGAGCGAGAAGAACACTGGCTTGCCATGAAACGCCGCCGCTTCCACGCGCAGCGCACGCGTCGTCCCCGGCCAGGTTCCCGTCCACGCCATGCGCGTGTCGGACTCAGCCAGCGATGTCCATGTGGGTTGAGCCGTTTGAAACTTGGATGGATCCAGCCCGGCCGCGCTGAAGAGTATGTTCCAGTCGAACGTCGCCGCGGGCGCGCCGGCGTTGCCTTTGTCGTCTTGCTTTTGCGGCGGGATTGCCTGGAAATAGATCAATCGCCCCTGGGGATCGAGATCCAGATTGATCATGCCCGAGAGCACCGTGGGCGGATCGGTTCTGGTCACGATTCCCGGCGTCAGCAGTTGATCACGGAAGTCGCTCGCCACTAGATTATCGGGGCTTTGCCGGTACCAGTATTGCAGCAGGGGAGGCCGCGCCGCTAGCACCGCATCCCACTGCGGGGGTTTGTCGTTCTTCTCCACGAAGTCCTGGAAGTCGCCGTTATAGTCGAGGCCGAAGGCGCTGTCGGTGGGACGTCCCGCATAAGCCAAGTGGGCGATGACTTCGCGCGACTTTTGGGTCAGAAGTTCCGGAGTCAACTCCAGTCCCATCTTCTCCAGCGCGCTGTAGTGAACGCCGAAATAGACAGCGAAGGCCAGGCCGAGCAGCACGGCTGTCAGACAGATCACAGCCGATCGCGGACGCAGGCCAGCGGTTTCTCCGGACGCAGCTACCATTTGCGGCGAAGGCGTTTCCCCCGCGGCCAGAGCCGCCGCCAGCGGGTCTCCGCCAGGCAGCGCCGCCGCCACGCTGAGTACGTTGGCGGGACGTGCTGTAGGCTCCGTTTCCAGACAGCGCAGGATTACGCGCTCCACCGCGAGATCAAGATCTCTCACCACCGATGACGGCCGTCTGAGAGTCTTCTCTCCTCTACTCCGGAGCGCCTCCGCGGTCGCTTCCGCGAAAGCGCGCTTGCCCGTGAAGACTTCATATAAAACCAGGCCCAGCGCATAGATGTCGCTGCGCACGCTGACTTCTTTGCCCGCCAATTGCTCCGGAGCCATGTAGGCTGGAGTACCGCTGCGCACCTCGGCCCCCTGGATCTGGTCGGCAATTCCGGCCAGACCGAAGTCCGTAATCACCACGTGCCCGCGCCCATCGAGCATGATGTTCGCCGGCTTCATGTCGCGGTGAAGCACGCCTTTCACGTGAGCGGCGGCCAATCCTGCGCAGAGCTGACGCGCGATATCGAGGGCCTTGTCCTGGGGAAGCCGGCCGATGCGCCGGAAAAGCGAAGCCAAGTCTTCTCCGTCAACATACTCCATAGTGAAGAAGGTGTGGCCGGCCACTTCTCCCACGTCGTACACGCGGCAAACATTGGGATGAGAAACCCGCCGGGCAATGCGAACTTCGTTGCGAAAGCGCTCGAGCAGGCCCTCGTCGCGCGCGGCCTGGTCAGGAAGGAACTTCAGGGCGACGGGCTGGCCCAGCGTCAGGTCATCGGCGCGGTAAACCTCGCCCATACCGCCCTTTCCCAGCAAGGTAATAATGCGGAAGCGGCCCGCGATCAGGTGGCCGGGCAGAAAGCGGCCTTCGCTCACCAAGGATGCCGTCGAACTGGAGGGCCGTGACGCAGACCCCGACGCTGGCCGGGGAGATCGCTCTGGAGTTGCCGGGGCAAAGTCGAGTGTGGCCACTTCGTCGCTGCCCGGCACCGGGGTTCCGCACGACGAGCAAAAACGCCCGGCACTAGGGACCTCTGTACCGCAGGCTGTGCATGTGGACATGAATTTTCCCGATACAGTCTACCGCGTCAGAAACGGAATGTAGATTTCTTGAGCATTGGATTGCGGACTCCCAGACAAGTGTCCAAGGCGGTCATGGAGCTGGGGAAGCGCTGGAATCGCTCCTTCTAGCGACAACGTGGTCATAGTCGGGTTGAAATCGACGCCAGTCAATGGCGTTTGCGCGTTCGACTCGCACGTTTGATCCACCACGGAAAGCATCCGTCTTGTAACCGTCTACAGGGTCGTGGGCTTCGCCACCGGCCGGTTCCGACCGGATAGGCAAGTCGGAAGTTATGCGCGGCAGTCGGCCATAGAGGTACTGAAAAGTCGGCTTAGCCGCGGCGCCGCATGGCCAACAGAGTCAAGTCGTCCAGACGTGGGCCGGCGCCGGCGAAGGCGCGCAGGTCGTTGAGGCAAGCGGTGATCAGCTCGGCGGGGGGCCGCGCGGCCTGCTGGCGCACCAAGGTCATGACGCGGTCCACGCCGTATTCGTCGCCCTCGTTGCGGGCTTCCGAAAGGCCGTCGGTGTAGAGGAAGAGGGTGTCGCCGACCTCCAGTTGCAAGCGCGTGGCGGAGAACTCGCTTTCGCAGAACATCCCCAGTGGCAGACCGGTGGACTCGATGCGCAGCACGCCGCCGTGCCCGACGACGATTGCGGGCCAGTGGCCGGCGTTATGGATTTCTACCTCCCCGGTAGGTTTAGCCTGGCCGCACACCAGCGTGGCGTACTGCCCGGCCAGCGCGCTTTCACAGAAGACGCGATTGGCCCGGGTGACCATCTGGCCGAGCGGCAGGGCCATACCGGTCAGGCTGCGAAACAAGGCGTGGAGTTGCGTCATTAGCATAGAGGCGGCCACACCTTTGCCCGAGACGTCGCCAAGCACGAAAAAAAGCTGTCCGTCGGACGGGATCAAGTCGCAGTAGTCCCCGCTAACGGGACCGACCGGCGCGTAATGATAGCTGGTCTCCCAACCACCGGCGCGCAGACCCGCTTGCGGCAAAAGGTTGCGCTGTACCTCGGAGGCCAGGTCGAGGTCACGCTGCAGCGCGGCCCGTTCCGGCACGGTTAGGTGGTCCAGACAGTAGCGCACTAGCGGGTCGGCCAGCAGGCGGTCCTGTTCCACCGGTTCGTGGCACTCTTGGCATAGACCGTAGCTGCCTTTGGCCATTCGTTCCAGCGCCGAATCCACTTCGTGCAGCAGACCGGCCAAGCCCGCGTTCGGTGGTGCGACGGCAATCGCCGCTTGCAACCGGCGCTTGCGCTCTTCCAGTTGATCGTGCAGGAAAGCGGTCTCTAGCGTGGCCATCACAATTCTCCCCGACTGTTAAAAGGCCTTTGCTATTGGATTCTGATAACGCTGCTTTCGATGCGCATCTCTATTGCAGGTGACGGATTGCCAACCCCCACCCAAAGCCTTGTACAAAGCAATCAAGTTGACGGTTTGTGTAGTGCGACTCTGTGCCAGCAAATCCTCGTTCGCGTTTAATTCACGTTGAGCATCGAATACCGCGAGGACCAACTCCAGGATGGTCGGCAAACAAGAAGTAATTCCGTTCTTTCCGGCGGCATAAGCCTTCACGGCTCGTACAGTAGCATCAAGTTGCTAAGAAGCGAACTCCGTATTCGAAATGGTACTGAACTGTCCTCAGAAAATGTGCTACGCTCCATCGCTTGCTTCCAACAATGCGCAAGACCGCATGTTCATTGACTCCAGCGAGGTATAGCAGCATGTCATGGCTCTCTGCCGAGCGGTCAGCATGATGTTGCCAAAGCTGTAGTGATGAAACCGGGCCATTGCGTTGAGATACTGCGTCAACACTTCACTCTCACCCGACTCCAAAGCTGCGACTACCGTTGGAAGTGCTTGAAACGTTGGCCATGTTTAGCAATGTGCAGCCACACTCACAGCCACACCCCATCAACTTCATAGATATAGATCAAGGAGCAGCACCTACGCATGTGCTTCCTCGACATGTTTCAGCGTCGGCAATCGGTCGATCGACTTTCCCGCTTTCTTCTGCGCGATCCGTAGTTCATAGAGGCTTTGCAGGTTGAGCCAAAATTCGGCCGTCGTGCCGAAGAAATGGGCGAGTCGAAGCGCTGTATCTCCTGTGATAGCCCGTCTACCGTTCAGGATTTCAGTGACACGGTTGGTCGGGACATCGAGCCGCCGTGCGAGCTCGGCAGCGCTCATCCCCAGTTCTTTGAGTTCTTCAGCTAGATGTTCCCCAGGGTGAATTGCATGAATTCCCACAACATCTCTCCTAGTGGTAGTCAACGATCTCGACATTCGATGGACCGGGTACCCCTCCGGGCCACTCAAAGCAGATCCGCCATTGGTCATTGATGCGAATGCTGTACTGGCCTTTTCGATCCCCTTCAAAGCTTCGAGTCGGTTGCCCGGCAACGCAACGAGATCCCTGAGCTCGACAGCCGCTTCCAGGCGATCCAGCTTTAATCGGGCAGCGCGTTCGATCCCCGAAAAGGCTTTGACCCGTTTACCGGATGCGAAATCTTTGGTCCGCTTGTCCCGGTAGCTGACGATCACATCTAAAGAAATAACAGCTCGTTACGTGTTACGTCAAGCGTAACCTTTGCAGGCATGTCAATCGATGGCCTTGCGGAACCGTAGAACAGCGGTCGCTAGCAGACCCAAACCCAAGCCCGCCATGGCCAGCATTTGCGGCCAGAGGATATCCATGCCAACGCCTTTCAAATACGAGCCCCGCAGCACAATCAGGAAATACCGTAACGGATTCGCGTAAGTGAGGTACTGCAGCCACTGCGGCATGGCGCTGATAGGGAATGCAAATCCTGAAAACGTTACGGCCGGCATAAGAAAGAAGAAGGCGGTGACCATCGCTTGTTGCTGCGTCGCCGAGACGGTCGAGATCAGCAGGCCGACTCCCAACAT
>Ga0070699_100001530_pt1 | contig 21131 bp, 17 predicted proteins | sample KBSK1503metaG_FD_65473 | JGI IMG/M metagenome (GOLD analysis project Ga0070699, IMG submission 65473) | Corn, switchgrass and miscanthus rhizosphere microbial communities from Kellogg Biological Station, Michigan, USA - KBS K1-50-3 metaG | ecosystem: Host-associated > Plants > Roots >...
CGGTCAGTAATAATCCCATCCACACCCCATTCGATATATTGCTTCATCAGTTCCGGGTCGTTGACGGTCCACGTCTCGACGCGGATATTCTTGGCATGTGACTCGCGAATAAACCTTTCGGTCATGATCGTGATGCCCAGCGACTCTTCCGGGTCATATGGCGGCTGGATCGTCTGATACTTTGGCGCAATAAATCCCCACAAAAAAGCTTTCCCGAGTAAAACGTAATTTCGCACTTCGTTTCGCGCAGCGGACGTCGCCACTTCAGGACAAGTGGCGCGAAAGTTTTTCATCGCCACATCATGAAAGGAACCGATCAATGCTTTATTTTGCATGTTGTATTTACGGATCAGGTCACACAAGGGTTTGTCAATCGGATTCTCAGTCAGTTTAATCTCGATCACATAGCGCATCTGCGGAAACTTCTGAAAGACTTCCTCCAAGGTCGGCACCTGAATTGCCTGACCACGATAGGGAAAAGTCTTACCATCGTCATTTGACCATTGATACGCCGCATCCAGTTTCTTCAATTCACCCAGAGTCATATCTTCGATGAGGCCAGTGCTGTTCGTAGTGCGGTCAACCATTTCATCGTGCATCAAAACAATCTGGCCATCCTTCGTGATGTGCGCGTCCATTTCTAGGACATCTGCCCCCAACTCAACCGACTTTTCATAAGCGAACAGAGTATCGCCAGGCCAGACCCCATCTCCGCCTTGATGGGCAATGACCAGCGTCTGCGGCGCGCTTGCATAATATTGGGTCAGCGGAGTCTTTGGATTCACGATGACTGATCCGATAAAGACAAGAAATAGAAAAGCGAAAAGCGTTTTAAATGGTTTGGATTTCATAAGTTCCCATTATGCTCTTTCAGGGGCTAAGCCCTTGAAAGAGCATAGGTTAAAAAACCAAATACCGCGCAATCGCCATAAAAATGACGGCGAGGACGAGAGATGCGGCAGTGATTCTCGAATAGGTCATTTGCTGTTTTTGGAGTGCCTGCAATTGCGTGGCTTGTTCAGAGGTAGGTCTGCCCTGAATTTGTGTGCCGAGCCCTGCCAGAGATTTCATCGTACGCCCGACCATGAGCCCAAAAGCAAAACCGATGAACGCAAACACCGCGCCGATACCAAGTCCTATTGCAAAACTTGACCTGAGCCAAGTTGCTCCAGCTCTTGCATCCAATCCGTACAGGCTTAGACCCGCCAAGATCGTCAAGCCGGCCGTCGCCGACATTCTCTGACTGAACTTCAAATTGTTCATCATGTGCCCCACCACCTTTTGCCCTGCTTCTCCAGTGGCACCAACGGCCGGACCAACAAAGTACGTCATGATCAATGTGCCGCCAACCCAAAAGATACCCGCCACGATGTGAATGATACGAAGCAACCAGATGAGGTATGTCATTTTTTCTCCTTTGGTAGAATGTTTAAAGGTAAAACACAACCAGAGTATATCCGATGCGCGTTATCGCATCGCCTGCGCGATCAAACTGCCAATCAGGCCCAGCCAATACGCGGCAGTGTAATAGATAAACATCGGTTGTTTACCACGCTTCCACAACAAGTACGCCGAAACGATTGCGAGCAAGCCAACAACGTACAGATCCAGCCCAATTTCTTCGAAGCCTAGGTTTGCCATGACTCCCAAACCTAAAAAAAGGGAATTCAATAACAGTAGGCTAACATCCACACCAGAAAGGCTTTCCCTCTGAGGAAACAAATCCTGCAGGAATAAAATTGCAACGTTGCCCATGATAAACCCTGCAAAAAATAGCCAATGACTGAACTCATCATCGTTGAAAATCACAATTCGGCACAGGTCGCTGGTCATGTCGTTCAGGCAAAAACGAAAGTGAAGATAGTTCGTCATTTCGTGATCACCATAACTGACGGCAGTGAGATACAAGCCCACAATGAAGACCAAATTCCAGGCCATATGGGCGCGGCCTTCACGGGCGGGCGAGTTGTATTCGATGGTTTTCTTGAGAAGATATAAAGCTATTAAGCTAACCAACGCCACAAGAATATTGTTCAAATCCACCCAGCGCAGAAATTCATTCGGCAAAACGTAGCCGAGTGTCCACGTTCCCAGTCGATTGAGTGAAACGAGAATCGCCAACAAGGACTGTACACCCAATAAAACATGAATTCGCTTCATAGATACTCCGCATCAATGATCCAGTTAACCGAATTTCTCAAGCGCAGCCTTCGCCAAGGCATGCATTTCCCGGTCGCCACGTTGCGCCACGATTTCCTGCAAGGCGGGCAACGTCCGCGGGTCTTTTAACTCTCCCATCGCTTCGATAACATGCTTCTTGACTTCACGTTCGGGGTCTTTCAACATTTCAAGCAGGACCAGCGCCACACGCGGCTCAACGATTCTTGGAAGCACATCCACTGAATGGATTCGAATCCACATCTCCGGATGATCCAGCGCTTCGACCAAAATCTCGAAGCTACGTATTCCAAAATTGGCCAACGCCTCCGCGGACGCCTTCCCCACATCGTGATGTAAATCATACAAAGCCATGCCTAAGGGTTCGATAGCGCGCTCATCACGGATTCTGCCCAGCAATATTGCGGTGTAACGGCGGACTGCGCCTTCCTCATCTTTCAGTGCTTCGATCAACGGCCCGACCGCCATCTCCCCCATTCTTTCAATAGCGTTGAATAAGTCACCGGCCGATTGTTCTCTTTCAAACCACCAGTACGAATCCCGCAGCGCTTCCATGAGATAAGGCAATGCAGCAGGATGTTGAGTATGTCCTAATGCTCTGGCTGCAGCCTGACGGACTTCGATCTGCGCATCATCGAGCAATACATTCGTAATTTCATCAAACGTGGATGGATTCTTGAACAAGCCCAAGGCCAAACACGCCGCAATGCGAACATCATTTTCGGGATCTTTCAATAAACTGAGCAAAGGTTGAACTGCTTTCAGTTCACCTATTCTCCCCAAGGCTAAGGCCGCCCGGGCACGGATGGTATAGTATTCGCCCTGCAGTGCATCCAATAATGCAGGAACTGCTGCTTTATCTTTGCTGATGGAGAAAATATCTACCACACGGGCTCGTATGATGGGATGTGCCGTGGAAAGTGTATTTATCAAAGCTGGCGAGGCGGAAGGGATTCGGGCAAGAATCTGCTGATAGATCTGGAGCAGGCTTGGGTCTTTGGTTTGAAGCGCCTCAAGTAATGCAGGCACGGCCTCTGAGCCGAGTCCAATTAAATCCCGTGCGGCCTCGTCACGTTTGGTTGAATCGGAGAGGTGCGTAATGAGGCGTTTTGCTTCGCCCTGCCTGCCGCCAGTAAGCCAGTCCATGGATTTATTTTACTTGCAAATGAAGAGAGCATGACAAAATTTGAATGTAAAATCTCTGATATAATTTTGAACTTGGATGAAAAAAGCACATCGTGGCGCTTGTAGCGCCATGTTATTTTGCCTATACCCCGCTATTACTTTAATTTCGGAGCGACAATGAAGAAGGAACAACTACTCGATTTGTATCACCAGATGGTGCTGATTCGTCGCGTGGAGGAACATGGCGCGGAACTGTACCAGGCTGGCAAGATTGGCGGCTTCATGCACCTGTATATTGGGCAGGAAGCCGTATCCACTGGTTTGATCGCGGCGCGTGAGCCGCGTGACCGTGTGATCACCGCCTATCGTGACCATGGGGTTGCCATCAACTGCGGACTTTCTGCCGATCAAGTGATGGCGGAATTGCTCGGCAAGGCAACGGGCATGTCCAAAGGCAAGGGCGGCTCGATGCACATGGCCAGCACTGAAAAGAATTTTTGGGGCGGGCACGCCATCGTGGGCGGGCACCTGCCCATCGCCGCAGGGCTGGCACTAGGCGACCAATACACAAAGAATGATAACGTCACGATTTGTATGTTCGGGGATGGGGCGACCAATATCGGTTATTTCCACGAAGCTCTGAATTTAGCCAAGACCTGGGGATTACGCGTTCTGTGGGTCTGTGAGAACAACCAATACGGCATGGGCACTGCGGTGGAACGTGCCTCCGCTGTAACTGAAATTCGCCAAAAGGCTGATGGTTACGGCATGAAAAGCGGGCAGGTGGATGGCATGGATGTGATGAAAGTCTATGAAGCTGCGCAGGAAGCCATAGCGTACGTCCGCACAGAAGGTCAGCCTTATTTCCTCGAGGTGGATACGTATCGCTATCGTGGTCATTCAATGGGTGACCCTGAACGTTACCGCAAAGCGGAAGAAGTAAAGAAGTGGCAGGAGAGCGACCCTATCGGTATTTTCAATAAATACCTGCTGGAGAAAAAAGTCTCCACCCGCAAGGGATTGGATGAAATTGAAGCGCGTGTGGAAGAGGAAGTGAACAAGGCAGTGGCCTTCGCTGAGGCTTCTCCCGAGCCGACCATGGAAGATTTGTTTAAGGATATTTACGCTGATAACTAAATGTCATTGCGAGGGTTGAGATGCGTAGCATCGAAATCCCGAAGCAATCTCACGGAATATGCAAGTATGAGATTGCTTCGCCCAGGCTAGCGCCCGGTCTCGCAACGACATCACAAGAGGAAACATGGCAAAAATCACAATGCGCGAGGCAATCTCGCAAGCTCTTATGGAAGAAATGGACCGTGACCCGGCTGTCTTTATCATGGGTGAAGAGGTGGGCGTTTGGGGTGGCACCTATGCCGTCACCAAAGGTTTTTATGATAAATATGGTCCTGACCGCATCAAAGATACGCCCATCGCTGAAAACGCAATTATCGGTGGTGCAATTGGCGCAGCCATGGTGGGACAACGCCCTGTTGCTGAACTCATGACCATCAACTTTGCTTTCTCTGCAATGGATTACATTGTCAATCAGGCGCCAAAATTGCATTACATGTTTGGCGGGCAGTTCAAAGTTCCGATGGTGATTCGCGCGGTCGGTGGCGGTGGACGTCAACTCGGCGCAACTCACTCACAGACTCCGGATGCCATCTTCGCGCATTTTCCCGGCCTGAAAGTTGTCAGCCCGGGGACGCCGGAAGATGCCAAGGGTCTTTTGAAATCAGCCATTCGGTCGGATGATCCGATTTTGTTCATTGAGCACGCGACGATGTATCAAGTGCGTGGCGATGTTCCCGATGGCGAATATCTCATCCCGATTGGTCAATCCAAAGTACAACGCGAAGGCAAAGATCTCACCATTGTCACGTACTGCAAGGGACTTGAACTTTCGATGAAGGCCGCGGAGGATTTAGCCAAGGAAGGGATCGAAGCCGAAATTGTTGACCTGCGCACATTGCGCCCGCTCGATATGGGTCCTGTTTTGGAATCATTCAAGAAAACGAATCGCGCCATCGTTGTCGAAGAAGGTTGGAAGTCGTACGGCGTCGGCAGTGAAATTGTCAGCCGCATTTATGAGGAAGCCTTCGATTATGTGGACGCACCGCTTATCCGTGTCGCACAAAAAGAAGTGCCGCTCCCCTATAACCGCACGCTCGAACAGGCCGCGCTGCCGCAGGTATCAGATATTATTGCCGCGGCAAAGGAGGTGTTGAAATAATGGCTGAAACCATCAACATGCCCAAACTCGGCTTCGACATGGCGGAAGGCACGCTGGTCCGCTGGGTGAAGCAGGTTGGCGAAAACATCAACAAGGGCGACGTGCTCGCGGAAATCGAAACCGATAAAGCCACGGTGGAGGTCGAATCTCCGGCGGGTGGCGTTGTGCTTCAACACATGGTTGAACAGGGAACCGTTGTGCCCGTCAACGCACCGATTGCTGTTGTAGGACAAGCAGGAGAAAAGGTGGATGCTGCACCTGCGCAAGCGCCAGCAAAAGTCGAAACTCAAAAGCCTGCGGATGAAAAACCGGCGCCTCAACCCAAGCCGGAGGAGGTTCCTGCACCCTCCGGGCAGGCTGCTCCCTCACCTGCTCCGTCTCAACCAGCCGCTACCCCCTCTGCACCTGTCGCAGATACCCATCAGGGTACCCAAGCCCCAGCCGAAGCGACCGGCCCTATAAAAGCTAGTCCGCTGGCGAAGAAGATTGCCAAAGATAATCAAGTGGATTTGTCACGCGTACACGGCACGGGTCCGGGTGGACGCGTAGTACGCAAAGATGTGGAAGCCGCGCTTTCCCAGCCTTCAGCAGTCAGCCGCCCATCATCATCCGCGGCATATGCACAAGTTAACGTCACGCAAGAAGACCAGGTCATTCAGACGACAAAACTCCGCCAGGCCATTGGGCGCAGACTGGTTGAATCAAAAACAACCATCCCTCACTTCTATGTGACACACGAATACAAAATGGACGTGCTCATGGCGATGCGCAAGCAGGCCAATGAATATCTGCCCGATAGTGAAAAGCTGTCGGTCAATGATTTTATTCTCAAAGCCGTTGCTTTGACCTTACGTCAGTTCCCCAACTTGAATGCAACCATCAAAGGCAACGAAGTGATCCAATTCGGGCACGTGAACGTTGGCGTGGCAGTGACTGTCCCCGGCGGCTTGATGACCGTCGTCGTCAAAGACACCGATCAGAAGATGTTGCGGCAGATCTCTGCCGAAGTTAAAACGATGGCAGGGCGCGCGCGCGAAGGCAAGGTCAAGCCTGATGATGTGGACGGCTCAACGTTCTCCACATCGAACCTGGGAATGTATGATGTCGAAGACTTTATCGCCATCATCAACCCACCCGAAGCCGCGATCCTGGCGATTTCTTCCGCAAGAGAAGTGCCTGTTGTGGAAGGTGGTCAGGTCAAACCCGGCTGGCGCATGAAAGCCACTATCTCGGTTGACCACCGAGTCAGTGACGGAGCAGAGGCGGCGCAGTTCATGCAAAAGCTGGCAGAGTTTTTGGAAAATCCAGTGAGGATGCTGGTGTAAGAAATACAAAATGCGGAAGTCTTGAAGACTTCCGCAGTCTTTTTAACCAAGGAGAACTTCTACAAACAGAAAAACTTTTGACCTGAACACGGTCACTGATATATAATCACTGAAACTTTTACGGCACACTTCATAGGGTTCAAGGAGGTTCATCGAAATGTGAGCAGAACATCAAATTGTCATTCGTTCCTATACTCTTCCCAATTTTGTATCCAATAGAATCAAAAAGGAGAAACCAAGATGAGCACTTCTATAAGCACTCCAGTCGCTGCTTCAGGTGGCATGCCGACCTGGTCCGACAGGGATCAATTTTTCAAGACGCGAAGATGGTTCCGCTTTCTAGTTGCGATTATCATCATCCTGTGGCTGGCGTTGATCGTGTGGGTCCTGAGGTCCAATATCAATGATGCGGAGGCGCTGCCGTTAGCTGTGGGGGCGAATCTCACCATTGTGCTGGCTCCGGTGCTGGCAGCCGCTGCCGCAGTGGAGCGGACACTTGAAAGCGTTTTTAACGTGATGGAAGGCAGTTGGCGCACAATGGTTGCCTATTTGGGACGCGGACTGCGCTGGCTAAAGAATACGGAAATCGAAGTTCAACAAGCCCGCCAATTTCTGGACGAAGTCTCTGACAAATACAGCGCGGAATTGCAGGGCATTCAGTTTGGGGGAACATCCGTCTCCGCCCTGACAAATGAAATCCAGGCCAGGATTGATACGGCCAACAAATTGATGGCGCTCGCACAGGGACGGCTTGAGAAGGCCGAAGACAGCCTTGCAGATATCACTTCATCTGAAGGCTATATTCGTGCTAAAGCAGCAGCCTCCATCATCATTGGCTTAATGTTGGGCGTAGTGATTGCTGCAATTGGACAACTCCAAATGTTTGCCATGTTGGGCATTGGCGTGGTCCCCCCACAGATCGATGTATTGATAACGGGTCTGGTAATTGGTAGTGGATCGTATCCGGTCCACTCACTGGTGGGTATTCTGCAACAAGGTAAGAGTACAGTCGATAGCGTCAAAGGTTACTTTAATAGGCTTTCTCCTGAAGCGCAGGCAACCCGACAGAAGATCACGACGGTACAAGCTCCCACAGAAGCTGGTGAGCCAGCTCGTATTCAACAGGCAGTCGTGGAAACCACCACCGCCAAAACCAAAGAGGATGACACCAGCAAATAAATCAACTTGCCAGGAGATTCTCAGAATGCAGTAATAAATAAGAGGCTGGGTTTTGGAAACCCAGTCTCTTATTTGTGTTACACGGTGCCAACTTCATCAGGAAATAATTGTTACGGAAATTAAAATGCCACGCTTGCACGCGGCATGACTTGAAATCATACATCTTCGGCACCAGGCTATTGACTTCGCAACCCACTCCAGACTTCGAGCTTGGCCTGCACGCGTTGAATCACTTCATCAGTGAATTCGGTGGTGGATAAGCGTCCGCCCAAATCCGTTGTAACCTGCCCCCCGTGGACCGCTTCAAAAACTGACTCATGGATGGCGCGGCCGGCCTGGTCCGCTTTCGCAGTTTGAATGTAGGAAAGAAGCGCTGCTCCAGCTAGGATCATCGCCATGGGATTGGCGAGATTCTTCCCCTCCAGCGCGGGCGCAGTCCCATGCGGAGCTTCGGCCATCACCACTTTTACACGTGACGTCTCGTCAAATGCCAAAACCAAACTCTCGGATGCGGCGATACTGCCAAACATCTGTAGGACCAGGTCAGAGAGCAGGTCACCATCGCGGTTGAGGGCAGGGATGACGAGTGAGTCGCCGTCAATTTGCAGCAGGAGAGCCAGGGTGGCATCGATCAGTTGTGGATCGTATTGCACGTTTGGGTAGCGAGCCGCGGCCGCGTCCATCTCTTCTTTGAACATGCCTTCATACACCGGGCTGACGGTGTACTTCGGGCCGCCGAACACACGCGCACCCATCCGCGCGGCCAGTTGGAATGAAAAGTCCGCGACAGATTTGCATGTGCTACGACTTATTTTGGAGGTGCGGTACGCGATCTCATCGCCATCGGGCGTTGTCTCGCGCCACTCTTTGGCGCCGTACGCGTCATCCACCGCCATGCGGACAATGGCGATCGGGGCATGGACACCTCCCACCGGGCGCACGCGTGGAATACGCCGGCCAATGCGCAGAATCACCTTCCCATCGATCTCCTCCCGCAGAATGGCGTTGGGGCTACCTACATCATCTGCATTGGCTGGTGTGATCGTGGCGGCCTTCAAGCCCAGTCCACTTTCACGCATCGCCGCGGCTGCTTCGTTCACGATTTGATTCTTTGTGGCGCGTCGATTTGCCAGGCTGAGATCAAAGTCCTGGAAGTTCAGGTCCAGGCCGATCACGGCTGGGTTCAGCACGCGCAGGGACTCTTTCAGTAGTTCTTCGCCGGTCTGGTCGCCATGCAGGATGGCGATGGTACGGGTGTTTGAATCAGGTTGTGTTGACATTCCTATCCTCATTAAGCGAGCCGGGCTACCTCCAATACTAGAACAGCTCTAGTTTGATTTCCGTTATTCAATTGCCGCATTGTACCATGACGACCATTCTAAAAGTTCAACACACATCACTGTACTGCAGCAGAACGATCCAAAATAATTATCTTATAAACTTTTAGAGAAAATAATTAGAAAATTGTCATGTCTTAAAGTGGCAAACTATCCTGTTTGAAACGGTTGTTTGAGAATCAAGATGGACCTTCCAGAAATTTATCGAACATCTTCTTGACCTTTTTCCGCTGGAGAAAAGCAATTCGAAGCATATAGAGTGCTCCAACAATCAAGCAGATCGATAACAAGGTCCCAAAAGCTGCCAGCGCCCATTGCCAAAATGCAAATGGCTCACCCAAGCTCGCCTTGATATCCGCCCAGAAAGAGGGAAGCATGAGCAGGGTCAGTGTGAGTGAAGCGGCCGCCAATCCGATGGAAAGGATCGTGGAATTATCGTTCTCCTTTTCTGATAAATCGGCAAGATAAAGCTCATCCACATGATCTACGACACTGCTAATACTGATGATATTTCTTTCGATATGTTCAAGGATGGTCGGAATGCCCAATTGCTCCGAAAGATACATGGCCTTTTTGATTGCATATTCGGCGCGACTCCACAATTGAGGGTGGCTCAAACTTTGGGTGAGCGCGGCTAAATGCCGCAGATACGCCGCCCGCGTGACGAGGTTGGGCAGTCGTTTGTCCAACTTAATGTCCCCTGAAAAAAGCATAGAACGTGTCTCGTGAATCACCAGGGCAATTTCGCCTAGAAGATTATAGGACTCGCTTTCAATTAGTTGCCCAAGGACCCGGATCTCGACCAGGAATTCAATCATCCGCTCTATGGCCTCCCAATAACGTTCATACTTCACATGTAGGGTGGAACTCGGCACCGTGGAAACCGAGATTTCACTATTCTTCCATTCCTGCGAGGGAATGATCAAAGCAGTTCGCGCGCCTAGTAAACAGAATTCGTCATTCCAGGAGGCCTGATTTTGGTCAAACAAACCATCTACGATTCCCCATTTTGGGTTGGGAAAATAACTTGTAGCTTCAATGGTCTGCGTACTTAACACATCCGCCGCAGTCTGAGTCATGACCGATTGATTTCGCAACAACGAGCCCTCAACAAGATTTACAAGTCGCCGTTTCAGCAGATGAGATTGTCGAATATCATTTAGTGTAACTGTAATCTGGGCATTGTTTTTTACCTTTGCATTTTGCTTCTTGAGCATAGATGTTTCTGCAAGTACATCATTGAAATGATAGATCACGTAAGAGTCATGTAACGGAATTGACAGAGACGGTTCGGGTGGTACTAGACTGATTGGTCTGGCTCCCTGTATCGGGATCTCCGAACCAATTGTTTGCACGAACCTGGAAGCTACTTCCATTGCGATCTTCCACTGGATCGGGTAGTAAAGCAATTCGCCGGGCTGGTCGTTTCCGCATCCCACCCAGTCTAGAAGTGCCTTCACTGACTTTTCCTTTAAACTTAGGGTATCTGGGTCATTGAAATAACGCTCGCGCGAATGCTCCAACCATTTTTGTGCGCTGGGTATATCCAATGACTCTTGAAGACGCAGGACATCTTGCGAGATGGCAAGCAGAGAGCGCGTCTTCTCATTGTAATGGTTTATGAGGCGAATGACAAAGAAGCCTGAAATAGTGGGCCGTATATAAATATCCCAGCGATCCCAAACTCGTTTGAATAACGTTTTGAATTGGAAGTTAGATTCCAAGTCTGGTGAAAACTCAACATGAGATTTATCCACAGCATACGAGGGAAAACTGTATTCTTCTAGCATTAACGTACGGAAGACGCCAGTGGCGAAACCGATTTGATCGGCGGGCATCACATCTCCAGGCTCCAATTGTTTACCCTCTTCTTCGGCACGCCGTTTCTTATACTCTGGCATCGTCAGGAAAACTTTCTGATTCTGAATCGCCCCCGGCCAAACTGTCCTCAATGTATTAGCAAACTCCTTCCTGCCGCGTAATGTTTCAAAACGCGTACGCTCATCTCCGCCTTGAGAGATGAAACGCTTCATATTCATGACTAGAATTACATTTGTGTAGCCTCTTGCAGAAACATTTGCTTTCATGAGAATCCTCCATTATATCGAAAGCAGAACATCAACAAAAGGTGGGCCCAGGAGGATTCGAACCTCCGACCAAGCGATTATGAGTCGCCTGCGCTAACCACTGCGCCATGGGCCCCTGTAGTTATTAGTATTTAGCCACCAGCCTTTAGCGGGTTTCGCTAACTGCTGATGGCTAACCGCTAAAAAGAGCGGGAGATGGGATTCGAACCCACGAATATCAGCTTGGAAGGCTGATGCCTTACCACTTGGCGACTCCCGCGTGCGGTCGGTATTTTACCACAATTGGGAAACCATTTTTTGCCACGGATTTCACGAAAAAAAATAAAAATCAGTGTCAATCTGTGAAAATCCGTGGCTAATGATCGTCTTACTCCCTTCCATACGGATACCAATACGACTTATCCTCCAGGTTGAAATCCCAATGCACGTGTTTGGTCTCGCGGAACTCATCGAGACCTTCGATACCGAGTTCACGTGCGCCACCGGAATATTTCATCCCACCAAATGGGCCTGCATAATTATCGGTCAGCGGATCGTTGATCCAGATCGTCCCGGCCTTCACATCCTCAAAGAACGTCTTGATCTTCTTCGGGTCTTCTGAAAGCAATACAGCACCCAGACCGTATTGACAATCGTTCACCAGATCAATCGCTTCTTCAAACGAAGTATATTCCATCAACGGCACCGCCGGGCCAAATGTCTCTTCACGCATGATGAGCATCGTGTGATCCACGTCAGAAAGGACCGTTGGCTCATAGAACCAGCCTTTTGAAATCTGTTGAGGTCGCTGACCACCTGTCAAAACTTGGGCGCCGCGTCCGCGTGCATCCTCTACATGCGATTCAATCTTAGCCCGATACGAATCACCGATCATCGGGCCAACATCCGTCGAAGCATCCAGGCCCGACCCCAATTTCAAAGAGCGCACATGCTCCACAATTGCTTCGGTGATTTGTTTTGCTTTTGGCTTCGGGATATAGACCCGCTCTGTGCTCGTGCAAACCTGACCCGCATTGATTAACGCCGCATACGCTACAGCCTTCGCGGCAATCTCAGGGTCCGCATCTTCGGCGATGACTGTCGCATCCTTGCCGCCTAATTCCAGATGCAACTTCTTCATCATCGGGGCGCCGTGGGCTGCGATTCTTTGTCCCGTCGCCAGACTTCCCGTAAATGCGATCATCGGCACATCGGCATGTTTCACTAACGGCTCGCCGGTCTCCGCGCCGAATCCTGTCACCACATTGACCACGCCCGCAGGCAACCCATCAAAACAATGTTCGGCCATGTACAACGCAGTCAGCGGCGTCATCTCACTTGGCTTGATGACTACCGTATTCCCAGCGGCCAAAGCGGGCGCAACTTTCCACGCCATCAACAGCAACGGATAATTCCACGGCACGATGCAGCCGACCACGCCATAGGGTTCCTTCAAAATAAAATTGAATTGCGAATGCTCCCCTGGCGGAATCACCCGCCCGCGGTCATGCCGCCCCAACTCGGCGTAATAATCAAATGTATTCGCCACCCACTCCAACTCTTCGTCATTTTCCGACATCGGCTTGCCCTCTTCCAACGTCAGCAAATGCACGATCTCTTCCCTGTGACTTCTCACCCTGGACGCGACCTCATGCAGGAGACCCGTCCTGGTGTTTGCGCCCATCCTGCTCCAGGACCTAAACGCCTCCTTACTGGACCTCACAGCTGCTTCCACATCTTCGGCATTTCCCCTCGGGACAGAATCGATCACATCCTCCGTAGCAGGGTTAGTGACTTGAATCTCTTCTTTTGAATTGCCTTCGGTGAATTCACCGTTGATGTACATGAGTCTCATCACACACCTCTAGAATATGTCATTCTGATTGTGTTCATCATTGATTACTGTATCCCCCCGTGCTTGTGGCTGTTCTGATTCTTCGATCAACTCTTTAGGTGTTGCTGCACCACAGGCAGGACAGGCATAATTTTGTTCTGCAGGGACATAGGACCTGCGGCAATAGGGACAATCTATCGAACGCGGCGCCACGGGCACTTCCACTTCCTTCACTACTTCACGGGTTACCTCACGGGTATGGGTCCGTCCGCTTCCGCCCAGCACAACTACAGGCCCAATATTTGGAATCCCAAAGCCTCCGCCGCCACTCGAAGAGGTAGATGTGGGCAGGTTCCTTGCCAGCGGCTTTGAGCCACCTCCACTGAATGATTTTCTCTTCGATGAACCGCCGGTAAGTCCCTTTCCACCTGCGGCAAGCACAAGGAATAATACAGCCACGATCACCACAGCCCCCACCGTCAAAAAGACAATGATCGCTGTCAACCGCAGCGCGCGCGGGATGTTATAGAGTTCATAGCCGTAGCTAAAGAGAAACACGCCACCGATATAAAATGGAGCCAACAACAGAATCAACACCAACCCCAAGCTTTCGTTGAGTCTGTGATCGAACCACGTCAAATATGCGACCAGAATAATCGTCCCTAATGCACCTAGGGCAATAAGCCCACCAGGGATCAAAATATGAAGGGGCTTCCCCGGCAGGGACTCATCGTGATCGTAATTAACGACCTCCTGGGTCTTGGAACGTACTTCGCGTGCACGATATTGAGATTGAGGCATGCAATTTACCTTTCAAATACAACCGTTGGTTGAGTAGGCGGCGATGTTCTTCCGCCGCCGTAACGAAACCAATAGGTAACCATAATACCTTTGCTTATTGGTGGTCTCGATACGCCCCAATGAACACGGGGCTACTCGACCATCAATATATCTACGCAATCACCACGCATACGCCTCAGGCGCCTCGCCGCCGGGGCCAGGCCAGATCTCATCCAATTTTGCCGTCTCCGCCTTGGTAAATTTAATCTTTAGGGCCCGCAGAGCGCCTGTCAACTGCTCCAACGTGCGCGGACCGATGATTGGCGCGGTCACAACCGGGTTTGCTATCAGCCAAGCCAGAGCTACGTCCGCTGGATTTTCGCCCATTTGCTTGCAGAATTTCTCCCAGGCCGTAATTTGAGCATGGTACTTCTTGACATCTTTTTGGGTGTCTTCATCCGCACGGCGACCTTCCTTGATCTTCTGCAGGATACCTCCCAACAATCCGCCCGCCAGCGGACTCCACGGAATCACACCCAGCCCATAATCTCTACAGGCCGCTAACACTTCCAACTCGACCATGCGGTCTTTGAGGTTGTAGAGGCTCTGCTCACTCACCAGCCCCAAAAAGTGACGGGCCTTCGCAGCCTCCTGCGCCTTGGCAATGTGCCAGCCTGCGAAATTCGATGAACCTACATACAAAATTTTGCCCTGCTGCACCAGAGTCTCCATGGCTTGCCAGGTTTCATCCCAGGGCGCGTTGCGATCAATATGATGCATCTGGTACATGTCAATGTAATCCGTTTGCAAACGTTTGAGCGACCCCTCCACCGCCTGGCGAATGTTCAGGGCAGAAACGCGCGATTGATTCGGCCAGGTTCCCATCCGACCATACATCTTGGTCGCGATGACCGTCTTCTCGCGGCGTCCGCCACCCTGCGCAAACCAACGCCCAACGATATTCTCGGTGATACCTTCCCCCATCTTCCAGCCATAGACGTTAGCAGTATCGAAGAAATTGATTCCCAGATCCAATGCCTTATCCATGATGGCAAATGAATCTTCCTCCGTGGTGTGAGGACCAAAATTCATTGTGCCCAGACACAAACGCGACACTTTCAAACCTGTACGACCTAGCTGTGTGTAATCCATTTCTGTCTCCTTATTAATTTCTGTCATTACTTGCGCTCAGTGCAAGTGAGCGATCTCCAAACTAAATACGAGATTGCTTCTCGAAGACTCGCAACGACGCTTACTTATTCAACTCGCCTGCCATATCATCCATCTGCTTCAAGACGACCGCCACCTGTCCATCGGTCAAATCCGGATGACGAATGGTATCGAACATATCGGAAAAACCGTCTCCGAGCATCACACGCACAGTGCGCCACGAAGCCAGCTTGGGAGTGATCTCACCTGCTGAAACCAACTTCACAGCCTCAGCCCATTGCGGATGACCGTTTGAATAATCACCGAGCAAAGTCAATGTCGCGGATCGAAGCGGGAAAAGACCCGTGCTCTGCACCCAACGCGCTTGATTTTCTGGCGAGAGCATCCAACGCATGAACAGCCACGAAGCCAGCTGCGTCTCATCATCTGATTTAAACATTACGAAAGATGATCCATAGACGACGAGTGCCTCACGTTCTGCGCCAGGGAAAGCCAACACTGTCCATTCATCCTTGCTGCCCGATGTAAAAAAAGCGCGAGCCTGATCAGGTAACTCTTCCAGGCTGGCGGTGGCGAACAAGGCCTGCCGTGCGGCAAAGCGATCATAACGCGAAAGATCAGCGGAAGGCACCCATGCACAGCTCTTCTGTTGCAATACTTTCAAATACTTGAAAGCCGCAATGTTCTCAGGTTTAAGAAAATGATAACCCGTCTCCTCCTGTATGCCGCCATCGAAGGCAAACATCCAGGACAGGGCGGTCATCGGATTCGTATCGATCAACCAGCCACCCAGGGCATCGTTGTTGGAGTCCGTGTCTTTGCCTAGAGCTTGATGCGCGGCACACGCCTGCTGTTCGAAGTCCGCAGAAGTTTTCGGCGGCGAAGTAAACCCCAGTTCACGCGCCCAGGTTTGATTGTAGAGAATGAAGCGGGCTGTCCGTTGCGCAGGGATGCCATAGCGAATCCCGTCCGTTTCATCCTGCAACCAGAACGCGTTCGCAAAATCCGAAATCTCGAGCGCGGTCAAGCCGTATTCCGGGTCATGCAGGTAGGGGTTCAGATCCACCACATTGTTTTTCCACTCCATTGCGTGTTCAGGGAGTGCGATCACAACTTGTGGATTCGCTGAATCCTCCAGCGCCGCGGACGTTTGTAAATACAACTCGTTCAAGCTTTCCTTGCGCGCCGCGTTGACCGTAATTCCCCATTCGTTTTTCTGATTGAATTCAGCGACCTGGGTTTCAAACAGACTCGCCTCCGCGCCAAACCACGGATGCCAGATCTGGACCTGCTTTCCGCGCAGCGCCTCTTTATCGACCCCCAAACTGCTCACTGCTGGAGTAGGCGTTTCCTGCACCGACGGCTTCTCGGTGGGGCTCGGTCCCGGAGCAGGTGTCTTGGAATTGGAAGTAGTTTTACAGGAAGAGAGAAGAAATGCGAACAACAAAAATATCAGCAGAGACTTTTTCAACAGAGTCATTAATAAATCGCCTTGTCAGGAGTATGTCGCACTTCACTCTTTGAAATGGACTTGCCCAATAAAATCACCCCAACCTAAAGTTGAGGTGTACTGTCATCAATATGTGACCATTGGAATTGGGGTAAACAAGAGAATGAACATAATCAAAACGAAGATACCTAGAGCACGGCGCGGCGCATCGAGTTCGGTGATGTCATCGAGCGGTGTGGTGCGGACGTTACCCAGCCAGAATAAGATTGTCACCCATAGCAACCAGCCATAATTGAAGGTGGCGAAAGAGAAGGTAATCAACACCGGCAGCAAACTAAAGGCAAGCAGTGAACCGATGATGATGGGAAAGATTTTGCGAGCCTTCTCTCCAAATAAACCATATGCCACGTGCCCACCATCCAAGGTGCCCACTGGGACGAGATTGAGCGCCGTCACAAGCAAGCCACCCCAACCCGCTAACGCGACGTTGTCCAGTTGCACATCCAGCCCGCCATATGGAATGGGATGCGCCGAGAAAAAATATTGCAGCCAGTAGACGAACGGTGAAAGCCCGCCCATGCTGACCGGTTTGGGCAATAGTTCACCAAAGACCAGAAATTTCGAAAACAAATAAAAGAGGGAGTTGCCTTCCAAAAAACCTGCCAACCCTTCTGGCGGACGGTCAATGGGCCCCAACTGTGAAATGGACAGGCCATACAATAACACAGGAATAGCGATCACCAATCCAGCCAACGGACCTGCGACACCCACATCAAATAGAACGCGTTTGTTCTTGGGAATGCCGCGCATGGCGATGAATGCGCCCAAAGTCCCCAACGGACTGATAAGCGGAGCTGGGATGAAAAACGGCAACGTGGCAGGGACTTTGTAGTAACGACAAGCCAGGTAATGCCCCATCTCATGGGCGAAAAGAATGCCCATCATGCTCAAGGCAAAAGGCCAGCCAGTGTAAAAGTAGCGAAACAACACCCAAATCGAACTATCCGGCGTCATGGCTTCAGGCGGCACATCGGCGCCGGTCAGCATCATACCGAGAAAGGTGAGGATAAATAGAATAATATTGATGATTGCCCGCGCAGAGGTACGTGGTACTTCAGGTGTGGGGATCAACAAAATGACCTGCTCGCCGCGCTCCCCTTTTCGAAAGAGCGGTGTCAGTTTGTAAGAGCGTACAGCCTCAGCCAATTGGTCGTATGCGGCCGCTGAGTCGGAACCTACTAAATGTCCGCGATAGCGCACAACCCATTCACGCGGGTCGCCAGCTGTGACATCTTCAATCCGAAAGATCTTTGAAACATGACTGTTAAGAACATCGAGATCAGGATAAGACATAAGATACCTTTTGGTTTAGGTTGGCGAGAGTGGATGGGAGTCGAACCCACCGCGACCCGCAACGCGACCCGCCACAGGTTTTGAAGACCAGGAAGCCCACCGGGACTTAACCACTCCCATACAAAATTCACGCACAAGGATAATCGATGGAGAATGGGATTGCAAGCAGTGTTATCAGAATGGATTAAGGATGTCCGTGTGACACAGCTTGGTGCAAAAATTCTGAAACATGGGGCCACAACATGATCCCGGCAGTGGTTAAACAAATCGTGGCAAAGACCATGAAACTGCCAACTCCAATTGCAAGCAGAGCCAGTCTTCTCCCCCTTTTCCGTTCTTGTTGGATTTCTTTGAGTGCTATGAATCCATATACCAAAGAGAGTATGCCCAACACAAGCCCGGGTGGATAACAAATGATAACTGTAAATGGAATCGGCAGAAACCCTGCACATAATGCCAAGAAAGCCAGCGCTGCAACAAGAAAACTAATCAGTGCTTTACGATTAATATCAGACAGGGATGAGATTTCATTCATAATATACAGTGAGACCCTAAAGGTTTGCAAAACAAACCTTTAGGGTCTTGAATTTTGTCGGGGCGAGAGGATTTGAACCTCCGACCTCTTGCACCCCATGCAAGCGCGCTAGCCGGGCTGCGCCACGCCCCGATTTCCATTCGGCGAAGCAGGATTATAGTCTCATTTCAGTATTCTGGCAACTCGCTGAACTTAATGCTACAATAGTGAACTAACTCCGGAGTTCCTGATGAACAATATGATTGAAGTTCAAATTGACAGTGTTCGCGTCCATTTGATGACGCCGAATCGTTTAGTGGTATTGAAACAAGTCAACGCCGAGCGTTATCTTCCCATCTGGGTGGGGCCTTATGAAGCCGAAGCCATCACCATCGCTTTGCAGGAAGTGGAAATGAGCCGTCCGCTCACCCATGACCTGCTGAAGAATGTCTTCAATATTCTCAATGCACATATCACCCGAGTCGAAGTTGTCAAGCTGGAAAATGATACCTATTACGGAACCATCGTGGCAGATGTGGAGGGCAGGGAAATACGCGTGGACTCGCGTTCCTCCGATGCCATCGCATTAGCAGTTAGGGCGCACGTGCCGATCCTTGTCCACCCTAGTGTGATGGAAAAGGCCAGCATCGTGCCTGAGGACGATATGCCCGCGGAAGGTGCCGAGCCTGAGAAAAGCGAACCAGCCCCGTTGACCCAGGAAGGAGTCGAGCGTTTGTCTGTCTTTGAAAACTTTCTTGACAAGCTCGACTTCGACAAACCGGGTGATGGTGAAGATTCAGAAGAAGATAAACCCGACAAACCGAAAAAACCCAAGAAGAAATGACTGATTACATTCCCTCTGAAGCACGTTTCGGGGATGACCAAACAACTGCCCCTGCAACATCCACAGTAGTTCCTCACAGCCGTGAAGCCGAAGAAGCCGTCGTAGGCGCGGTCTTTATTAACCCCGAAATTTATTATGATGTAGCCCAATTTTTGAATGCGGATGATTTTTACATACACCGCCTCAAATGGATTTGGGCGGCTTTTACCAGCCTGCATGAGCAGCGCATCCCCGTTGACCTTCTAACTGTTGCCAATGAACTGGAAAAGCGCGGCCAATTGAACGAGATCGGTGGGCGTGCATATTTGACATCGCTCATCAATCAAGTGCCTATGTCTCTCAATGCCGAATCATACGGACACATCGTGGAGGGATACTCCGTCCGACGCAAGATGATCAACGCCGCCAACCAGATCGCATCCATCGCCTACAACGAAAAGATCAACGTCGATAACGTGATGGATGAGGCCGAGAAGGCTGTCTTCAACGTCAGTGAACGCCGCCTCAAACATGACCTCCAACCGATCAAGGCTGTGCTCAGTGAGTACTACGACCGCATCGACGAACTGGCGAAACGCCCCGATGATATCCGCGGTGTGCCGACTGGGTTCATCGATCTCGATAAAATGCTCACCGGCCTGCAACCCTCCGATCTTTTGATTATCGCGGGGCGCCCCGGCCAGGGCAAGACTGGCTTTTTGCTTTCGATTGCAAAGAATGCAGGTCTCATCCACCGGAAACATGTGGCCATCTTCTCGCTGGAAATGTCCAATGAGCAGGTGGTGCAACGGTTGATCTCACAGGAAACAGGCATTGACTCGCAAAGCCTGCGCGCCGGTAAAATCAACGATGACCAGTGGAAGTTATTCAATCACGCCATCGAAGTATTTGGGGATGCCCACATCTATCTCGACGATACGCCTGCCATTACTCCGCTTCAACTACGGACGAAGTGCCGCCGCCTGCATATGGAATATGGTCTCGACCTGATCATCATTGACTATCTTCAGCTCATGGGCGGTGACCAGCGTACGGACAATCGTGTACAGGAAGTTTCATACATCTCGCGCAATCTAAAGATTCTAGCCCGTGAATTGAATGTCCCTGTGCTGGCTGCGGCGCAGTTATCGCGTGCAGTAGAACAACGCACTGATAAACGCCCCGTATTATCAGATTTGCGTGAATCCGGCTCGCTGGAACAGGATGCTGATATTGTGATGTTCATCTATCGCCCTGACCAGTACGAAAAAGATACGGTCAAACAAAACGTCGCTGAGATCATTATTTCCAAGCATAGGAACGGACCGGTGGGAAGCGTGGAATTGGTTTTCCGTGGCGCACAAGCCAAGTTTGAGAACGCCGCGACCCGGGTGTTCAAACCAAACGAATAATTATCGTAGAGGCACGATATATCGTGCCTCTACAGAAACCCAATGAATAAATTCAAAGGCTTTACCGACTCTGAATCCTTCACCCAACTCCCCGACTCATTCTTCCAACCGCTCTTGAAAGAAATCAAGGATGCTGATGAGTTGAAGGTGACACTGTATGTTATCTGGCGCATTGAGCATATGGATAGCCCGTTTCGAGCGTTGAGCAAAATGGACTTCAATATCAAGGAATTGGGGTTGAGCGCTGAGGAGATATCATCCGGGCTGGAGAAAGCAGTCAAGCGCGGGAGCCTGCTCAAAGTCCAGAATGATGCGGTGGTTTACTTCCTGTTGAATTCTCCGCGCGGCA
>Ga0070699_100001532_pt1 | contig 21129 bp, 21 predicted proteins | sample KBSK1503metaG_FD_65473 | JGI IMG/M metagenome (GOLD analysis project Ga0070699, IMG submission 65473) | Corn, switchgrass and miscanthus rhizosphere microbial communities from Kellogg Biological Station, Michigan, USA - KBS K1-50-3 metaG | ecosystem: Host-associated > Plants > Roots >...
TCGTCGACGAGGGCGGCTGCCAGTTCTGCGGTGCGCTCGACTAGGAGCCGCCCATCCTGGTCGAACAGGGTGATCAGAGCCACGCAGGCTGGCATGGCTCTCTGCGGGATCATCAGAAGAACGTTTCGACGGCCGTGAGGACATTGGACGATGCGTCGATCTCGGGAATGTACCGCCATTTATCGAGCGCGGTGCAGGGGTGCGACACTCCGAACGTCATGACATCGCCGACCTTGACACTAGGCTCATCTGGATCTCGAATCAGCCGTGCGTGCTGGTCCCACAGGCGGTCGACGGTCCATCCTGTGATCGGTCGCCGGTCCCCTTGCGCTGTGACGACGGCCAAGGGTATGGGCCGGTCGGCCTCTTCGTTGGCGTCCCTTTTTCCGAACGATGCGATGGCCAAGTGGGCTTCGGGCACCGAAATTACGTGCGCCCACAGCTCGAGGGCCGGCTGCAGCGCCGCAGCCGGGACCGCTACTTGTTGTCGTCGCCTCAGGGGGGACACCCGCTCGTAGAATCCGTGGTCGTGGGTCAGGTAGCAGCCGCTTCGCAGGACGAGCGTCTGGTTGAGCGATTCGAACCTCTCCACGACCAGGTCGAAACCCACGCTTCCACCGGCGGACATCAAACCCGTTGCGGGCACATAGCCCTTGTGGAGCGCGGCTTCGACCATATCACCCACACGCCATACGAAGTCCCTCATAGGGTGCGCCGACCCTTGGTCTGCGATCCTCGAAACAATTCCTTCGAAGGCCGATATGCCCGCCAAGTTGGCCCTCGGACTTGCGTCGACTGCGGCCAAGAGCCTGCACAGCGCGGACTCGTCGCGTACTCCGGTTCGCCCTCCAGGCGCACCGATCTCGACGAGCACGTCGACAAGCTGCCCCGATCGCTTGGCGGCGGCCTCGAGTATCCCCAGTCCGTCCTTTGAGTCCACGAACAGCGTCACCGAAACGTGGTCGTCAGCCATGAGGGCGAAGAGGTGCTCCAAGTCGCTCTGATCCACTACCTCGTTCGCTACCAGCACTCTTCGCGCTCCTCCGACAACCGCTACTCGAGCCTGCCGGCCGTTGCTGACGGTGGCGCCCCAGGCGTCGGCTTCCATCTGCCGCCGGATGAGCTCTGGCGCGAGCGACGTCTTCACATGCGGAGCGAGTCGTGCTCCATGCGACGCGCACCACTGCTTCATCAATGCGATGTTGTGATTCACGGCATTTCGAGAGATGGTGAGCACTGGAAGTGGAAGGTCCCCTTTAGCGACGTTGAGACGGCTGCTAGCGATCGATTCGATCGGCGTCCCCCACAGCGACCTGGGCCAGCCTTTCGCTGCGAGGTCCAGGGTCCTCATGATCCGGCTGTTCCTGGGACGGCAGCGATCGCATCGATCTCGACCGCCACTCGAATGGCGGTGCCGACGGTGGTGCGGGCCGGAAAGGTCTCGACGCCGTGGTCGGTCATGGTCTCCTCGTATGCCTTGTTGAACGCGCGAAAGTCGCCGATGTCCTGGAGGTAGACGGTGGTACGGACCACGTCGCGCAGGGAGGCACCGACCGCGGACAGGACGAGGTCGATGTTCTCCAGCGCCTGGCGGGTCTGCTGTTCCACGTCGCGACCTTCGAGGCCTTCCTCTGGGCTTCGCCAGCCCACCTGGCCTGACACGAAGCACCACCCGTCGGCCACGATGGCCTGGCTGTATGCCCCGGTCGGCGACGGCGCAGCATCCGAGCACACTTGTACGGGTCGGGTCATGACAGATAGTCACCTCCTCGTTCGCGCGCTCGGACCGGTGGCAAGCAACGCGGCAGGGTGGAGCTGGATCTTCACGGAATCCCCTTTTCGAAGGGCTTCGAAGCTGGACTGGGCGTCTTGGAGGGGCCGTTCCTCGGTTGAGAGCTGCGATGGAGAGACCAGGCCGGCGGACACGGCCTGGAGCCCGGCCATGAAATCGTTCATGGAGTAGCCTATTGACGGGCGGACGGCTACCTCCTTTCGCAGCCATAGGTTCGACTCGAGTGAGACGGGCTCCTCAGTGGTCGCCATTAGGATCACTGCACCGCCGATTCGCGCCAGGCGCACCGCTTCTGATGCCATGCCGGCTGCGCCTGAGCACTCGATGACGACAGCGGTCTTTCCGTGGCTCCCGTCTTCCAGTTCGAGGGAGTCGGCGTGAGTGGCGGTTGCGCCGATCTCCCGGGCTGCTGCGGCTCGGGTCGGCCTTGGCTCTACGACGGTGACCTCTATGCCCCGATTGACCAGCGCGACTGTCAGGAGCAGCCCTAGCGGTCCAGCTCCGATGACGGTCGCCGTCGTGCCGGGCGGGGTGGGAGCGAGACTTAGGCCGTGGAGAGCGACGGCAAACGGTTCGGCCAGGGCGGCCTGTGCCGCCGTCAGTCCATCTGGCACTGCGATGACGTTCCTGGCCGGGGCGCTTACATACTCGGCGTAGCCCCCGTTCCGGGCAAGGCCGATATGCGTCGGCCACTGGTTGGGGCACGAGTTTGGCTCCTCCCGCTGGCACGGACCGCACCGCCCGCAAGGGTCGCTGGGCTTTACCGTCACGAGTGTCCCGGCTAGCAGGCCGGTCACTTCAGGGCCAGCTTCGACGATCCTCCCTGCGATCTCGTGACCCGGTATGAGCCCTTCAGCTTGGGGGTTCCCGGGTAGCCGCAGATCGGTGCCGCAGATCCCGCACCTCTCGACGGCCACGATCACCTCTCCCGCTGCGGGCGACGGGTCGGGTCTCTCTGCGACCTCCAGGCGGGAGTCGGTGACAACTACAGCGCGCATTCGTTCTCGTTCTTTCTCGGCCGCACGCGGCTCATCTGGTGGTGGCAGGGCCGACGGCAATCGCAGGTGCACGGCTCATGTCCGGACCGCGCAGTCACCCGCGGTGCCGTGGGGAGGCGCCGCTGGAGCGGCCAGGGGGAAGTGACAGGCCACGAAGTGCCCGTCGTCCCGCTGCGAGAGAGCAGGACGTTCCGACGAGCACCGGTCTGTCGCCCGTTCGCAGCGGGTCCGAAACGGACACCCGCTAGGGGGATCGACTGGCGACGGCAGTTCGCCAGGGATGCCGCGGCTCAACCGGTTGCGGTCCTGTGTCGGACTCGGGCGGGGGATGGCCCCAAGTAGTCCTGCGGTGTAGGGGTGCAGCGGATGCCGATAGAGCACGTCGGCGTCTGCCAGCTCCACGAGCTGCCCGAGGTACATCACTGCGACGCGGTCCGCCAGATATCTCACGACCGACAGGTCGTGTGAGATGAAGACATAGGTCATCGCGTGGGATCGTTGCAGCTCGATCATCAAGTTGAGGATCTGCGCCTGGATGGACACGTCCAGCGCGGACACCGGCTCATCGGCGACGATGACCGACGGCCGCAGGGCCAGTGCCCGGGCGAGTCCGATGCGCTGACGCTGACCGCCTGAGAACTCGTGGGGACGCCGATCGACCGCCGACCGGGGAAGGCCTACCTCGTCGAGCAACGCGAGCACTCGCCGCTCTCGACTAGCTCGCGAGCCGACGCCTTGGATAGCGAGAGGTTCATGCAGGATAGCCCCCACGCTCATGCGAGGATCGAGCGACGCGTACGGGTCCTGGAACATCATCTGCAGCCCGGCTCGCTTGCGCCGGAAGGACCTCCGTGAGATCGCGTTGATGTCCTCACCGTCGTACTCGATCGCGCCTGCCGTGGGCCGTTCGAGACCTACCAGGAGCCGGGCCAGGGTGGACTTGCCGCACCCTGACTCTCCGACCACGCCCAGGGTCTCTGCTTCGCGAACGCCAAGGCTCACACCGCTTACTGCCTGGACCCGCCGGGCCGTCGAGCCGAGCAGGCCGCGTCCGTGGAGAGGGAACGTCTTGGAGACGTTGCGGACGTCGAGCACCAGCGACCTCGTAGGCGCCCCTCGAGGCTGCGATCGGTCGGCTGCCGGGATCGGCTGCCCTGATGCCGAGCTGCGTCCCGAGTTCGAGCGGGGATGAAAGCAGGCCACGGCGATCGGCATCCCGATGAGCGTGGGCTCGTGGCTAAGGCAGCGACTGGTGGCGAAGTCACAGCGAGGTGCGAACCGACACCCAGCGGCCTGGGCGGCCGGGTTCGGGGGACTACCCCGTACAGACTTGAGCGGTGTCCCGCGCTCATTGTCGAGTCGAGGGATAGCCGCCAGCAGGGCCTCGGTGTAAGGATGCGCCGGGGTCGCGAACAGCGTCTCGGTGGTCGATGTCTCGACGACCCTCCCTGCATACATCACGATCACGCGATCGGCCCGCCCGGCGATCACTCCCAGGTCGTGGGTGATGAGAATCATGGTCATCCCCAGCTCGGCCTTGAGCCGGTCCAGGAGGGACAGGATCTGTGCCTGGATGCTCACGTCGAGCGCGGTCGTCGGTTCATCGGCGATCAGCAGTGCAGGGTCGCAGGCGAGAGCGATGGCGATCATCGCTCGCTGGCGCATGCCGCCCGATAGCTCGTGGGGATAGTCGTCGATACGTTCGACGGGACGTGGGATGCCGACCAGGCCGAGCAGGTCGACGGCACGATCACGCGCAGAGCGTCGCGAGGCATTCGAGTGGCGGCGTACCGACTCGGCGATTTGTGCTCCTACCCGCATCGTCGGGTTGAGCGACGTCATCGGGTCCTGCAAGACGACGCCGATCTCGCTGCCGCGGACGTCGGACATCTCGTCGTCGCTCAGCTGGGTGAGGTCCCGACCATTGAAAACGATGCGGCCCGACGTGACCCGACCGCCCCTCGGGAGGAGGCCTAGGATGCTCAGTCCCGTCATCGTCTTGCCCGAACCTGACTCGCCGACAAGACCGACGGTCTCTCCACTGCTGACCGCCACGCTCACGTCGCTCAGCAACCTGGTCGCGTCTTTACCTTGCTGCATGTCGACGCACAAGCCGGAGATCTCGAGTAGCGCCACTAACGCCGTCGCAGTCTCACGTCGAAAGCGTCCCGCAGCGCATCGCCCACGAAGTTGACGGCCACCACGGTGACCACGATGGCGAGCAACGCCGGATACACCTCCCACCAGTAGCCGTCCTGCAGGAACTGGGATCCGTCTGAGAGCATCCCGCCCCAGGTCGCAGTGGGCGGCGGAAGGCTGAAGCCGAGGAATTCGAGTGTCGCCAAGACGATGATCGCATCAGCGACCTGGAACGTGGCGTTCACGATGATCGTTCCCGCGGAATTCGGAACGATGTGGCGGAAGATGAGACGGCTCGATCGGGCACCCATCGTCCTCGCTGCCGCTACGTACTCTCTGGTTCGTAGCGTGAGGGTCTCACCGCGTATGAGCCTGGCGGGAACGAACCAGACGGTCAGCGCGAGCAGAAGGATCAATAGACCCTTGCTGGGGTGGTAGATGCGGGACACGAGAATGAAGAGGAACACCACCGGCATGGACAGGCCGATGTCGACAAGACGCATCATCACGACATCCCAGGCACCGCCCAGGTATCCGGCGACTGCCCCGTAGGTCGCTCCCATGACGGTCACTACGCTGGCAACCGCGAAGCTGATCTCGAGCGAGGTCCGGCCGCCGTACATCAGCCGGCCGAGGATGTCGAAACCGTTGTTATCGCTCCCGAGCGGGCCCCCGGGGCCGGGAGCGAGATTGACCTTCAGCAGGTTCGTGTCGACCTGATCCGTGTGGTAGAGAAGCGGTCCGACGAAGCAGAAGAGGACGATCCCGATCATCAACACCGCCCCCATCGCCGCGAGCCTGTTCTCCACGAAGGTGCGAACGAAGGTGAACAAGACGGACCGTTCCGGCGCGACAGACACGGCCTCGGGCCCCTTGTCGGGTACCGGGATGGGTTCCAGTCTCGCGAGGTCGGTCATGCGAGGCGCACTCGCGGATCGAGGGCAGCGTACGCCACGTCGGCCGCCAGACTCCCGAGTACGGTAGCCGCGGCGACCAGCACCGTGATCGCAACCATGACCGGAAAATCGCCATCCACGGCGGCGTTGTAATACTCGAGGCCGACGCCCTGGAAGTTGAAGAGGTACTCGGCGACGAGTCCGGCCGTCAGGATCTGCGGCAGGGCCAGCCCGACCAGGGTGACGACCGGGCAGAGCGAGTTGCGAAGCACATGTCTAGAGAGAATTGCGCTGCGACGGAGTCCCTTTGTCCGGGCTGTGAGGATGTATTCCTGTTCGAGGCACGCAATGGCTGACGAACGTACGTACCGAGAGAAGCTTGCATAGCTGACCAGTGTGAGAGTGAGCACCGGCAGGATAAGCCCGGCGGGGTGCGTCAGCAGGTCAAGGGCCGACGCCCCCTGCGGGGCCTCGCTCGGTAGGACCTGAAAGCGGACAGCGAAGAGCGAGATTGCGAGAAGCCCGGGAATGTATGGCGGCATCGAGTACAACAAGAACGACAGTCCGGTCGCGCCATAGTCGAACGCACTGTTGCGCCGGACAGCCTGGAGGATCCCTATGGGAATTGCGATCACAAGTGCAAGTGCGATCGACAGCCCGACTAGGAGTAGATCCCTCGGTAGTTGCGCGACCACGAGCGAGTCAACGGTTCTGTTCTGCTTCCAGGAGAATCCCAGATTTCCGTGCACCAGATGGTCGAGGAACTGGACATATTGGATCAGGAAGGACCGGTTGAGCCCATACGCCTTATCGAAGGTCGCGATCGCCAGAGGCGTTGCCTTGATGCCGAGCACCTCGCGAGCGGGACTTCCAGGGGCGAGCTGCTCCAAGGCAAAGATAACGAACGTGACGCCGAGGAGAACCACCACCGCTTGCGCGGCACGGCGGAGCACGAAGCTGGCCACCGCATCTCCCTCTCGCTAACAGCTGTTGTACAACATCCGTTGTATCACCATAACCGGTTCAGTGCAAGCACGTCACGTCAATTCACGCTCAGGAGGCGGCGGCCGGCACGGGCACCCGAACGCGCACCATTACGGCGTCAGATGCACTCTGTCGTGCTTTTTGGGCGGATCCCGGTGCGATACACAAGACGAGTGAGCGCCCATCTGGGCCGCCAAGGCCACACGCGTAGCAGTGTCCGGCAGTCAGTTGAACCTCGTCCAGGACGCGGCCGCCCTCCGCAACTCGGATAGCGCGACGACCTTTGACGTCTGACACCCACAGACAGCCCTCCGAGTCGAGAGCGCAACCGTCGGGGATGACGCGCAGCTCTTCTCTCATTTCGGCTACGGTGGTCACTTGGGGAACGTCGCCGAACTCGGCCCACGCCCTTCTATGGACGAGTGTCCCGCCAGGGGCGACGTCGAACTGTGTGTACCTGCCTGCGAAGGTCTCGCCGACTATGAGGACGCTCTCACGGCGCATGAGAACGGCGCCATTGGGAAACATCAGGCCGGTCGCCGCGATCGACGCAGAGCCGTCCGGGGCTACGTAGAACAAGCTCCCTGTGCGCGGCGCTTCACCGGACATCAGATCGAAGCCGTAGTTCCCGACCCAGGCACGGCCTTTGCTGTCGGTGATCATGTCGTTCAGCCGGCTGCTGGAACGGTCGCTGAGATCGGAATGCACCGTCTGGGTACCCCAGGGATCGACAGCCACTATCTGCCGTTTGGTCATGGATACAACGAGGAGCGCGCCATCCTGGCGCCAGCCGAGGCCGCCTGCGAAGTCGTCGATGCGCGCAGTGACCGTGGTCGTGTCGCCGGCGTCGTCCACGCACCAAACGGTGCCGCGGTAGAGGTCGGACACATACCACGCGCCCGAACGCCACCGCGGGCTTTCGTAGAAGGAGCCGCCCGACAGCAGCACCTGGTAGCTGCGTCCTGCGACCAGCTGGTCGACGGCCCTCATCGAACTGATCCATGCGGGCTCTGCATGCCACGCCTGGGGCGACGGGTACCGTCGCTCGTTTCGACCGGGCTGCGCAATCGCTGGAGCTCGTCGCGCACTATCCGGCGCTGGCGTTCGGCAGGGAGTCGCTCAGGGTGCATGAGGGCGTCGACCCCGAGTCCGTCGACCAGGGCCACCAACGTGTCGGCGAGCTCCAGGACGTCGCACGGCGCGATCTCGCCCAGCTGCACGCATTCCTCGAGCAAGGATCGAATGAAGCCTCGCCAAGAGTCGTGGCTTCGCAGATGCTCGGTTGCGCTCTCTTTGTCGCTGATGGCACGCGCCCAGAAGCTGACTTCGATATGCAGCTCCAGGCGGCGATCTTCGTCGAGCGGCAGCGACTCCGCCAAGGCAGCTTCCAGCGCTTCCAACCCGGTCAGCCCCTTCAGGGTTTCCTTGCGGCGCCTGGCGATCCGTGCCTGCGACCTGCGCAGCGCGGTTTTCAAGATGTCCTTCTTGTCCCGGAAGTAGTGCGTCACGATGGCGGTCGACGCCCCTGCCTCGGCCGCGATAGCCCGTATGGTGGTGCCTTCGAGGCCCTCGCGTTGGATCACCTGCCACGCCGCGTCGATAATCTCGTCCCGCCGCTGATCGTGATCGACGAACTTTGGCATGTTCCTACTCTATGATTCTGTGATCCACGCTTTGGGCACATAGCTCGGCTTTGGCGGGACTCTCCACCGGCTACGATTTGACGAAGTACCAGTACTCGGGGTTGATCGAACCGAACGAGTTCGTCGTATACCCGCCGAGACGTTTCGACACCAGCGTCAGGCCTCCGGCGATCGGGTTGCCGGCACCCACCGGCTCCCACACTACCGGCAGGTTCTCGGCGAGATAGTCCTGATAGGCGCCGAGCACGGCCTGCGACTGTGACGGAGGCGCCGTGATGGTGTTGTCGATGAGCTTGTTCGCTTCGGGGTCGTTGTAGTTCGAGAAATTCACGGCCGCTCCGGTCTTGAACAGCTCCTCGCCGGTCGGGTAGTAGTCAGGTCCGTAGATCCAGCCGACCTGCCAGTTCTCCAGGGTCCATCCACAACTCGGCTGCGTGGGCTGGCAGGGCACGGTCACGGTCGCGACCGTCGAATACGGATGTGTAGTCAGCTGGAGCTGGATGCCCACCTTCGAAGCCTGCGTCTTCAGATCGAGCATTGCGGAGGCGAGAGGCGCGGAGTTCGTGACGTAATCGAGGTTGAGGCTCAGTTGCAGTCCGGCCGGCACACCAGTGCCGCATTCGCCAGGACCTGATCCAGGCGTCCTGCAGGTCGTGACCCCCCCTGGCCGCACGTCCCACCCGTGGCTTCTCAGCAGCTGCGCCGCGGCCGCTACGCTGAAGGGGTACGGGTTCTGATGAAGCTCGAGGTTGTCCGCGAACGGATTCGACGGGACTATCGGCACCGGACCGTACGTGGGAACCGCGTCCCCGCCGTAGAACGCCTCGATCCAGCCTGGTTGGTCGACAAGGTGCTGGAACGCCTGTCGGAAGTACAGCTGCCGGAAGACCGGGCCGAACTTAGGGTTGTTCAGGTTGAAGGGCATGTAAGCGGAGTCGAATGTATAGGCGCTGATGGAGCGGTAGCCTGCGCTCCGCAGAGAAGCCAGCTCGGGCATATAGCTGTCGGGAAGGTAGGCCACCGTCAGATTGGACGAGCCGCCCCTGGCCAGGCTTACCTCTGCGGCCGGGCTGGTGATGGGGGTTTCTATGAACCTTGCGATGCTGGGCTTGACCGGTCCGCTGTAGCTCGGGTTGGGGACGAAGGTGACCTCACCGGTGTTGGTGAATCCTTCCAGCTTGAACGGTCCATCGACCACACTCCATATCGGTGAGCCGACCCAGCTGCCCGTATTCTTGGAGAGCCTGTCCAAGAAGCTGTACACATCTCGCGCCCCTTTGCTTGTCGTGTCGGGCAGGTTCGGCTGGCCTGCTTGCGGAACCGGTCCCCCTAGCGAGGTTCTGTCCCATGCGATCGGCAGAGGGGTTATTTGACTGAGCTCGTTATAGAGGAACCAGGTCTGGTTGTACGAGCGATTTAGCTTGAAGACGACGGTATCCTGACTTTCCGCAGTGGTCGAAACAACGTTGTCGGGGAAGTACCCTGGCACGTACGCTCCCCAATTGCTCGTGTTCGCTTTCAGCAGGTTCATCCAGAGCACGACGTCCCGGCTCGACACGGTCTCGCCGTCCGACCATTCATACGGCTTCAGCCTTATCGTCACCACCGTGTCGTTGTCAGACCACACTGGGGCATAGGCAAGGCTCAGACTCTCGTCGACAAGCGGGCGATTGTCGTTCGTGCCGAACCAGTAGAGCGGCCGATACATCAGGTATTGGAAGTTTCCGACGTTCGGCTGGCTGTAGTACTGGTAACTGAACAGGGGAAAGATGTAGTCAGGCGGTTGACCAGGCCACTCGGCCCAGGTCACAGTGCCACCCGTGACGCGCTGTCCTTGATCGGCTTGGCCAGAGTTCAGATCCTTAGGGCCGTGCGATCCTCCTGCTCCCCCGCACGCCGCCGCCACCATCGCTAGCGCGCTGACCACGGCGACAGTGACTTTCCGCCGACCGAGGAGATGCCCGATCCGATACTTCATGGTAAGTCCCTCGCTTCGCGGCGGCCCGCCGCTGCCGGTGGCGGCGGAGTTATGACGCTTGTTGTACAACACTTGATTGATCTCGTCAAGGGGTGGTCCCAGACGGACCTGCAAGGCCGCCGATGCCCGCCCAGCCCGCTCAGGGGCCCGCTCGCTGGCCCAGGGCGACGCGGCGGATCTGGCCGGCACGGCGGCGGATCCAGCCGTGCGCAGACCGGGCCGCCGCGACGACCGCGAAGAGCGACGGCAGCAGCGCCGTGGAGGCCGCAGACGCCGCGGCGGCGGTCGTCGGCCCAACCAGTGGACGGGCCGACCGAACTGCACGCCGTTCTGGTCCGCAATACGCGCGCGCGCGCCGCATGGGGCTGACCGCCGTCAGTCAGGTCGGTTTAGGTAGTCCCGGAGGACGTTGGACCGGGACGGGTGCCGCAGCTTCGACATGGTCTTGGACTCGATCTGCCGGATCCGCTCCCGGTCGAGCAGGTCGATGGCGGCGAAGTCGAGCACGGCCAGGGCGGCCAGTTACCCGGCCGTGCGGTGGATATCGAGCGTGGGGGCCGGATGACGGGAGACTGTCACGTCCGGTCCTAAGAGCGGCGGGGGGTGAGACTCCCCTCGCCGCCTCACCCGGCAGCGGCGCCTGCGTCGCTAGCTGCCCTGACGCGCGCGAACGGATTATCTGCGCTTATGCTGCCATTGGCGGAGCCGTTCATCTCCGGGCAGGATGCTGACCTGGAACTGGCTCCTGTGATGAACGCCGGGGATCTGCAGAAGGGTTGTCCCGGCTTTGCTGACGCCGATTAGAGTGACCGCTGCCCGAGCCAGTCCAGCGCTGCCTGCGCGACCTCGCGCCAGCCGTGGTCGATCGTCAGCGAGTGGCCGCGATCGGGGAACTCGATGAAGTCGGTGATGGCCGGTGACTTATGGTAGAGCTTGCGGGTCGACGTCGTGATGGCCGCCGGTACGGTGTGGTCCTTGCTCCCGGCCGTGAGCAGCAGCGGCCCGCGGGTCTTGTTTCCGGTATTCACCTTCGCTGGCGACCGCGGGGTGAAGTTCGCCAGGGCGGCTTCGAATAGTGGCTTGCCCGGCGAGGGCACTGTCCAGCGGTCGTACAGCTCAGCCGACTCCTGCTCGGGAAGCGCGTTCCCGAAGCCGTACCGGAACTGTTCAGCGGTGAGCGATATCGCCAGGTTGCGGTTGGCTGGCTTCCGCAGCGCGATCGAGGCGACTTTCAGCGCGGAAACGGGCAGGTTCAGCACGCCCTTGATGGGCGCGGCGTCGATCGCCACTGCGGCAGCAGCCAGGTCCTGGCCGAGCAGCCGCTGCGCGATGAGGCCGCCGAAGGAGTGGCCGATCACGACCGGAGGGGCGCCAAGCCCGCGGATGATCCGGGCGTAGTGGTCCACCACGTCGTCGATGCCCTTGCCCGCCACCTGGCCGGGGTCCCGGCGGCTGTCCTCCACCGTGTCCAGGTCACCTGGCCAGCCCGGTGATGTCGGCGCGTAACCCGCCTCCTGGAACACCTCCAGCCACGGACCCCACGAGCTGGCATGCAGCCACAGGCCATGAACGAATACTGCGGGCCTGCCTGGTTGTTTCATTTCGCGCTCTCTTCCTCAGCGGGGCTGCGATGTCCGCAGAGCCGGCACCTGATAAGTAGTTCTACTCCGTTCGCCCCGACCGGAAACGAGCCCCTGCGACAGCCCGCAGCGCGGACAAGGCCGGACAAGGCATCCACGAGTTCGGAGGGCTGGACGATGACGCCGGGGAACGCGCCGCGTTGAGCACCTGTCCTCGTGCCCCGCGCTGCCAAGCCGGCCTTGCGCCCGGCCGGCGGCGAGCCGGCGATACCCGGCGGCCCACGGAGGATACATGGGCAAACGTTACAGGACCGGCGCGCTAGCTTAGCTGTGCCCGCCGGCCCGGCGCCCCCGAATGCGGCGCCATCATCATCATCATCGGCAGCGCGATTTCCCGGATTTTACTTCGGCCTGTGGCTTTGGTCAGCGGTCCCAGGGTCGAGCAGTTCCTTAGCCCGGCTGCCCGATGCGGCATATGCCAGAACTTGTTCGAATGCTCGAATGCTCAGCCCCGGCGTCCACCTCGGCCTGGCGGACTCATTAGCGCAGCGTCTCCACGGTCCCGATGCCCAGCTTCTCCGAGACTGCGCAGATCGCTGGTCAGTCTGAGGGGTACTCCGGCCACACCTGGGCGACCGTACGGACCGCGCGCTCATGCAGCTCCGGCGGGTAGTTGCTCGATCGACGTCCCACGGCTCTATCTTCCTCTCAAGAAGTGGAGTGATGTGCCCCCGGTTCTGCGGAGTCGGGTTGCTGGATGATCAGTCATCCAGTAGCCGTGGAGGCCGCAGTGCCAAAGGCGTATCCGCCGGAGTTTCGCCGTAAGGTCCTCGATCTTGTTGTTGCCGGACGGCCGGTGGCGCAGGTCGCCCATGATCTGGAGATCAGCGCGCAGGCGATCTATACCTGGCGTAAGCAGCAGCTGATCGACAGCGGGCGGCTACCCGGCATGACCAGCAGCGATCATGCCGAGCTGGTCGCCGCGCGCAAGCGCATCGCCGAGCTGGAGAACGAGCTGGCGATCCACCGCAAGGCCGCGGAACTGCTCAGCGATGTGCTGCCCCCAAAAGGCGCTACGAGGCGATCAACGTGATCGCGGCCGGCGGCTTGCCGGTCCAGCTGGCCGCCCGAGTGCTCGGGGTGTCGCAGTCGGGCTACTACGAGTGGCGGGACCGGCCCCGCCATCAGCAGGCCCTTGATGATCTCGGCCGCTAAGCGCGGCTTGGTCTGGAATTCCAGATCCTTGGGGATGCCAGCCGCGCGGCACCGGTCCCGGTCACCGGCCCTCCTTCGGCATATACAGCCGGGCGGCGATGACGGCATGCCCGGCCGGGGCGGCGTAGCTGGCATAGACGACGTTGATCCCGTTGGCCACCCGGCCCGCACACCCCAGGTACTGGCGCTTCACCCCGGCAGTGTGCTCACCGGTCTTCCCCTGCCCAGACTCGTCGATCACCAGCACCGCATCCGCGCGGTCGCCCAGATGGGCGAACGCGAACTCGGACACCGCGGCCATCGCAGCGGCGGCGTCCCAGGCGGCCCGCTCCAGCAGCCGCTGCATCTTGTCCGGTGTGGAGTCCCCGGCCTGCTTGGCCAGTGCCCAGCAGTTCTTCCGCGGCAGGTTGCTGATCAGCCCGGTCACGTACTTGCGGGCCTGGCGGCGCGGCTCCACCCGGGAAAAGCAGGCCGCCATCCCGCCCATCATCAGCTCATCCAGCAGATCGCAGGCCAACACGGCTTCGTCTACCGTGGAGGCAGCAGCCGCCTCAAGATCGTTTACTGTCACGAGCTAATGATCCAGGGCGGCTGCCCTCATCACCAAGCAAACCAGGTGATTCCCCGCACCCGCCGCCATCCGCACGCCAGGGCAACTCAGATCACGAAGTACGGCTGCCCTACTACGCGGTATGTGGTGCCCTGAAAGCCCTCCTGACCAGGACCGCGGCCTCTGGAAGGTAGTTATATAGCCCGAGCCGTTTCAGTCGTATCGCGGTCCAGCGTTCGGTGATATAGACAGCGTCCGAACGCCAGGTCGCTTCAGTAACCAAGCTTCCCCTGCCATCCAACAGATGCATGGCAATGTCGGTCCACCACGAGAAAGGCATCCACTCGCCACCCGGCGTGTCCCTGATGAGAACGTCATTGATCAGCAACGCCACAAGCCGATTGATCGACTCTGAGTCGAGCAGACGCCTGCAATCCTCCGTGTACTGCCGGATGAAGTCTTCCTTGTCCGCGTCCTGAATTTCGTCATGCGACTCGAAGCTAAGGGCCCACAAGAGATCGGCTTCTGGTCGTCCCAACGCCCTAAGGGCTGTGGTCGCCGCTTGTCGCACACTCGACGATGAGTAGTCATCCCAGGCAACAATTACGAACACGTCGGCGTCTACCTGACGCCGTAGGGCAGCCAAGGCAGTCAGCGCATCAACGCGGACCGCGTCGTCAGTCTTCTTGTCGAGTGCCAAGCGACGGAAGTCGTCGATACCGTCGTTCGCTACCGTCGGTGGCGGCGGGGTGGAGAGTGTCATTGGTGCCACGACGTTGGAGCCCCGGCGGGTTCGCGAATCTGCGGCTTGGAGCTGGTCGAATAGCCTCTTATTGCGCCGACTGTTCGTTCTCGGGATGCTCTCGCTCGTCGAGCCCGCGGCTACATGCCGGAGCGCCTCAGATAGTTTTCTGACAACCCACCCTGCCTCGCTCTGATCTTGCGCGAGGCTCGTGACGACGCTCGAGCACGTCCGGGCCAGGATCTCCAACGCTTGTGCCGGATCGCTCACGCCGAGCTGGCACGCAGCCAGTGCGGCGATCACACGCACAGTCTCGGCTGTTCGCACACCCTTCGCTGCAAGCACGGCAAGCTCCGGGAACAGGCCGACCTCGTCAGCGATGAGAGCAGTTTCGATGGCGATGCGGTCGGCATGGGCGATGCGGGTCGGGTCTGGGGTCTCAGTGAGAGCTCTGGCGGCATGGGCGCGGAGCTGGTGACCGGGATCGCCGGGTCCGTCGATCTCGGCGAGGAGAACGGAGAGCCAGGGGGTCGGATCACCTGTGGGAACAGGCTCGGGGCGATGGTCTCGCCACGGTTCAAGGTCGGAGAGACAGCCGGCGACGGAGGCGAAGGTGGGTTGCCATTCGGGGGCGAACCAGCCGTGGGCGGCAATCGCACTGGTCCAGTCGTCGGGGTGCTCAGAGAGCCAGCGGGCAGCGAAATACTCGGCGAAGGAGCGATGCACGAACTCGTAGCTCAGGTCGCCGTCGGAAGAGAGCACGCCGTCACGTTGGGCGAGTTCCTCGAGCACGCCGGTGCGCGCCCATCGGTCGTGGTCTTTGTGATCTCGCAGATACCGCCATTGTTGGGGGCATGCCTCGGCCAGAACGGCCTCGAGCCGATCGGTGCTGTCGTCGGACCGCCAGCCGCATTCGTCGTTCGCCAGGTGCCATGCCATCGCAGCAAGGAGGTCCTGCTTGGCCTTGCGCCGCCTTGCGGTCTGACGATACGCGGAACCCTTGTCTTGCTCGTTTGCGCCCATAAGCCACCCGACGGCTTCGATGAGCAGCTGGGTGGCCGTGTCGACTGTAGAGCCGTGGACAAGGCAAGCGAGCGCAGCGAACAGCGGGACGCGGGTGAGGGTATCGAGCCCTGGTCTGGTGGAGATGGACTGCACGACGGCAGACTCAACGGCTCGGTCGCGGGCGAACCAGGAGTGCAAGAACGCATCGCGCTCAGCCGCGTCGAAGGGCTCGAGAAGGCAGACGACGGCGTCCTGGAAGACATTAGTCCAAGCTGCCGTCCGGCACGTGAGGATGAGCCGGTCGTCGCCGACACCGGAAGCGAGGGACTGCAAGCCAACTATCAACCCATCCCGGGCAGCGACGGGCACCTCGTCGAGAGCGTCCAGCAGCCATACCCGCTGAGGCCGAGGCTCGCCATCCACCACAGCCACGACCTTCGCCACGCGTGGATCATTGAAGACCATGATCGACTCGACAACGGCCCCAGGCAGTCCCGGCATGAAGCCGCGCGGGGTGACCTGGTCGGTCACCCTGTCCAGGGGCAGCCACAGGGGGATGATGGTGTCGCTTACAGGCAGGCCAGTATCGAGTTGGACGAGTGCTTCGCCTGCCAGTCGCGCTGCTTCGTCGGCGAGCAGGAAAGTCTTGCCCATGCCAGCGTCGCCGATCACCGCGATGGCAGGACCGGGCCACTGTCGAGCTTCGTCCCAGGACAGGCATGCGCCTTTATCCAGACCACTCCCGCGAGGTGCGGCTGTGACCGTGACCCGACGTCCTCCGTCGAGCCGGACAGCGGCGCTGCTCATCCAGACGGGCCGTCGGGCGGCCTTCTCGATGACGGCGCGGAGATAGTCGCAAACTGCCTCCCGAGCGTCCATGGCATCGCCCGGGGCGCCGGCACGCTCGGCCGTCTTGGTAGCCTCGGCTTGGGTCGCTTGCCGCCAGCTCGGATGGGCCCGATGGTAAGCGGCGTTGCGTTTGGCCAGGTGAGCCAGTTGGTCAAGAAAGGACGCCACAGGGACGCCGAAGCCCCCTAGGTCCGCTGTGGGGCTGAGAGTGCTGTCAACCACGGCGCACACTCGGCCGGTGCGCAGGTTGAGCAGCGGCCCGCCACTGTAGCCGGCCACCACCTGACCGCGCTTGAGTTTGAGCAGCCGTCCCCCCGGTTCATCCAACGGTCCGTCGTAATCCAAGGTGGTGCCGCTATGGGCGATGACGCCCGGCCCGTGCTCGCCTTTAGTGTAGGCGTCAAGGCGCAATCGATCAGGCGGCGGGCCAAGGGTCGGCTCAGTGAGTTCTAGCGCAACGCACGGATGACCGACGGGCGGGTCGCCCAACTCCAAGAGGGCAACGTCGGGCAGGGGGTAAAAGCGGGCCGCCGGATCCTCGGTACCAAGCGCCGGCAGTGTCCTCTTGACAGTGGCCGACGATGATCCCCCCTCCCACACCACCGTCAGCCTGCTCGCCGCGTGAACAACATGGGCGCAGGTCAGCACCTCGCCTGGGGCTACGAAGAAGCCACTGCCGACGAATTCGTCGTCGGCATCGATGCGCACAACGCATGAGCGAAAGAGACCTATGAGAGGGTTGGGGACGGTGAGGCTCGGCTCACGATGACCTGGCACGCTCCCACTCCAGGGTCACACCGAGGGATCCCTTGGCCCCGCCCTCGACCACCAACCCGGTCAGCTTGCCTGCCTTGACCGCAAGCTCGATCGCGAATTCGACAATCACCCTGTCAGGAGCGACCTTGTCCAGAGCGCCCCTTATGCCCTCAGTCAGGCCCTCGAGGACCGAACCCACCTCAGCGAAGTCGAAGCGCTCGCCGAACGCGGTCTTGGTCGCCCCACCCTCATCGACGTCGAGCACCTAGAGCAGCGCCCTGGCCCCATTGGGCAATACCACCTCCACCACTCGGGTGTCCATCAGCAGCTCCCCGTTCTCGCAGCCAGGAACAGCCTGGCATGAGCCGAGGTGGTGGTCCAGAGGGATTAGCTGCAGGCTTCCGTCGCCGGGCCGTGGTCCCTAAAGGCGCGGGCTACTTCCTCCACCCCGCCGGGTCCTCCCAGCGCCGGTATGAGGCGCTGCGCGCCTACTTCGTCCAGGACATGCCCGCCAGCGAGGTCGCCGACCGGTTCGGCTACCCCACCGCCAGCGTGCACCAGATGGCCGCGCTGCTGCGCGCCGGGAAGATGAGCCTGCTCACCGACCCCCGACCAGGCCCGAACGGGCCGCGTAAGGCCACCGGCCCGCTGCGGGCCAGGGTCCTGGCGCTGCGGGCGGCGGGACACTCGGTGACCGAGATCGCCTCCGCGCTCACCGCCGAGGGCCTGCCGGTGTCGGCGCAGACGGCCTGGCAGATCCTCGACGCCGAGGGCATCCGGCGGCTGCCCCGCCGCGACGAGGGCCGCCGCGGCCCCCCGGCCCGCCTGGAGGCGGTTAAGGCGGCGAGGCTAGCCGGCTGGCCCGCCAGCCCGATGTCCCTGCCGTGTGACCACGCCGGGCTGCTACTGCTGATGTGAACCGCTTCCCCAGCCGCGACCACTTCGCCTCCTGCAACGGCACCGCCCCGATCGAGGTCTCCTCCGGCAACCGGAAGATCAACCGGCTGTCGCTCACCAACGACGTCATCGAAAGCCCGGTGCCGGTGTGGGTGGCCGATCACCGGCACCCCCACAAGTACAGCGACAGGCAAGGCGACCCGCACTCGCCGTGGCGGTTCGGCACCGGCGGAAAGGCGGTCGCCGTGACCGCGTGAGCACGATGGCTGGGAACGAGATGGGAATCCCTAGCCGCGATCGCGCTCTGCGGCAATCCGCGGCCGCGGGTGTACCTTGCGGCAGGTGCCCTAGCCGTTTGACGCGGTGTCGGGGCGCCGGCCGCGCCTGTGGTTGGCCTGGGCGGGCACCGGGGCTTGCTGGCGATCGTAATGCGCCTGTGCAGTGGGTCGGCCTGGGCGGCTGGCCGGGGTCATGTTGCGACGAGCAGGATGCCGATCGCGGCGAGCCCGAGGCCTGTTCGCTGGACCCAGCGCAGCCGTTCGCCGAGTACCACTCTGGCGAGCAGCACGGTGACCCCGGGGTAGAGCGAGGCCAGTACGACGGCCAGGCCGAACATGCCGGTCCTGGTGGCCGCGACGTAGCAGATGTTCGCGACGACATCGATCATGCCTGCGCCGGCCGCTGCCAGCAGCAGTGACCCGCCTGCGCCGCGTAGCCGCGGGCGGCGCCGCAGCACGGCGGCGGCGGCCAGGACGACCGCCAGTTCGCCGATCCGCGCGGCCGCCACCGGCCAGAGTTCCCCGGACTGCCCGGCGTTGCGGATGAGCAGGAAGAACAGGCCGAACGAGGCGCCCGACACCACGCCGTAGATGATGGCGCGGCCCCGGCCCGGTCGACCAGGCCGCCGCGGTGTGCCAGTGTCGCCCGCGGAGCTGGCCAGCACGATGGCGACCAGGCACAGCAGCGCGCCCGCGTAGACGACGGCGCCGGGGCGCTCGCCCCCGGCCAGCGCTACCCCGACCGGCAGGACTGTGGACACCAAGCCGGACACCGGCGCGACGACGCTCATCGGCCCGGCCGCCAGGCCGATGTAGAAGACGATCAAGCCGAGCCCGCCGATCAGGCCGGCGCCGGTCCCCCAGACCAGGCCGGCCAGGCTGGCCGGGCCCGGCCATATCGCGGCCGTGGCGAGGGCGACGGCCGCCCCGGCGCCTTCGGCCAACATGAGCACCATCAGCACGTGCGCCCGGCGGGTTGCCATGCCGCCGAGGAAGTCACCGCTGCCATACAGCACGGCGGCAGCGAGCCCCAGAAGGATCACCATGACGTGCACCTCCGATCGGCCAGGCCGCCTGCAAGAGGCGCCTGCTCCTCATTGGTGACTAGTAAGGTCATTTTAGAGGTCACTAAGAGACCGGTCAAACTGTTTTAACGGTCACGCCGTGGTATGCTGTCGGGCGTGACCGTGCCACCGTGGGTGTCCGGCGAAGAAACCAAGCCGGCCCCGATGCCGCTGTTGCTGGTGCAGTCGTTCGTCAATACCTGGGACGCCGACCACCGCTCCGACCTGCTGCTCGACCCCGCAGCCGCCCGCGACTGGCTGGCCCAGGCCGGCCTGTGGAGTGCCGATAGCGCGCCGGACCCGGCCGAGTTGCACCTCGCCCGCAGCCTGCGCGAGGGCATCCGGGCGATGCTGGTGGCCAACAGCGGCGGCGCATCGCCCGCACCCGGCGACCTGCAACCCCTGCAGGCCGTTGCGCAGGCCTCCCGGCCCTCGGTGCAGGTCGGGCCCGGCGGGCAGGTCAGCCTCGGCGCCGACCCCGCAGGCCCGCCTGGCGCGGGCCTGCTCATCCTGCTGCTGGTGATCCGCGACGCCCAGCGCGATGGCACCTGGCAGCGGCTCAAGGCCTGCGGCAACCCGGACTGCCGGTGGGCCTTCTACGACCGCTCCCATAGCGAGGCAGGCGCCTGGTGCGACATGGCCACCTGCGGCAACCGGATCAAGAACCGTAGACTTCGGCAACGGCACCGCGGACCCGATGTCGGCCCGGGTAGAGCATAAATAACAGACAATCTGGGCGTGCTCACCATGCTCCGCCGATCCGCTACTTGTGGACGCAGACTCGGCGCTCGGCGCTGGAGTACTGACGCTCGTGCCGCGTAGATGCGCCCTTTCCGTGATGGGCCCGGGCTTCCCTTGACCGTTGTCCTATGGCGGTCCGTCCGGCAGTCGAGCCAGTGACGGTGCCTGCACTGGTACCGGCAGTCGGCCTGGGGAACGATGCTCGCTGGTGCTCGCGGCTCGGTGGGCACTCGCATACATTCCATACCCGGTGACACGCTGTCGATCCGGCAGGACGCTGGCCCTGCCGACGCCGCACGACCGAACTGGCAGCAGGAGGAGGCGCTTGACGTGGACGTGGAGAATCTTTTGGCGAAGGCGGCGGACAATCTGTCGGTGCGCCGCGCGTTCGGCACCGCGTACGAGAAGGATGGCATGCTCATCATCCCGGTCGCGATCGTGGCCGGCGGAGGCGGCGGGGGCACAGGAGGGAACCGGCGCCGTAACCAGGGCGCCGGTCCCGGCAGCCCGCCCGAGGAGGCCGCCACGGCGCCCGACATCACACCGCAGGACCCGGGGCGCACAGAGGCAGGCGGGGGCTTCGGCGGGCTGGTGCTGCCCTCAGGCGCCTACGTCGTGAAGGGCGATCAGGTCCGCTGGGTACCCGCGCTGGACGTGACGATTGCCGTGCTGGCTTCGCTGAGTCTGGTGCGGATGCTCGCCCGCACCTGGACCCGCCAGCGGAGGCACCGCCGTCGGCCATAACACCCCGTCCCGACGGTGCACGGGTCCCGACGGTGCACGGGCCAGTCACGTTCCGTGTTCAGTCTGGGACTTCAGGCTGGCGCGCAGTGCCGCCGATCTGGGTGAATTCGCTGCCGGCTCCACCCTCCCGGGTCGCCATGCAGAACGGCGAGTTCTGTGTGCCGTGCCATAGGTGGCGGCGGGCCGCTGGCCGCGGCGTGAATGTCCGTGCATGCCGGCCGGGACACCTGGCCGGGATGATTGTCTGCCTGGGGTCAGGCTTGGGGCAAGGTGGCCGC
>Ga0070699_100001533_pt1 | contig 21114 bp, 21 predicted proteins | sample KBSK1503metaG_FD_65473 | JGI IMG/M metagenome (GOLD analysis project Ga0070699, IMG submission 65473) | Corn, switchgrass and miscanthus rhizosphere microbial communities from Kellogg Biological Station, Michigan, USA - KBS K1-50-3 metaG | ecosystem: Host-associated > Plants > Roots >...
GAGCCCGTCGAGCAGCCTGCGATCGTCGACGACGACGGCCGCCGCGTTGTTGCCGGCGAGCCGCCTGGTGCGGTACTCGGTCGAGAGCGTCGACTCCTCCCGATTCAACGCGCGCAGCTTCGCCTTGTCCGCGTCGTTCAGCATCGCGCCCGCGCGGATGAAATCGCGGTAATACAGCTCGACCAGATGCGTCGCTTCGGGATCGAGCGGCAGCGTGCTGCGCCGATCGTAGATGGCCTTCACGCGAGCGAACAGCGTCGCGTTCAGATAGATCTCGTCGTCATGCGAGGCGAGCTTCGGCGCCTCCTCGCGTTCGACGTTCTGCAGCGTCGGGTTGGTGTTGGCGTCGGTGAGAGCGTTGAAGATCGGCATGACACGCCGAAGCAGCGCGCCGGACCGTTCCATCGCTTCGATCGTGTTCGCGAACGTGGGTGGCGCCGGGTCGTTCGCGATCGCTTCGACCTCCGCGAGCTGCTGCGCCATCCCTTCTTCGATCGCGGGCTGAACGTCGGCGTCCGTGATTCGGTCGAACGCGGGCGCCTGGAACGGCAGCGGGCTCGGCGAGAGCAGCGGGTTCACGCGGCTATTCGGCGTCTGCGCGAACGCGGGCACCGACACCGCAACAACGGCGAAGAGCACCAGCTTCATTGTGTGGAGTATAGCCGCCGGCAGGCGCCGTGAGGCTCGTCAGGCTTTGCGGTTGGTGAAGAAGTGCGCGTCGACGTACTCGCCGATCGCCTTCTGATCGTCCTCGCCGAGGCCCGAGAACTCGAGTCCCATGCCGACGCGCCTGTCGCTCCACACGACCTTCGACTCGACGTCGATGTCCTTCTTCCCCATCGGCATGCGGAAGCGCACCTTGACGACGATCCCGTTTTCGAGCGGGTTGGTCGTGCGCACCGCCACGCCTCCGCGGCTGATGTTGAGCGTCACGGCGGCGGCGATCGTGTTGCCGAAGCGATAGGCGATCGGAATCCCGAGGACGACGCGCGGCCCCGTCCGGCGGTTGACGTCGCCGGGGAACAGATGCGGCGCGAGCGACGGCAGAATGTGCTGGAGCGACGTGTACTCGTTGACGTAGCCGGCGACGTTCAGCGCCGCCAGCTCGCGCACTTCGGAGGCGCTGGCGATGGTGCCGCTGAAGACGACGATCGGCGGCTTCTTCGGATCGATATTGCGCAGCGCGCGCACGAGATTCACACCGTTGCCATGCGGCAGCCGCAGGTCCGCGACCACGAGATCGATGTTGGCGAGGTCGGCCTTGACGCGCGCGATCAGCTCGCTGCCGGTCGAGACCGCGATGGCGCGGTGCCCCGCGCGCTCGAGCGCCGTCTTGAAGCGATCGCGCACGAATGCCGTGTCGTCCGCGACGACCACCGTCTTTGTCGCAAGCGTCGGCGCGGCGGCGGAGCTCACGCCCTGAGTATCGGATGTGACTTGACGCAACCTTAGGCTTCATTGCGGTAGGCTCGGGAATCTCGCTATAATCCGACGTTCTGCCGGAAAACGGCGTATTCATCCGAGGATGCCCGCTTTTCCGGACAAGCTGGCGGCGGCTTCTCCTGCCGCATGGAGCCCGTATGGCGACCTGCCCCGAGTGCGAATTCGACGAGATCGACACCGCTGACTACGAAGAGGGCGACACCTTCAGTTGCCCTGAGTGCGGCAAGAACCTCGTGCTCGTGGGCGCCGACGAAGTCGAGATCGCCGACGACGAGGACGAAGATCTCGAAGACGAGGACGAAGACGACGACGATCTCGAAGACGAGGACGAGGACGACGAGGAGCTCGACGAGGACGAGGATGCCCTCGACGAAGAAGAGGATTTCGACGAGTGAACCAGGGCGCAACGCGCCTCTTCGACCTTCTCGCCGGCTTCGATTCCGTCATCGTCGCCTTCAGCGGCGGGGTTGACAGCGCCTATCTCGCGTGGGCGGCCACGCGCGTGCTCGGCCGCGAGCGCACACTCTGCATCACCGCCGACAGTCCCAGCTACCCGGATCATCATCGGCAGCTCGCGCTCGCCGTCGCGCGCGATTTCGGTCTGCGCCACGAGATCATTCACACGCGCGAGCTCGAACGTCCCGACTACAGCGCCAACCCGGTGAACCGCTGTTACTACTGCAAGCAGGAGCTCTACACCGCGCTCGCGCGCATCGCGGCCGAACGCGGGTTCGGGACGATCGTCGATGGGGCCAACGCGGACGATCGCGGCGACTACCGGCCTGGCCGCCAGGCCGCGCGCGAGTTCGGCGTTCGCAGTCCGCTGGACGAAGTGAGCCTGACGAAGGCGGACATCCGCGGGCTCTCGCATCGCGCGGGGCTGCCAACCTGGGACGAGCCGGCGTCGGCGTGTCTGTCGTCCCGCATCCCGTACCACTCGGCGGTGACCGGCGAGAAACTGCGGATGATCGAGCGCGCCGAGCGCGTGCTGCGCGATTTCGGGTTCCGCGTCTGCCGCGTGCGCCATCACGACGACCTCGCGCGCGTGGAGATTGGCGTCGACGAATTGCCGCGCGCGCTCGAACCAGACCTCACGGCCCGGATCGTCGCCGCCATCCAGGCGCTCGGCTATCGGCAGGTGACGATCGACCCGCGCGGCTATCGCATGGGCAGCCTGAATGAAGGCGTGATGCTCAGGCCAGCCTGACGGCCCGTTGGTAGCTGGTCGTTGGTCGTGAGTGGTCAGGGGTCACGGCTAGTGGGTAGTGGTTCTCTTATGGTTGCCGGTCGCGGGCCCGACCCGACCGAATACCAACTGCCAACGACCAACCGGCCCGGCGCCGCGGTCCTCGTCATCGCGGCGCTCTATCTCGCGGCGCACCTCCCCTTCCTCGCGCCGTCGCTCGAAGACATCGACTCGATCAACTTCGCGCTCGGGCTCCGGCACTTCGATCCGGCGCTGCACCAGCCGCATCCGCCCGGCTATCCGGTCTACATGCTGCTCGGCCACATCTCGCTTCCCATCGTCGAGCGGGTGACGCCGACGTCCGCCGTCGCCGCGGAAGCACGCGCGCTGGCGATCTGGTCGGCGATCGGCGGCGCGGCGTGCATCATCGCCGCGTGGTTGCTGTTCACGGCGTTCGCAGAACGTTCCCGGCAATACGCCTTGGGAGTTGGGCGCTGGAAGGTGGAATTGTGGGCGGTCCTGCTTCTTGCCGCCGCGCCTGATTTCTGGATGACCGGTTTGAGGCCCATGAGCGACATGCCCGGCCTTGCGCTCGCTGTTGCCGCGCAGGCGCTGATGCTTCGATCGAGACGGGTGGAAGGAGCCCTGCTCGCCGGCATCGCGACAGGCATCCGCGTGCAGTCGGCCGTCCTGACGCTGCCCGTTCTTGCGTTCGTGCTCGTCGACAACCCGCCTTCGCCTTCGGCTTCGGCCAGATTTCGCCCCATCGCTGCGTTCGCGCTCGGCTGCCTGTCGTGGGGCATCCCGCTCGTCATCGCAAGCGGCGGCGTCAGCGCCTACCTCGCCGCGCTGAATACACAGGCGGCGGAGGATTTTTCGTGGGTGGACATGCTCTGGTCCAACCCGACGCCCCGGCATATCGCGATCGGCCTCTACCAGGCGCTCGTCCTGCCCTGGGGGTCGATTCCGCTGGCCGTCTCGATTGGCGTGGCGGCCGCAATCGGGATGCTCGTCACGGTGCTGCGCGAGCCCCGCGTCTTCGTCGTGCTGTCAATCGCGTTCGTTCCCTACTTCGTCTTCCATTTGCTGTTTCAGCAGCTCGATACGGTCCGCTACGCGCTGCCGGTTGTCGTTCCCGTCGCGTGGCTCGCCGCCCGCGCCTTTGCGCTTGCCGGACGGTTCATGCCCGCGGTGGCGGCCCCCTTCGTCGCCGCAGCTCTCATCGTCGCCGTTCCCGGCGGCGTCGCGTACGGGCGCGAACCGCACCCGGCCTTCCGCGCCATCGCCGACGCCGTCCAGCGGGCGCGCGTGCAGCCGCCGGCCGCCGTCTTCAGCCACTACGCCGTCCGCCGGCCGCTCCAGGCGGCGGAGGTCGGCACGCTTCACGTCGTCGAGCCGCCGACGCAGTACGAGTGGCTGGGGCTCGTCGATTACTGGCGCAACGGGGGAACCGCCCCTGTCTGGTTTTTCGCGGACGAGCGGCGCAGCGATCTCGCGTTGATCGATCCGCACAGCCGGACGGACGTCGTCCGCTACCGGTGGGCCGTTCAGCAGCGCCCCGAATTGAGCGGAACGCGCCCGCTGGGCGTCGACTGGTACCGCTTCGGTGTGCCCGGCTGGTTCGCCGGCCGGGGATGGTCGCTCACCCCGGAGACCGGCGGCCTGACGCAGGCCTCGTCTACCGGACCCGATCGCCGGCCAATCGAGGCGTGGGTGCGGCGGCGTCCCGGTCCGTTTCACCTGCTTGTCGGCGCACGGCACCTTGGTAACACCGGCGATGCGGACGCCGAAGTCACGCTCACGGTTGACGGCCGCTCCGTCGACCACTGGACCGTGACGCGTGCCGACCCTAACGTGCTTCGCTTCGTCGATCTGCCGCAGGGGATTCAGGGCGACGGCCCGTTCGCGAGCCTGACGATTGCGTCGCGCAGCCTCGACGCGAAGCGGGGCGCTCCCGTTGCGATCCGTCAGTTCGACATCCAGCCGTCCACGCAGTTGATCTACGGCTACGGCGAAGGGTGGCACGAAGCCGAATCCGTCGTGGAGACCGGCCTGTCGTGGCGCTGGACGAGCGAACGATCGGTGTTACGCATCAAGGGACCGCCACAAGACGTGAAAATCACGATCCGCGGCGAATCGCCGCTGCGGTACTTCGCCCGCGCTCCGACCGTGACGCTGACCGCCGCGGGCGAAACGATTGCGCAGTTTCAACCAGCCGACGACTTCGAATGGAGCGCGACGGTTCCCGCGGCCGCGCTCGCGACGTCCAGCGGGGCGATTGCGATCGAAAGCGATCGTGTCTACCTGCCGGGGCAGGTCGAGCACACCGCCGACGAGCGGCACCTCGGCTTGCGCATCTTCGATCTGCGCGTCACTCCTGTCTCTCCTTGATTGACAGTGCAGAGACCGGACGGTAAGCTCCACGCGGCCCTCTTAACGCAATAGACGCTCAGGGAGATCGCCTCTATGAGTCTGCGCCGTACGTCCTGGACCGCCATCGCGCTTGTGATGGTGATAGTGATATCGGGATGCGCGAAGAAGGTGCCGCCGCCGCCACCGCAGCCTCCGGCTCCACCGCCGCCGGTTGTCGCGCCGCCGCCTCCTCCACCACCACCGCCGCCGCCTCCGCCACCAGCTCCACCCCCGGCGCCGCCGCGTCCGCTGACGGAGGATGAAATATTCCAGCGCAAGTCGCTCGCCGACCTGAATGCCGAGAGGCCGCTCGGTGACGTGGCCTTCGATTACGACATGTCGACGATACGCGAGGACGCGCGTCCGATCCTGCAGCGCAACGCCGACTACATGCGCCGATGGCCGTCAATTCGCGTGACGGTCGAAGGACACGCCGACGCGCGCGGCACCAACGAATACAACCTCGCGCTCGGCGAGCGGCGCGGCGCTGCGGTGAAGGACTACCTGGCGAGCCTCGGCATCGCGGCCGATCGCATCCTCGGGATCAGCAAGGGCGAGGAAGAGCCGCTCTGCAGGGAGATGACCGAGCCGTGTTACGCGATGAACCGGCGCGGCCACTTCATCATCACGGCGAAGTAGGGCGGTCGTAGGGGCCGGCTTCAGCCGGCCCGAAGGATGACGGCCCCGCGTAGGGGCCGGCTTCAGCCGGCCCGCGCACGGGGCGGGTCTGAAGACCCGCCCTACATCGTCGTCAACTCGTCCACGATCGCCGCCGCGGCGGCCCGTGGGTCCGCTGCCGCGATGATCGGTCTTCCGACGACGATATAGCTCGCCCCCGCCCGAATCGCCTCCGCAGGTCCCATCGTCCGCGACTGATCGTTCCGCTCGGTTCCCGCCGACGCGCCGCGGATGCCCGGCGTCACGATCTGGAAGCCGGGTCCGCACGCCTGCCGGATCGCGGGTGTCTCCTGCGGGGAGGCGACGACGCCCTGCAGGCCGGCCTGCTGCGTCATGCGCGCGAGGGCGATGACCTGATCGAGCACGGCGCGGTCGACGCCAACCGCGCGCAGCGCGTCCTGGTCCATGCTCGTCAGCACGGTCACGCCGATCATCAGCGGCGCCGGGCATCCACGCTTCGCAGAGGTGTCGCGTGCCGCTCGCGCCGCCGCCTGCATCATCGCGCTGCCGCCGGAGGCGTGCACGTTGATCATCCAGGCGCCGGTGCCGACCGCGGCCTCGACCGCCTGTTCGACCGTGTTCGGGATGTCGTGATACTTCAGGTCGAGGAAGACGCGCGAGCCCGCGTCGGCAATCCTGCGCACGAGCGCCGGCCCTTCGCTCGTGAACAGCCTGTTTCCAATCTTGAATCCGCCGGCGAGGCCGCGCAGCGCCGTGACCAGCTGCATCGCACGCTCGCCGCTCTCGACATCGAGGGCGACTAGGAGCTGATCCACTGCTTTTCGCGGGACGTCGTGTCGATCGTTCCCACCAGGTCGGCGATGCGGGCGACGTCGTGGCGGCGCATGTAGTCGGTGATGCCGTCGAGGAGCTTCCCCCAGATGAACGGGTCGACGAAGTTGGCCGTCCCCACCTGCACGGCGCTCGCGCCGGCGATGATGAACTCCAGCGCATCGCGGGCGCTCGCGATGCCGCCCATGCCGATAACGGGAATCTTCACCGCGCGGCGGCACTCGTAGACCATCCGGACGGCAATGGGACGAATCGCCGGACCGCTCAGCCCGCCGACGATGTTGGACAGCTTCGGGCGCCGGGTCTCGATGTCGATCGCCATTGCCAGGAACGTATTGACCAGCGAGACGGCATCGGCGCCCGCATCCTCCGACGCGCGCGCAAAGGAGGCGACGTCGGTGACGTTCGGCGTCAGCTTGGGGATCACGGGCAGCGACGTGACCTTCTTCACCGCGCTGACGACGTCGAAGGTGCCGTGGAGGCTGCACCCGAACGTGATGCCGCCTTCCTTGATGTTCGGGCAGGAGATGTTCAGCTCGAGTGCGGCCACGCTCTCGGCGTCGGAGAGAATGCGCGCGAGCTCGACGTATTCGTCGAGCGTGCTGCCGCAGATGTTGACGATGACGGTGGCGCGGAGCTGCCGCAGCTCCGGCAGTTTCTCGCGGATGAAGCGGTGGACGCCGATGCCCTGGAGGCCGATGGCGTTCAGCATCCCTGACGGCGTTTCGACGATTCTCTCGGGCGGGTGTCCCTCGCGCTCCTTCAGGAAGAGCCCTTTGACGGCGACGCCGCCGAGCGTCGACAGGTCGACGGCCTCCGCATATTCGACGCCGTAGCCGAAGCATCCGCTGGCGGCGATCAGCGGGTTGGCGAGCGTCAGCGCGCCGATTTGGACCGAAAGGTCAACGGCCAACTACCAACTCCCAACTTCCAACTCCCAACTCCCAAGGTACGTAGGCCGGGTTCCGCGGCGCGAATGAAGCCACCGCGCCGCGGACCCGGTGTTGGTCAATCCCATACGAGATTTTCGCCGTTGAACACCGGCCCTGCGATGCACGACCGCACGTAATGCGTAGGCCGGGTCCTTTCCGCCTTCGCCAAGGCTTCGGCGGACTCGCCATAGCGCGGAGCGCGGAGGGGGTCGGACCCGGCGCCGCCGTCACTCACAGAAATCACGCAGCTGTAACAGCCGCCCATCCCGCAGCCCATCACGCGCTCGACCGACACCTGCGATGGACATTTGAATCTCGCCGCGACGTGCGCGACGGCTTCGAGCATCGGCTCGGGACCACACGCGTAGATCATGACGTCGGATCCCGACCGGGATCCGAGCTCGCGCTCGAGCGGAGCCGTGATACGTGCGCGATCGCCGACGGATCCGTCCTCCGTCGCGAGGACCAGCCGGATGCCTCGCGACCTGAACCAGTCCAGATAAAACAGCTCCGCACCCGTTCGAGCCCCGTAAAACAGCGTCGTTTTCGTCCCGCGGGCCAGCAGCGCGTCACCAAGCGTCGCGAACGGGGCGAGGCCGACGCCGCCGGCGACCATCCACGCTTCGGCGGGCGGATCGACCGGCTCGAACGGCCGGCCGAGCGGTCCGAGGCAGGCGATCGTGTCGCCCTCGACCGCATCGAACAGCATGCTCGTCGTCACGCCGATCCGTTTGCTGAGCAGCGTCAATCCTTCCACGCGGCCCGCCTCCGCCGAAGGCTTCGGCGAGGCAGGTTCTGACCGAAGCACTTCGAACACCGAGAATGGGCGGCGAAGCAGCGGATCTCCGCCACGTCCGGATTTCACCATCACGAACTGACCCGGCTTGACGGCGGCGGCGATGTCTGGTGCGGCGAGCGCGATGACGTTGTAGTCGGGGGAGAGACGAGTGTTGCGGATCACACGCGCCTCGACGTCGCGAAGCATTCCGGCGAGTATAACCACCAACCATCCAACCACCAACCAACCTGCCCACTGCCGACTGCCCACTGGCCCACTGACTGCGGTATACTGAATCAGCTCTTTAACGCGGTCCTGCGAGTCCGCGAAGAGGTGAACATGCCCGACAGCAAGTCCGCGGTCGTCATGGACGCGGATCGCATCGCCCGAACCCTCACCCGCATCGCCCACGAAATCGTCGAGCGTAACAAAGGCGTCGATGACGTTGCGCTCATCGGCATCCGTACGCGCGGCGTCTACATCGCGCGCCGGCTCGCGCGCACGCTGAAGCAGATTACCGGCGACGATGTGCCGACCGGTGCGCTCGACATCACGCTGTATCGCGACGACCTGATGCGCAACGCGGTCGGCCCCCAGCCGGTCATCCGCCGCACCGAAATTCCGTTCTCCATCGACGACAAGAAAATTCTCCTCGTGGACGACGTGCTCTACACGGGACGGACGACGAGGGCGGCGCTCGATGCGCTGATCGACTTCGGCAGGCCGAAGGGCATCCAGCTGATCGTGCTGGTCGATCGCGGTCACCGCGAGCTGCCGATCAAGGCGGATTACGTCGGCAAGAACCTGCCGACCAATCCGGAGGAAAGCGTCCAGGTACGGCTGCAGGAGACCGACGGCAACGACGAGGTCGTGCTGCAGCAGGAGGCGACGGTATGAGCGCCACGGTTCACGACGTCGATCGGCAGACGGCTGTCACCTCGCTCCGGTCCAAGGACCTGCTGGGCATCTCGGAACTGACGCCGGAGGAAATCACGCTGATCCTCGACACCGCCGACGTGATGACGGAGATCGCCTCGAGGCCCATCAAGAAGGTGCCCGCGCTGCGCGGCAAGACGGTCGTCAACCTGTTCTTCGAGCCGAGCACGCGCACGCGCACCTCGTTCGAGATCGCGGAGAAGCGCCTGAGCGCCGACACCCTGAACATCGCGATTGCCACGTCGAGCGTCGTGAAGGGCGAGACGCTCGCCGACACGGCCCTGAACCTCGAAGCCATGCGCCCGGACATGATCGTGCTGCGCCATTCCTCCTCGGGCGCGTGCCACCTGCTGTCTCGCATCTGCAAGTCGGCCATCGTCAACGCGGGCGACGGCATGCACGAGCACCCGACGCAGGCGCTGCTCGACGCGTTCACGATTCGCGAGCGGAAACGGCAGCTGAAAGGGTTGAAGGTCGCCATCATCGGCGACCTGCTGCACAGCCGCGTGCTGCGGTCGAACATCCTGCTGCTGACGAAGATGGGCGCCGATGTCTGGGTGTGCGGCCCGCCGACGCTGATGCCCGCCGACATCCGGCGCTTCGGCGTTACCGCGACGAGCAGCGTCGACGCCGCCGTCAAGGATGCCGACGTCATCATGCTGCTGCGGATTCAGCTCGAGCGGATGGAAGGCGCCTTCTTCCCGTCGCTGCGCGAGTACTTCAACGTGTTCGGCATGACCGAGGCGCGCCTGACGCTCGCCAGGCCGGACGTGATGATCATGCACCCGGGCCCGATGAACCGCGGCGTGGAAATCGCGTCGGAGGTCGCTGACGGCCCCTACTCGGTGATTCTCGACCAGGTCGCCAACGGTGTCGCCGTGAGGATGGCGGTCCTGTATCTGCTGGCGGGCGGAGCGAATCATGAAGACGCTGCTTAAGGGCGGACGCGTCGTCGATCCCGCCAACCGGATCGACGGCACGCGCGACGTGCTCATCGACGGCGACCGCATCGCGCGCGTCGGCACCGATCTCCCCGCCGACGGCGCGAATGTCATCGAGATACCGGACGGCCTCGTGATCTGTCCCGGCTTCATCGACATGCACGTCCACCTGCGCGAGCCGGGGCAGGAGCACAAGGAAACGATCGCGACCGGCACGGCGGCGGCCGTCGCGGGCGGCTTCACCGCCGTCGCCTGCATGCCGAACACGAACCCGGTCAACGACGACGCCAACGTCACGACCTACATCCTGGACAAGGCCAGGGAAGCGAACCTCGCGCGCGTGTATCCGATTGGCGCGATATCCCGCGGGTCGAACGGCGAGCTGCTCGCGGACATCGGCGACCTTCGAAAGGCCGGCTGCGTCGCGATCACGGATGACGGCCATCCGACGAAGACCGCCCTCCTGCTGCGGCGCGCGCTCGAATATGCCGGGATGTTCGGGATACCGGTCATCGAGCACTGCGAGGATCCGTCGCTGAAGGGCGATGCCGTCGCGCACGAGGGGTACTACGCGGCGTCGCTCGGCCTGCGGGGGATGCCCGGCGCGGCCGAAGCGCTCGGCGTCGAGCGCGGCATCCTCCTCGCGGAGCTGACGGGCTCGGCGTTTCACGTGGCGCACATGAGCGCGCGCGCGTCGCTGCGCGCGGTGCGCAAGGGCAAGGACGCGCGCGTGCGCGTCACGTGCGAGGTCGCGCCGCATCACTTCACGCTGACGGACGAGGCGCTGGCCACACCCCTGGCGTACGACACCAACACGAAGATGAACCCGCCGCTCCGCGAGGCCGCGGACCGCGACGCGATGCTCGACGGCATCAGCGACGGGTCGGTGGATGCCATCGCCACGGATCACGCCCCGCACCACTACGACGAGAAGAAGGTCGAGTACGACCGCGCGCCGTTCGGCATCGTCGGCCTCGAGACGGCGGTGCCGCTCTCGCTCGATCGGCTCGTGCACACCGGGCGTATCCGGCTCTCACGGATGGTCGAGCTGCTGTCGGTGAACCCGGCGCGCATTCTCAACGTGCCGGGTGGAACGCTGTCGGAAGGCGCGCCCGCGGATATCACGATCGTCGCGCCGGATCTGAAAGTGCGAATCGAGGCGGCACGGCTGCGGTCGCGATCGAAGAACACACCGTTCGACGGATGGGAGCTGCGCGGCGGCGTCGCCGCGACGTTCGTCGGCGGCAGACCGCTTTACGTCAACGCCGACGCCATGCTGGCGCTCGGTACGACTCCGGGTGTCGTATGACGAATGCCAACACGATCCCCGGCGTCTTCACGCGGCACGACGAGATCCGCGGGAAAGCCCTCGCGGACCTCCAGCGGTTCCAGGTCCTGATGCTCGACGGTCACTTCGACTTCGGCAACGGCTTTCACGGGCGCGTGTACCTGAACCCGCACCAGCTGTTTCGCTACCCGTCGACCATCTGGCGATTCGCGCAGGATCTGATCGACATCCTGCCCGCGCCGCTGCTCGATCAGACGGAAGTCGTGGCAGGCCCGGCGACCGGCGGCGCGCTGCTCGCGCACACCGTCGCGGGACTGCTCGACAGCCGCCGTGCCATCACGGGGACGCCGACGATGTTCGCGCCGTTCATGGTGGACGCTTATCGCGGCCCCGGGCTGAGCCGGTACTACCGCCAGCAGATCGCCGGCAGGAACGTCCTCATCGTCGACGACGTGCGCAACACGGGACAGACGCTTGCGCGATGCGCGACCATCGTCAGGGCGGCGGGCGGCACGTCCGTCGCGACGGCGGAGCTCTACGATCGCCTCGAGGCGACGGCCGATGCGGGCGTGCCGAACTTCGCGCTGGCGGAATACAAGGCACCGGAGAACTACCCGGCCGACGCGTGCCCGTTATGCAGGGCCGGCGTGCCGGTGACCACCTTCTAGACGTCCGGCCTGGCCACCGGGACGGCGTCCGCCTTACGCAGTCCGAAAAAGGTGGACTCCACCGGTCCTCTGGTACACTTCTCCGCTCGCTTCCCCGGAACCTCCAAGAAGAATCCGCCCCGCCCTCACAGCCGGGGCCTGCACGATGTCTCGTCGGAGGCTCAATGTCCGTGACTGCCAGGATCGCCCTTGCGATCGCGTTCGTCAGCGTCCTTTGTCCCGCCACCGCCCAGGCCCAGGCGGCTGACGATCATCAGCTCATCCAGGACCTGCTCGCGCGCATCCAGGCGCTCGAGGCCGAGGTGAAATCGCTAAAGGATGCGCAGGCGCGCCCCGCGGCGCCGCAACCCGCCCCGGCGGCCGCCACCCCTGCCGAAGAAATGGGCGTGCCGGGCACCGGGGGGCCCACGCTGCAGATTCACGGATTTGCCGACATCGATTACTTCCGCACCGACGAACCGCTCACCGCCGGCTCGTTCAGCCTGGGACAACTCGATCTGTTCATGAGCTCGACGCTGTCCGAGAACACGTCGGTCGTGGGCGAGCTCGTGACGGAGGCAAACGACGAAAACGCGTTCGGCGTCGATCTCGAACGGCTGTTGTTGCAGTTCAAGCCGAGCGACTACCTGAACATCGGCGTCGGGAGGTACCACACCGCGATTGGCTACTACAACACCGCCTACCATCACGGCACGTGGTTCCAGACGGCGACCGGGAGGCCGTTTCTGTTCGCGTTCGAGGATGAAGGCGGTCCGCTGCCCGTGCACGGCGTCGGCGTCACCGTCAACGGACGCATTCCGTCGGGAAAACTCGGCCTTCGGTACGTCGCGGAGGTGGCCAACGGCCGGACGTCGCGATCGCGGCTCGCCGAGCCCGTGCAGAACCTCATCGACGAAAACAACCGCAAGGCCTTCAACGTCGCGCTGCTGGCGCAACCCGACGCGCTCACGGGGTTCCAGGCCGGCCTGTCGATGTATCGCGATCGCCTCGAGCCCGCGCAGCTCCCGCGCATCCGGCAGACGATTCTCTCGGGGCACGTCGTCTATCACGGGCACGGGTTCGAGCTGATGAACGAAGCGGTGGCCATTCATCATGTGCCGGCCGGCGGGAGCGCCGTGACGACGCCGGCGTTCTACTCGCAAATCTCCCAGCAATTCGCGCGCAAGGCCTCGCCCTACTTCCGATATCAGTACTTCAACGCTCCGGACCGCGAGTTGATCTTCGGCGACATTGGTCTGATGAAGGGACCCTCGCTCGGCGTTCGCTACGATTTCGAGTCGTTTGCCGCGTTGAAGGTGCAATTCGACCGGACGGTACGGCGTCATGCCGATCCGGTCAACGGTTTCGCGACGCAGCTGGCCTTCACCTTCTGAGGAGAGGTGGGATGAAGTGCGCAGCCGGACTCGGTTCGACGATCGCGCTCGTGGCGTTGCTCGTGCAGGGGGGCACCACGCAGGTGGCGCCGCAGCGGGCAGGCCAGGAAGCGCTGGCGATTGTCGTCAACCGTTCCAATCCCGTCGATGACCTCTCGACGGACGAGCTGCGCAAGGCGTTCCTGGGCGGCCGGCAGCGCTGGCCGAACGGCCGCAAGATCACCGTCGTCATGCGTCCGCCTGGTGACATGGACCGTGATTTCGTGCTGCGCACCGTCTGCCGGATGAGCGAAGCGGAGTTCCAGAAGTACGTGCTGCAGGCGACCTTCACCGGAGAGACGAGCGTCGGCCCGCGCGTGCTGGACACGGCACTTGGTGTGCGCCGTTTCGTCTTCAACGTTCCGGGCGCCATCGGCTATATCCGGCTCAGCGAAGTCGACGACACCGTGAAAGTGCTTCACATCGACGGACGGGCGCCGACCGATCCGGGCTATCGCCTCGCGGTCGTCGCGCGCCCGCCAGGCACCGTCTTCAACGCCAGCGACTGATCTGCCATGCGCCGCCCTGGCATCGTGCTGCCCTTCGCGCTCATCGCCCTCACCGTCGTGGCCGTCGGTGCGTTCATCCTGGTGGACCTGCGCCGCGCGGCCCGCGAAACGCAGGACCTGTACGCCGGGCTCGCGCGCGGTCTCGATCTCATCGGCGGCCTGCAGTACGAGACGCAGGAAGCGCGGCGCGCCATGCTGTACGCGCTGACGACGAGAGACGCCAACCTGCAGGTGACCTACGCCGACGAGTCGCGGGCGGCCGACGCGCGGGTGGCGCGCCTCATCGACGATCAGACGCGCCTGGTGGACTCGCCAGCCGCGGCCGACGCCCTGCGGCGCCTTGGCGGCGACTGGGCCACCTATCTGAAGACGCGCGACGAGGTGCTGGCCTCGATTCTCGAAGGCAGCATCGGCGACGCCGCGACGCGCGACCTGCGCGACGGCGTCCCCGCGTTCAATCGCGTACGCGACGACCTGCTGCAGGTCCAGCAGATATACAAGGATCGCGCGGAGCAGCGGATGTCCGACGTGTCCACGTCGTCCAACCGGTCGTTCCTGCGGCTCATCGTGCTGCTGGCGGCCACGCAAATCCTGGCCGTCTTCGTGGTCGTCGTGCTGCAGAAGAACCAGATGCTGCGGGCAGTGCAGCAGTCAGAGGAACGGCTGCGCGACGTGATCGAGTCGATCAACGAAGGGATGTTCGTCGTCGGACGCGACGGGCGCGTGAACCTGTGGAATCGCGCCGCGGAGCGGATGTGGGGCCGTTCGCGGGAGCAGGTCGTCGGCCTGCCGCTGGCCGCCGCGTTTCCCGACCTCGAAGCCACCGTGCTGCCGCGCGCGATCGACGAGGCGATGCTCACCGGCCGTCTCACCGCGCCGGTCGTCGAGTTCGCGCGGCGCGGCGAGACCCACGAATCGATTTTCGAGGCGCGGGTGTTCCCGTTCGGCCGCGGCGTGACGGTGTTCCTCGACGACATCACTGTCCGGAAGCACTCCGAAGCGGAGTTGAAGCAGGCGAAAAACGACGCCGAATCGGCGAACCGCGCGAAGTCGAAGTTCCTGGCCAGCATGAGCCATGAGCTGCGCACGCCGCTCAACGCGATCATCGGTTTTTCGGAGATCCTCACCGACCACCTGTTCGGGGGGCTGAACCAACGCCAGAGCAGGTACGTCGAGAACATCCTGGTCAGCGGCCGCCATCTGCTCCGGTTGATCAACGACATCCTCGACCTCTCGAAGGTCGAAGCAGGACGCCTCACGCTGGAGCTCGTGCCGTTCAGCCTCGGCGACGCGCTGCGCGACGTCCACGTGATCGTGAAGACGCTGGCCATCAGGAAAGGGATCGCGCTGACGTTCGACGTGCCTCCGGATATCCCGGAGGTGACCGCCGATCTGCCGAAGTTCAAGCAGGTCATGTACAACCTGCTCAGCAACGCAATCAAGTTCACCAGGCCTGGCGGCGCGGTGACGACCTCGGCGTCGATCGAATTCGCGGACGTGTCCGCCGGCCTCCTTCGCGTGTCTGTCAAGGACACTGGAATCGGCATCAAGCCGGCGGACCAGGCGCGCATCTTCGACGAGTTCGAACAGGTGGATTCGTCGTATGCCCGCGAGCAGCAGGGCACCGGGCTTGGCCTGGCGCTCACCAGGCAGCTCGTCGTGCTGCATGGCGGCCGTATCTGGGTGCAAAGCGAGGAAGGTCAGGGCAGCACCTTCACCTTCGTCATCCCCGTGAAGACCGGTGCGCCGCGCGAGGCAGTCGTGACGGCCGCGCAACCGGCGCTCGCGGCCCGGGAGCGGCCTTCCGCGCCCATTATCCTCGTCGCCGAGGACGATTCGAACGCCCGTGAACTGCTGACGCAGTACATCAGCAGCGCCGGCTACGTCGTGCGGCACGCGTCCGACGGTGAACAGGCGGTGTCGATGGCCCACGAGATTCGGCCGTCGGCCATCACGCTCGACATCATGCTGCCGAAGAAGGACGGCTGGAAGGTCCTCTCCGAGTTGAAATCGCATCCCGAGACCAGGGCCATACCGGTCGTCATCGTGTCGATCACGCACGACCGGCAGCTCGGGTTCAGCCTGGGCGCAACGGATTTCCTGCTGAAGCCGGTCAACGAGGAGGCGCTGGCCGACGTGCTCGATCACGCCGTGAACGCCTCCCCCAGGCGCATGCGCACCGTGCTCGTGGTCGACGACGAGCCGCCCACCGTGGAGTTGGTCGCCGACTTCCTGCATGGCCACGGCTTCGGGGTGCTCAAGGCGTACGGCGGGAACGAAGGTCTGGCGATGGCCATCGAGCACCGGCCCGACGCCATCATCCTCGACCTGATCATGCCGGGCATGACCGGTTTCGACGTGGTGCGGCGGCTGCGCGAGGACCCGGATGTGCGCGATATCCCGATCCTCATTTTGACCGCGAAGGACCTGACGGCCGACGAGCGCGCGGAATTGGACCGCCACGTGCAGTCGATTACGCAGAAAGCCGGACGGGAGGAACTGCTCGGAGAGCTGGCGCGGCTCGAACGCGTCTGGCAACATACGCCTTGAGCCCCACGGCAGAGGAACCTGGAAGGATGCCCGGACAGCGAATTCTCGTCATCGAAGACAACCCGCTGAACCTGGAGCTGGTTCGTGCGCTCCTCGAGGCGCAGGGCTACGAGGTGATCGAATCGGAGAACGCGGAAGACGGCATCGAACGGGCGAGAACGGAGCACCCGCAGCTGATCTTCATGGATCTGAGCCTGCCCGGTACCGACGGCCTCGCGGCGACGCAGCTGCTGAAGGCCGATGCCGCGACGCGTCACATTCCGGTCGTCGCGCTGACCGCGCACGCGATGAAAGGCGACGACGAGCGCGCGCGGCAGGCCGGGTGCGACGGATACATGACCAAGCCGATAGACACGCGGTCGTTCCCGGCCGCGGTCGCGCGGTTCCTGGAGCGGGAGCAAGGGTGACGTGGTCGAGCGTCTGAAGCGGATTCTCATCGTCGACGACGAAGAACAGAACCGCGAGCTGCTCGTGGCGATGGTGGAGTCGCTCGGCTACGAGCCGGACGTCGCGCGCGACGGCGTGGAGGCGCTCGCGAAGCTGCAGCTCGACGTCGACCTGGTGCTGCTGGACGTGATGATGGCGGGGATGGACGGCTTCCAGGTGGCGAAGCGGATCCGGCGCGATCCGCGCGGCGCCGAGGTGCCGATCATCATGGTGACGGGACTGACGAGCAGGGAGGATCGGCTGGCGGCCGTGGAGTGCGGTGCCAACGACTTCATCTCGAAGCCGTTCGAGCGCATAGAGCTGCGGGTGCGCATGGCGTCGCTGCTGCGGATGAAGGAAGCGCAGGACGCGCTGCACAATCACCGCCGGGAGCTGGAGCTGCTGGTGGAACGGCGCACGGCGAGCCTGCGCGACGCGCTTCAGGCGATGGTGGAAGCGCAGCGGCAGGCACACCAGGCACAGCTGGACACCGTCGAACGCCTGGCGATCGCCGCCGAGTTCAAGGACAAGACGACAGCACGGCACATCCATCGCATGAGCCAGTACTCGGCGATCATCGCCCGCGGCCTCAGGCTGCCGCCCGGCGAGGTCGAAAGCATCCTGCACGCGAGCCGCATGCACGACGTCGGCAAGCTCGGCATCCCCGATGACATCCTCCGCAAGCCCGCCAGCCTCGATCAGCCGGAGCAGGACCTGATGCGGCAGCACACGACGATCGGCGGCCGCATCCTGGGTAACACCTCGTCGACGTTGCTGCAGGCCGGCCATGTGATTGCGATGTCGCACCACGAATGGTGGGATGGCAGCGGCTACCCGAACGGGCTGTCGGGCGAAGGCATTCCGTTGTCAGGCCGCATCTGCGCGGTGGCCGACGTGTTCGACGCGGTGACGAGCGTCCGCCCCTACAAGCCGGCTTTCAGCAACGAGGAAGCCTACGAGATTCTGCGCCGCGAACGCGGCACGCACTTCGATCCGCACATCGTCGACGTGTTCTTCGAGCACCTGGGCGAGGTGATCGAGGTTCAGTCGCGGTACCGGGACGGCATCGTCGCGGTGACGTGACGTTTCAGGACCTCTTCGGCGCGCGCAAGCCGCTCATCGGCGTACTGCACCTGCTGCCGCTGCCGGGCGCGCCGCGGTACGACGGCCTCGTCCAGAAGGTCTACGATCAGGCGCTGGCCGAGCTCGAGATTTTCAAGCGTCACGCGATCGACTCGGTCATCGTCGAGAATTTCCGCGATATGCCGTACTTCCCGGGACGCGTGCCGGTCGAGACGGTCGCGGCGATGGCGGCCGTCTCGCGCGACGTCGTGCGCGCCGCCGGCATGCCGGTCGGGATCAACGTGCTCCGCAGTGACGGGGAGGCGGCCATCGCGATCGCGGCGGCCTCGGGCGCCCACTACGTTCGCGTGAACGTCCACATGGGCGCGGTCGTCGCCGACCAGGGAATCGTGCAGGGGAGCAGTCAGTTTTCCGTGCGGCTACGGAGCGCGCTCAAGTCGAAGGTGCTGATCTTCGCCGACGTCGGCGTCAAGCATGCGGCGCCGCTGGCGGGGCGGAGCCTCGACATCGAGACGCGCGATCTCGCCGAACGTGGCCTGGCCGACGCCGTCATCGTCACGGGCGACCGGACCGGCGTCGAAACGAGCCTTGCCGACATCGAGGCGGTCCGGGCGGCGACCAGCCTCCCGCTGCTCGTCGGCAGCGGCGCGACCCCCGAAAACATCGAGCGGATGCTGCCGAAGGTCGACGGCTTGATCGTCGGCAGCTATTTCAAGAAAGATGGCGCCGGCCATAACGTCGTCGATCAGGCACGGGTCGAGCGGTTCGTCCGCCGATTTGCCGAATTGAGAGGATGACATGAAGTCAGCAGGCAGAGTGGTTGCATTAGTCGCGGTGGTGACGCTGTGCGCGTCTTCAGCGTTGGCGCAGGACCGGCTCCCGCCGGTTCCGGCCGACAAGCTGACGGAGGCGCAGAAGAAGGCCGCCGCCGAGTTCCTCGTCGAACGCAAACAGGCGGTCTTCGGCCCCTTCGTGCCGCTGAGCCGCAGTCCTCAGCTGATGATCAACGCCGCGAAGATGGGCACCTACCTGCGGTTCGGGAACTCGCTGCCGCGCGACGTCAGCGAATTCGCGATCCTGCTCGTGTCGCGGCGCTGGACGCAGCAGTACGAGTGGTACGTCCACGCCGCCGACGGCAGGACCGCCGGCCTCAGCGACGCCATCATCCAGGCCGTCGCCGACGGCCGCCGTCCCGAGGGGATGAGCGAGGGGATGGAAATCGTCTACGACTTCAGCAACGAGCTGAACGACTTTCACAGCGTGACCGATCGCACGTACGCGCGCATGGTGGCGAAGTACGGCGAGCAGGGCATGATGGACCTCGTCGGCCTCAACGGGTACTACTCGATGATCTCAATGGTGCTGAACGTGGGCCGTACGCCGCTGCCATCGGGAAACTCCCCTGCGCTCAAGCCGTTCCCGAAGTAGGCTACCGGCCGGGATCCGGGATCCGGGATCCGGGATCCGTCCGAGGCTCGAGGATCTCTACCGGACGTTCGATCACGTCGACGCCGCGTCCGATCCGGTTCACATCGTCCGGCGCTACACGGCGCCGGACGACCGCGAGGTCGTCGCCTTCTGCGCCTCGGCGCTGGCGTTCGGCCGCGTCGCCAGCGTGCTCCAGTCCATCGAATCGCTGCTGGCGGTGATGGGGCCGCGGCCGGCGGAGTTTGTCCGGTCGTTCGACCCCGCGCGTCACCGCGCGCCGCTCGATCCGCTCGTGCATCGCTGGATCCGGGGACGCGACATCGTCGCGCTGCTGCTCATCCTGCAGCGGATGCTGCGGGAAGCGGGGACCATCGAGCGGTTCTTCGTGGCGGGCGACAACTTGGCCGCACCGGACATCGCGTTGGCTCTCGAGGCGTTCTCGATGCGCGCGCTGCAGACCGACCTGGCGCCCGCATACGGCCGAGTTCCAAAAAGCCCACGGGTCTGTTATTTCTTCCCGCGACCCTCCAAGGGGAGCGCCTGCAAGCGGCTCAATCTCTTTCTGCGGTGGATGGTCCGGCGCGACGCCATCGACCTCGGAACGTGGACACTGGTGTCCCCGTCCCGGCTCATCATTCCGCTCGACACCCACGTCATTCGCGTCGGCCGCTGCCTTCGCCTCACGCGATATTCCTCGCCGGGATGGCGAATGGCCGCGGAAATCACTGCATCTTTGCGCTCGATCGACCCCGTTGATCCGGTCCGGTACGATTTTTCGTTATGTCACATGGGGATGATGAACGCCTGCGGTTACGGCAGAGCGCAGGCCGATCGTCATTGCCCGCTTCGCGGAATCTGTCGTCCGACATCGCGAGCTCGCAAATCAGGGACGGAATGAAGATTGAAAGGCTGCTGACCATCCAGCGTTTTACGGTTCAAGGATGCGTGTACGGATTACAAGAACCCTGACGGGCAGTATCGACGGGATACAGCTTTCGCGGCTGTCGAAAGGGCAGGTGTACGACATGAACACCTCGCTTGCCTGTTATCTGCTGTCGGAGGAGATGGCCGAGCCCGCGCTGAATGAGGATGCATCGATCCTTCCAGTCGAAAAGAAACTGTTCCAGCAACCAACCGAGACACAGAGAGGCATCGTCCTTCCGCGGTCCCTCGCTGCGGACCGGGCCCGTAAGGCCGCTGATCGAGCGCGTAAGAAGAAGCGGCAGAAGCGGGAAAGTTAGAAAGCAGGTTTCCATGCGATCCATCGCGGTCTTGCTCGCCGTGTCGTTGCTCGGTGCCGCGCTCCCGGCGCTGGCGCAGTCGGCCGGCGACGCGGGCAAGGAAGTTCGAATCGTCGGCTGCGTTCAATGGGAGAAGGACTACCGGAAGGAGCGCAGCGAGGGGCGCGGCGGAGCGCTTGGCACCGGGCTCGGCGTCGGCAACGAGTTCGTGCTGACGATGGTGAAGCCGGAGGGCGGGAGGAAGGCGACCGCCTACAGTATCACCGGCGATCGCGAGAAGGAGCTCGGCCGCCGGATTGGTCAGCAGATCGAAGTCATTGGCGTGATCGAGGACGAGGGCAAGCCCGACGCGGACCGCTTCGGCGACCTGCCGCGCATCAAGATGACGGCGTGGATACCAGTCAAAGACTC
>Ga0070699_100001535_pt1 | contig 21101 bp, 22 predicted proteins | sample KBSK1503metaG_FD_65473 | JGI IMG/M metagenome (GOLD analysis project Ga0070699, IMG submission 65473) | Corn, switchgrass and miscanthus rhizosphere microbial communities from Kellogg Biological Station, Michigan, USA - KBS K1-50-3 metaG | ecosystem: Host-associated > Plants > Roots >...
AGTTCGAAGAACTTAGGCCCGACGGGATGATGGTATAAGTCCCGACGTTCACGGCGCCCTGTGAATTCCCGCCAAAGGTAATCGTTCCGCCCAGGACCGATGAGTTCTCGCCATTTACAAACCCGGTATAGGTGACTCCGTTGCCACCGCTATACGGCACATTGCTATATGTCTGCGTCGCGCTATTGGCGGTGATCGTCAGTGCCTGCGGATTCACCGTCAGCAAACCACTGCTATTGAAAGCGAAAGTGTAGCCGTTGGTGGCACTGAGAGTGCCTTGCGAAACGATGATCGCGTTGGTTCCTACGTTGGCGGTCGCGGGCGTACCCACCGAGAAAAAGCCGGGGGTGCCGCTAACGGTGGTGGGGTCCCCTAAAAAAGCATTTGGGACGCCAGCTTGGAATCCTGTCACGGTATAGAGCGACAGGTTTGCCGTGCTGCCATATGTCTTGCTGTCGTTCAAAGACGTGACCGTAAGCGTTGCCGGGGTGGCGAAGATGTAGCGATTGCCGGGGAGCGTGACCGATGCCGGCGGAAGCGTCGCATAGGTGTTACCCCAGATCGCCGTATTGTTGCTGTTCAGATTCCCAAAGTTCTCTCCCGGTGCATTCGGCGCGCTGGAATAGACCAACCAGCGATCGGAGGCGCTGACAGCATCGCTGCCTCGGTTGTTGGTGAATGCGCCGCTGGCGGCTAGCGCGATAGTCTTGCCAGAGATTGAGCCCGTTGCTCCGATCGTGAGATTACCGTTTGCCAGGGCCGTCAAATCGCCGGCGGCGCCGCCACTCATGGTGGCATTGATTGCGATATTTCTGCCGGCGACGAGCGTCAGCGAACTGTTGCTCCAGTTCACCGCATTCGAAACGGTAATGTCGCCACCAGTACTGGTCAGCGTGGTCGCGCCGCTGGTGGTTACGCTGCCGCCGTAGACCTGATCACCGGTGGTACGCACCGAGCCGCCGTTGACCGCGGTGGTTTGGCCGGCGCTCGTCGTCACTGCCGCGAGCGCATTTGTCGCGCCGACAGTGTTGGAAAATGTGAGTGTGCCGGATCCGACTTGCGTCAACATCGACGTACCGGCAGAAATGTCATTGACCGTGCCACACAGCGTGAGGCTGCCGTTGCCGCCGATGCTGGCGCTCGCACCGAGCGTAATCGCATCGCCGAATGACGCACTGCCGGACGTGACGACTAACGCACCATTGGAACCAACACCTGCCCCGCTCAAGGTCAATGTCTCTGCGCCGATCGCAACACCGTCCGCGATTTGGAGCGTTGCGCCCGCGGTCACGGTGGTGCCCGCATCGGTCGTGCCCAATGCCGCTGCATTTTGCGCTGCTAAAGTACCTGCGGCGATCGTTGTCGCTCCGGTAATTTGGCGCCGCTCAAGGTCAGCGTGCCGATGCCGTTCTTTGTCAGATCCCCGCCGCCGCTGATGACCCCCGCAATGCTCACGCTGTTGCCGTTGGTGTCGAACGTGCCGCCGCCGGCGTTGAGCGTCACGCCGCGGTTCGAGGTGAAGCCCGCAAGATACTGCAGCGTTCCGCCGCCGAAGCTGAGCCCACCCGACGTATCGCCGAGATTAGCGTCGGCACTGACGGCAAGCGTCCCGGCGCTGATCGTCGTGCCCCCGCTGTAGGTGTTGGTGGCGGTAAGGGTGGTCGTGCCGGCACCCATCTGCACGAACGAGCCGGTTCCGGAGATGACGCCGCCGAAGGTATAGGCGTTGGACCTATTGATGATGAATAAGCCGTCATTGGTAACGTTCCCCGTGAGCGACCCGGTCGCGCCGCCATTGCCGATCTGCAGCGTTGCGCCGCTGTTGATTGGCGTGGACGTGATGCTTGGCTGGTTGTCACCGGTGAGGATCAGCGTCCCGGCATTAATCTGGAGTTGCCCGGTATAGGTGTTGTTCCCCGTCAGCATCAGCGTGCCCGCCCCAATCTTGTGGAGCTCGGTGCTCGACGAGCCGCCGGTGATCGCGCCTCCCAACGTCGCGTCGTGGCCGTTGGTGTCGAAGATGGCATTGCCGGGACCAATCGTCACGTTGCGGTCCGAGGTGAGGTTCGCAAGAAACTGTAGCGTGCCGCCCCCTCTTACGCTGAGTATGCCGGTAGCAGCGCCGAGGTTGACGTCGCTGCTGACGGCAAGCATTCCGCCGCTGATCGTCGTGTTGCCTTGATAGTCGTTGGTTCCTGTCAGCGTCAGCGTACCGCCGCCGCTCTTGGTGAGGCCGCCAGCGCCGGTGATGGTACCTGACAGGGTCGAGCTGTTGCCGTTGGTGTTGAACGTGCCACCGCCGGCATTGAGCGTCACGGCGCGGTTCGAGGTGAAGCTTGCATCAAAACGCAGCGTTCCGCCGCCGAAGCTGAGTCCGCCCGACGTATTGCCGAGATTGGCGTCTGCGCTGACGGCAAGCGTCCCAGCATTGATCGTCGTGCCCCCCGTATAGTCATTGACGCTCGACAGCGTCAGCGTGCCCACTCCGCTCTTGATGAGCTGGCCGGCGCCGGTGATCGCGCCTCCCAATGTCAATGTCCCACTGGTCGGGTTGAACGTGCCGCCACCGGCACCAAGTGTCACGCCGCGGTTCGAACTGAAAGTCGCGGTAGACCGCAGCGTCCCGCCATTCAAGGTGAGCCCGCCGGATGTATTGCCGAGATTGGCGTCGCTGCTGACGGCAAGTATTCCGGCGTTGATCGTCGTGCCCCCGCTGTAGGTGTTGGCGCCGGTGAGGGTCTGGGTTCCGCCGGTCACCATCAGCCCGCCCGCGCCACGGGCAATCGTGACGATGTCGGCGTCGCGGCTCCAGCGAGCGGTGGCGAACTTGTCCGGTACCTCGACGATAAAGCGGTTCTTATTGGGCGGCGCATACTCGGGGCCCAAGGTGAACCGACCGGTGGGGTCCCTCATTTCGGTGCGGTCGCTCAATGCAGAGTTCTCCCTTTCGGTTCTTCATGGGAGAGCCTCGCTCGCGGTGGTGTAACGATGGACAAGGGATGAGGATGGGCAACCTCCTCATCTACTCGGCCGCCGCAGATTCTTGCATCTGGCTGCGAGCGACATTTCCTTCGACCGGAACACTGGTCCTTGAGGACGAAGAACCATTTGACAGTCCATGCCGGCACCGGCGGGATGCCGAGCCTCGACATCCGGCGGCTGTGATACACCCGGCCGCCGCTGACGGCGTCGAGGAGGCAATAGTAGCAGTACTTCAACTTGTTCATGTGCGTGCTCCTTATGCGCTTTTCGCAGTCATACCTCGCCAACCCGCATGCGCCGTCTCTCATAGCTGATCTCCATCAAGGCCAGGTGGTTCGAGCCCAAACGCGACAAGTGCCTCGCACGCCGCGCCTCGCCAGCGTTTGCCGAAGCGGATCAGGCAGTCGATTGGCTCGAAATGCACGCGATTGCCATCTGGAAGATTCACCGCCTGCCAGCCGCCAATGAGCGCGTCGCACCCTGCGCATTGCCATGAAGGGCAGCGCTTTCCGTGCTGATGGTGCCACTCGTTTTCCAGGTCGCCCCAGGCCAGCCGTTTGGCTGCGCCCCAGTCACGATCACCTACGAACCATTGGACGGCCCTAGCCGCGAAGCGCTCGCGCCACCAGCTTCCGATCGGCGGCGAAAGCGCCGCGAGCACTTCTTCCTTGTGCTCGGCAAGCAACTTCACCACCGCCTCAGCACGCTTGGGGCCGCGGACCAGCAGCTTCTCGCCCATGGGTTCGATGCGAAGTCCGACTTCCTGGGCGCGATGCAAGAGCGCTAGAGTGTCCATTCGCCGGCCTCCTCCTCAATGGTTTGCGTCCGACCGTCCAGATCGTCCGCACCGTCCGGCACCCCATTTGCAAATGGGTCCCGAGCGGACGGTTGTGCGGACGATTGCACTGACGCGACGATCCCACCGTCCGCATCCCAGGGGCCGTGGCCCGGGCATTCGGACGGTTCGGACGGTTCGGACGGTCGTTGCCCCGGCTTGACGGGGACGGCGAGACAGATGACGCGCCTGCGTTCCCGGTCTGTGTCGCGCTTGTCCAACTCCACCGTGTACCCCAGCTTGCGCAAGCTAGGTGCCGCTCGGCGGAGGGCTCCCGACATCCCCCGCGGCGTCTTCGGCCATTCCTTCGCCTTGCGGGTTACCTCCGCGGCCGCTGCGTTTAGCTCCTTGAGCAGGCCCGCGGCGGTGCCCTCCCAATGGAGTTGTCTCGTCAAAAGACTTCGTACTGCCGTCGCTACGGCGTCCGATTCGAAAATGGCCTCAAGCGCCTTGGCGCGGTTTTCGTCGTATGCCCTCATGAAAGTTCCCGCCTTCCACGGCAACCCGCCCTCGCAAGCCACAATCCATTTCGCAAAGTCAGCCATCCGGGGCTTACGGTCGAGCTTCACCTCGGGGAGCGTCCTCAGGCCGAACGCAACCGCATCGAGCAGAGCCCCAAGGATGAGCGGAGCCGCGCGCTCGAACTTCGCCCAGAAGGTTTCCTCATCGCAGCGTTTGTCATCTGGGATTTCCATCAGCACTAACACCACTGCGCGGTCGGCGAGATCGCCGCGCGTGACAAAGTCCTCGATGCCATTGAGGATGATCGGTCGCATGGCGTGGAACAATGCTTCCTCGTCGTCTGTGTAAAGCTTTCGCGTGCCGAAGCCCCCTTCGGTCGCCAGGCGGCACAACGAATCTGACAGCCATTGGGACAACACTGAAACATTGTCGTATGCGAGTAAGTGCCCGTTGTTTGCGGCTATAAACAGATCTCTGTCGTCACGAGGCAGGGAGCGCAGCGGCACGCTATTGGGGTCGCAGAACGCTCTGAGAATTCGTGTCAAGGTCGATTTTGCCGTGCCGTGCTCGCCGTTGAGCACGAGTACTGGATAAGGTCCACGATTCCGGAGAGCCGCGACCAGCCAAGCGACAACAAGCACAAAGTCGCTGTAGTTCTTTACATTCAGAAACGGCTTCAACGCATTCGCATCACCTCCGGCGACGGGCACTGGAAGGGGTAACATCCCTTTGCTGCGTCGGAAGCGAACTGGAGGTTGGGCGACAATGCGCCACCCTTCCGCGTCGATTTCGACAGCGGACCAGTCGGTGGTTCCGAGATCGATGTAAATTTTGTCGGACGCACCGGCTACGCGCAGGTTCACCTCATGCTCCGGCCCATCAAAGCGGGCGATTGCCTCCAGCGCATTCAGGGCACATTGCATGGCATCCGAATTGGGCGCGCCATGACAAGCTCGGTGATACTCACGCGTCAGCCATAGCTTGAAACCCCGAGAACGCACCGCCCAGGTCTCACGATGATTTTCAACGCATACGTCAGCAAATGCCGTGCCGTCGGCAGTGTGAAAGAGCTGGGCGTTTTCCCGCGCGAGATTGATAGCAATGTCAGCTTGCTTCATGCCCTTGTGCTTGCAACGCTTGTCCTTCGCATCCGATGCATTGTCACCTCTGTCAGGCTCGAACGGTACGGCCGCGAGGATACCGCTGCGCACCGCTTTGTCTCCGTCGCGCCGGAGCAAGTCGAGCCAATCCAGTTTCTCGGCCGACCTGCCAGGCAACGCGATTGAGACCGTGAACTCGCGGTGATGCAGGGCCGCGAATTTCTGCGCGGCGATCTCTCCGCGTCGTGTGCCGGGCCGCCCCTCGTTAGAAGCCTCATCCCGATCAGCGCCGACGATAATTCGCTTCGCTGATGGCCAGGGTTTGAACGCTTCCATGCCGGCGGCAGTGATGCAGGCAATGATCACCATCTCGCCGTTGCCAATTTCGGTCTGGAAGGCGAGTGCGGCAGCTGCGGCAGTTTCAATGCCCTCAAAGATCAATTCGATCTCGGCCGCCGACGGATCACCCCAGATGACGGCGCAGCCGGCCGTACTCTCGTCCACGGTTTTTCTCGCCGCTTTCTTCGGTTCACGCCGCTCGCCGTTAGGTCCAATACCGAGTTCAGCTTTTCCTGCACCGCCCGGCGCGAGATAGATGCGGTGCGCATGTGTTTTGCCATCGCGATCTATTGTCTCGAACACGGCGGCGGGGAAGTCGCCGACGTGCACCGGCTTGCCGTCTCTTCGCCGCGGTGGGTCGAAATAGGCGAGAGACTTTATGCCGACCACTTTCGTCGCTGGGCGCGGTACACGCTCTGGCTCGATGCAGAGGCGATGACCGAGATAGTTCCAAGGAAGCGTGTCATCCCGATTCACAGGAGGCGGGTTCAGAAGGGCGGAAGCTTCGGTGCGCTGGTACTTCTGACCGTTTACCGTGACGATGAGATCGGATCGGCCGATAATCTCGGCCACACGCATCTTCGCCGCCTCGCGGTCGAGCCCTTCCTTGGCGGCGATCACGCCAAAGAGGCTGCGCCCCTTGTTCTCGCCAGGACGCGAACCGATGCATGTGCAGAAGGCGACCTTCCGCTTATCGTCCCAACGCCAACTCGGCTCACGGTCGGGGTGGTCAGGGTACGGGCAGCTAATATGACTTGAGCTGCCACTCCATGGAATTCCCAGCGCATTGAGAATGCCGATCTCGCGGTTCTTTACCGCCTCGCGGATCGAAGCGTTTGGGACGTAACGCTCGTGGGTCATGGCGCGCTACCACCGGCAATATGCTTGCGCGGCCGGCCCCGTCCGCGACGAGGCTGCGGCTGTGAGCGAGGCGCGAGCAACGCTTCGAGTGAACGGAAGATGATAAGCCTACGACGGCCAACGTGAACCGTCTCAAGCGTCCGATCTTTGATCAGTGCCCAGATTGTGGTGTTGCCGAGCCCGCTGAGCTTTTTGGCCATAGCCACGGTCACAGTGAGCGGCTTCGCGACATGCGATTCGTAATCTGAAAGGCCTGTGCTTAACACGCTCACTACGCTTCTCCGCGTGCGCTAACAGATGAACGCGGAGTATGGCGACGTGACCCGCTCCAGGTCACATGGGAGAGTATTCGCGATTAGTGCTCGAATATCCCCCATTCAGCTCTACGCAGTGGCAGGTTGAGCAGGAAGCTGGAATGCTCGTGATATAATTTTCGCGCCTCTGCCCAATTCTTCATTGCGGCTTTCAATCCACGAGTGGTGCCAAACGCCACTTGCCATACGGACTCAGCAAACCGCCAGAACGGTCCGGTCTCGGTGTGGTCAGTGCGGTCTACCCCCCGTGTAGCTTTCCTGTCAGTAAGCCACTCGAAAATTGCAGCGAGGTCCTTCATGACGAGGTATGCAAGGATTTTACGAGGCTGTCCTGGCCCTGGCTTGTCCTCCTCGATGAGCGTCAGTGTTGCTGCCGCAAGCTTCCTAAGAAAATCATCCTCTTGTTTAAGCCACTCCTTCATCTCGGCGAGTCTCTCGCAGCTCACAGTGAATGGGAATGGGAATGGAGGGCTCCCTTCTTCTTCGCGCCCCATCTCTTGTGCAATCCAGGCCCAGCCATGCTGGTCAAGTGCTTCAAGCGCCTGCCGTAGGTGAGTTGCGTACTTTTCGACCTTCGTTAGCTGGGCGTCACGCTTTCGTTTGGTCGCGGGAGTGTCTCGCGACAAATGCTCGCGTAAATCGGTGCGGCTCCACTCGTTCAGGACCAGCGGCAACAAGTCGAGTCGTCGCTGATCAATGCCCTTGGGCAAAGAAGCGCAAATCTGCTTTACGGCACATTCGTTGAATATGGGAGCGCTCACCGTCATTGGTGCCTCCTGGGACGCTGTGAAGTCACGGCGGCAGCACGGTGCAGCGCTGAGCATTCGGGGCGTCTCACTGGCCGCTGGGACCTAATGCGAATGCAGGGACGCGACGTTGTCTTGCGCCTTTTTGTTCGGGCGCGGTGCAGAAGGTCGCCCACGCTGCCATCAGACGCCTGCGGCGCTCGAACAGGTCGGAGCGGTTGTAGGCGGCGACCGTCTTGTCGCTCACGGTGTGAGCCAGCGCCATCTCCGCTACTTCGGCAGGAAAATTCGTCCGCTCAGCCGCCCAATCGCGGAAGCTCGACCGAAATCCGTGCGCTGTCACATCGCCCCGGCCCATCCGCCGCAACAGCATCAAGAACGCCATGTTACTGAGGGGTCTGCCGTTCTTGCCACCGGGAAACACGAAGGCGTCCTCGGCATGACGATGCGCCTGCATCTCTTTCAAGATGGCGAGCGCGCGAACGGATAGCGGGACACGGTGCTCCCTGGCGGCCTTCATTCGCGCAGCGGGGAGCGTCCAGGTCTTGTCGAGCAAGTCCATTTCGCCCCATCGTGCGCCGATAACCTCGCCGGTTCTAGCGGCCGTCAGGATTGCAAATTCGAGTGCGCGGGCTGCGATGCCCTCCTGCTCGCGCAAGCTCACCAGGAAGCCCGGCAACTCGGCGTAGGACAGCGCCGCATGGTGTTCGACCTTCTGCACCTTGGAACGCGCCGGCAGTAGCTTATCGAGGTGCCCACGCCAGCGCGCCGGGTTTTCGCCCGCGCGATAGCCGCGCACCTTCGCCCAGTCCAAGATTGACTCGATGCGGCCACGCACGCGGCCCGCGGTCTCGGGTTTGGTCGTCCAGATAGGTTCCAAGACCTTGAGCACGAGTGCGGTATCGACGGCTTGCACCGAGAGACCGCCAATGACGGGCTCGGCATAGGTCGCGAGCGTCGCTTGCCATTGCGCCGCATGCTTGGGATTGCGCCAGCCGGCTCTATGGCTGGCGACATACATTGCAGCAGACTCCTTGAAGGTCATCGCCCTCGCAGCGTCGAGGCGCGCTCCCAGCCTCTCAGCACGCCGCCTCTCAATAGGGTCAATTCCATCGTGTCGCTGAAGTCGGAATCCGGCCGCTCTATTGCGTGCCTCGGCGAGCCCGATGGTGTGCAACGGTCCAACCCCCATCCAGCGCGGCCGACCGTTCAGCATGAACCGGAAAACCCAGTTCTTCGTGCCGCTATGCGTCACGCGCAGATAGAGGCCGCCGCCGTCGGCGTACATACCCGGTCGCTTTGCCCTGTACACCTTGAGCGCCGTCAGCCGACCAATCGTTCGCGCCATTGCTGGTCCACGAATTAGACCACAATCATAGTACGGATTATGGCGAACGGCTGTGAACGTGTAAAGCCGAAAGAGGCCGATAGGTGGGCCTATCTTGCAGATTTGTGAATGTCAGCGAACGAGGGCGAACGTTGAGATGGCGGAGGGAGTGTCCGTTTTCAATACCTTTTCGTATCCTTTCGCGACCTTTCACTAACATACAAAGTTCATACAAGTTATGCCGACGGGATAAGGCTAACTTTCACTTGGTTCGCTTCGTGCCTTTTCGTAATCTTTCACCGCAAGCCGCGTCGCCTGCGTGGATAGCCGCGTGGATGCACGGGTTCGGCGGAAGAAAACATGGGTTCGAAATTGACTGCCCGCGGTGCACAGACCGCCTCTGTCGGCTGGCATTGCGACGGCCGTGGTCTTTATCTGCAATGCACCACCGGCGCTGACGGATCGGTCTGCCGCTCTTGGGTGTTTCGTTATCGTGCCGGTGATCGTGAAAGGTATATGGGCTTAGGGCCGCTCGCCGACGTAAGCCTCGCCGAAGCCCGTGAGAAGGCTGCAGCCGCGCGCAAACTCCGGCTGGAAGCTTGCAGACACACGAAGCGGGCTGGAAGAACCCCAAACACCGCGCGCAGTGGCGCATGACGCTTACAGAAGTATTGCAAGCCCATTTCAGGTCTGCCGGTGAAGGATATCGACACCGACCTGGTCCTGCGCGTGCTCACGCCGCTGTGGACCACGCGCACTGAGACGGCGAAACGCACGCGCGGCCGCATCGAGCGGGTCTTGGCTTGGGCCAAGGGCCGTGGCCTTCGTGACGGCGAGAACCCTGCGAGGTGGGCTGGCCATCTAGACGAGATGCTGGCGTCACCGGCCAAGATTGCCGCAACCCGGCATCATCCCGCCCTGCCCCATGCGCAGATACCCGAATTCATGGCTGAGTTACGTGGTCGGGACAGTCTCTCGGCCTTGGCGTTGGAGTTCACGATACTGACGGCGGCCCGTACCAGCGAAGTCATCGGAGCCGAATGGAGCGAATTGGTGCCATGAATGCACAAATCACCCCAAGGTCGTCATCGACATGGCGCTGGCGCACAAAGTCGCTGATAAAGTTGAAGCCGCTTATAGGCGTGGAGACTTATTCACAAAACGGAACAGGCTAATGGCCGACTGGGGTCAATACTGCGACAAAACCCCTTCGTCAAAGCCCTTGATGTTTCGCTTGGCCGCCCTATAAATAGTAAGATAGATTCGGGTGGTCGCAGACCGACCCCCTTTTTCCAATGGGAGAAACCATGTCGTACCGATGCCGCAATTGGGCGGCCGGTGATTTATATGGTGCTCCTGAATGTCTCACGATTATCTGGTCAAACTTGAACCCTTCGCCGTGCGTCCGAAAGACGGAGCGCGCCTAGCGGGTGTCGGCCTCACGAAGTTTTATGAGCGCCTGAATCAGGGCGTTTATGAAAGCTTCCTGGACGGATCTAGCCGTCTCGTGACCGTCGAAAGTATTAAAAAACATCAAAAGAAACTAGCGGCGGCCATCGAGACACCGGCCAACAAGCCCTCGGTTCGAGGCGGCGGCCCCGGAAGGCCGAAGAAGGAGATTACTGCCTGAAAAACGCAAGGCCCGCCTTGGAGGGGACGGGCCTTGCTGGGTTTTACTAGGGGCTATGCAGGCAGTAAGAACGCCTTCGTTTTAAGCCCCGCTAGAAAATTAGTCAAGTTTTTAAAAGCGAGGCTTTTTAGATGAATAAAAAACACCGAAGGCGGAGTTTACCGCCATTCCCGCTACTCAAAACCACGCTCGATACACTGGCATGGAAAGCGACCAGCCACGGCGCAAGGTCGCTCTACGTGGCGTTAAAACGCTTTTGGAACGCCAAGACCGAAAATAATGGCCGGATTTACTTATCGATACGAGATGCAGCAGCGGAAATTAATTCAAGTCAGGAGGAGTGCGTCCGGTGGTTTCGCGAACTCCAGCATTACGGCTTCATCGTAAAGACCACCGAAGGACGGCGCGGAAATGACGGGTTTGCGCCCCATTGGCGACTAACTGAAATCGGCTGCAACGGCTCACTGCCGCACTTGGGCTGATGTCGAGCTGCTCGGCTGCCTCACGTCGCGAAGCCCCGCCTTCGACGCGTGCGATCACCCGCATGCGAATGTCCGCAGAATATGCCTTCGGCATCGTTCGGCCCCCAGACGAATCAATGCCGCCAGACTCGCCCATTTACAGGTCCTTGGGAAACCTGCGATTCTATTCTGCCAGAACATGCTCTAGTTGGCGACTCGGAGGCGGCATAATGACTGCGGCCTTCGATACAACTGCGGCCCTCCTGCAAGAGCAGGATTGCGAGTTGCGGCCATATCAGGCCGACGCCATTGCCAAGGTCGAGGAGGCGATTGAGCAAGGTATTCGACGAATCATGCTGATGGCGGCAACAGGCAGCGGCAAGACGCTGATCGCCTCTAGCATCGTTAGCAATCTGCACAACCAAAGTCGGCCACCAGCCATTTTCACGGTCCCCGCATTGGAGCTTATCGACCAGACGCTGGAGAAGTTTCATGCCGCTGGGATTTATGACGTTGGCGTGATGCAAGCCCAGCATCGATTGACTGATTCGTCACAGCCAATTCAAATCGCCTCCGTGCAAACTCTGATGCGCAGGGATATTCCCCCAGCGGACTTGGTCTTTGTTGACGAAGCGCATCGCTGGTTTGATTTTTATCGCCGATGGTTTCTGGATCTTGAATGGGCAAACGTCCCCTTTATCGGTTTGTCTGCAACGCCTTGGACGAAAGGATTGGGAGCTTATTACGAGCGGCTAATCATTGCGGATCTGCCACGGATCAACAGTGACTCCCGGGAGTAGCAGTGGCAGGACGATAGGCAGGTAACCTACAGTGACGACCATCAAGAGCACCATAAGACCAACGGCAAACGCTAGGTTGCCCTTAGCAAGTTCGGCGAGCTTTGGAAGAAACGGTGCGCCTGCCGCACAACCGAGCAGCAGAAGTCCAACTCCAAATGGTTCGTCGAGCCGCAGGGCCTTGGCCAGTACAACGGCCCCGGCGGGCATCAAGACGAAATTAGCAAGCAAAGCGAGAACCACCAGCCGAACATTTCGCAGCGGCTGAATAATCTGAGTGGCAGTGAGACCGGCACCCATCGCCAGCATACTCGATACTACAAAGCTCAGCATCGCAATAGTCGCTGCTTTGTTCAACAGGTCCATCAGCATCGATATCGCCAGTGTAGAGGTTGGAAGGATCAATGCGCCCGGCGATGGTTCGGTCGCGCCTGCGCGGTACCAAAGTTCTCCCAGAAGTGCTCCAGGCAGCCGTTCATTTCATCGAGGCCAGATTCCTCCAGAAGTTTACCAGACTGTCCGTGCCCCCGAAGAGTGTGGTGAAGTTCGTTGAGTCCACGAGCACAATATCTCCGGGACGCTGCTCAGTTGGCGGCATCCACAGCAAGCAATTAAACTCCTCGTTCCCAGCAGCAGTGAAGGGATGCGGACGGTCGAGATCAATAGGCTGGCGTGCCAGCAGATGCACCGACTTGCTGTCCTTCTCGGTGATTTCGTAGTGTGGCAGATGGGGATGAAAATTGAGGGTCGGAACGTTTTTGAGGAGACCCAGCTTGTCAATGTCGCGGAACGTGGTGAGCGGTGCGATCTCCTTGGTGCCTTTGACCTGCGCTGGACGGAGACCGTAGAGATTGTGCACCGGGACATCGAGTGCTTTCATTAGCGAACGACTATATTGCCCAAACCGTTGCTGGCGTGGCACAAGCCTATCGCCGTGATGAAGATATTCCATCTGACGCTGTTTTAGGTCATCGGTGAAACCGACGTCGTGGTGCGGCGCCAGCAGCAGACAGGTTCCCTCGCGTTTGAGCCACTCGCGGATGGCTGATACTTCGTCCGGCGTTGCCTCCTGCTCGGAAAGCAAGTGGTCGAGGCCAAACACCATGAGCGTGTCGGCATCAGCCAAAATTCGTTCGTCTATTGGTTGTTTGAACCCCGCCTGGTCGATGCGCTGGAAGACGGCCACCGGATGGCCCGTTGTTTCCCCGGCGATTTGCTGGAAGCTGAGCGTGGAGCGGTGGAATAGTTCAAGCGTGCCCGCGATCCCCTGAAGAAATTGCGCCGCGCTCCATTCCGGCGTCTCGTAGTTCGGCCACAGCACCGTGCGGACCTCCGTCATTGTTGAGAAGCGGTTTTCCATTGCCGCGGGGTCGCGTTGAGATTCCCATGGGTAACTCCATGTCCAGTAGATGCTGATACGGCGTTTGCCGAGCGTATATTTGCGGGGGATGTGGTTTTGATTGTAGGTCCGCGCGGGTATCAGCGTACTCATGGCCATTCCTTACGCTGGAGTGATAGTCAGGTGCTCTCCGCTTGATTTGCTTCCCAATTCCCCTTGAGATTGAGTTTACGAGCCGCGCTTGCCGCCACGCGAGCCAGTATTCCTGCATAGGTTGGAAACGAGAGTGGAATTTGCGCCAAGTCATCGCGATGACGATCCCCGCCACCTGTGTGATCTCCACTGCCCGCTCGCCGACTACGTGGCAACCTAATATCCTGTGGGTCTCGCGGTCGACGATCAGCTTGCAAAAACCGATTTTGTGCCCATCGATGATCGTACGGGTAGTCGAGTCGAAGCGTATCATGGCCGTCTCGATATCGTGTGTTTTACGGGCCTTTGCTTCAGTGAGACCCACCTGGGCATACTCGGGGTCTGTGAAACTGCCGATGGGACTTACCGGGTTCCCAATCGTCATCGTTGGGCCTCGCACGGCGTTGGTAGCCGCAACGAACCCGTCCCGTATTGCCTGCGGGACCAGCATCAGGCGACCGGTAATGTCTCCAGCGGCAAAGATATGGGACTTGGAGGTCCGCAGATAGTCATCAACCTTGACGAAACTTCGATGATCGGTCTCAACGCTCGCCGAAGCTAGGCTCAGCCCCGCAGTATCGGCGATCCATCCTACCGCCACAACGGCTAGTGTTGCCTCAGCACTGTCCCGGACGCCGTCCCGGGAGAAGATCATCCGCACTCCAGTCGGCGTTTTCTCGAATCCCTCGATAGCGCCGATATTCTCGTGGACCGCGATGTTCGCGCTGCGGAAAGCCGCCGCAACCGCTGCCGATACATCTTCATCCTCACTCGGTAGGATGCGGCGGCCTGTTTGGAAGAGTTGGATTCGCGAGCCAAATGCGTTGAAGATCGAGGCCACCTGCACCCCAGTTGCCCCAGCGCCAACGACCAGCATCGACGGTGGGACGGAGGTCAAACCCCAGGCGTCGCTATGGGTATTCGTCAATTCAAAGCCGGGGACTGAGAGCCGTCGGCTTACGCCACCAGCGCAAATGACGATCTTTTCAGCTCGAAGCCGCAGTCGGCGCTTGCATCTGATCTCGTCGATCTGCGTGTCGCCGTGCTCTTCGCGGCTGGAGGTTTCTCCTTCACCTGCCCGGAGAACTGCATGCCGCAATAGACAGCGGGTTTGGTGGAGCTGTTGTGATGCGGAAAATATATGGACCTGAATATCCACGCACGCTGGGCGCGTTGATGGCGTGGTCCGAGCTAGATCCAGCGGCACCGGCGGTAACCGACGCCGCGGGCACGCTGGACCGGCGTACCTTCCAAAACCGGATGCTGAGCGTGGCCGCGGGGCTGCGCAGCGCGGGCGTGGGACCGGGTGCACGGGTGGCGCTGTGGCTGCCGAACGGGGCCGGCTACCTCGCCGCAATCTTTGCCTGCGCTCGGCTCGGTGCGCTAGCCATCCACATCAACACGCGCTTTCGCCTGGCGGAAGTTGGCAACCTCCTGCGTCGGTCCCGCGCAGTCGCTATCGTGACGGAATGGGGATTCCCGTCCGTCGACTTCCCGGCGATCTTCGCTGCCCTACCCGCGCAGGACCGCGCCGCACTGCGCTGCGTGCTTGGGCTCAAGCTTTCTCCCAGCGTGACGCAGCTCGCTGGCCTGCCGGTGTTACCGCTGGACCGTGCCGCAGCCGACGACGGGCCGGACGAGGCGACCGGGGAAAAGCCCTGCCTGACATTCACGACTTCGGGCACCACCGGCGGGCCGAAATCGGTCCTACACGATCAGCAAACCATCGCGGGGCATGCCGCCGACGTCGCCCGCCATATCGGACTGGATGCGCCGGATGCAGTTCTGCTCGGGGCGGTGCCATTCTGCGGCACGTTCGGCAATGCCGCGGCGATGGCCGCGATCGCCGGCGGCGCGCATGTCGTGTGCCTCGCACAGTTCGACGGTGAGGCCGCGGTCAGGCTGATCCGTCAGCACCGGATCACTCACGTCATGGGCGGCGACGACATGTTCGGCCGCATCGCTGCTGCGTCCGGCGGACGTCGGTTCGACTCGGTGCGCTTCTCGGGTTTCGCCGCGTTCCACTCCAGCGCCGCCGCCTCGATCGCCGCAGCGGAGGTGGCGGGCATGCAGCCACATGGCCTCTACGGCAGTTCGGAGGTGCAGGCGTTGTTCGCGGTCTCGGAGGGCGAGAACCGCCTGCTCGGCGGCGGCGTGCCCGTGAGCATTCAGGCGCGGCTTGTGGTACGCGATCCGAAGACCGGCAGCACGCTACCGTCCGGCGCGTCCGGCGAGCTATGGATCGACGCACCGTCTCGCTTCATCGAGTATCTGGAAGATCCGGCGGCAACCGAACGGGCGATCGACGCCGATGGCATGTTCCGCACCGGTGATCTCGCCCGGCTGGCGGACACGGGCTTCGTCTATGAGGCGCGGATCGGCGATGCCATGCGCCTCGGTGGGTTCCTGGTCAGCCCAGAGGAGATCGAGGCTGTCATCCAGGCGCAACCTGGCGTGGAGGGTGTACAGGTGGTGGCGGCCTCAAGGGGAGGGGCCGATCCCGTGCCGGTGGCCTTCGTTCGGCTGGCCGCCGGGACGGAATTGGACGAGACGGCCTTGCGGGCGCGTTGCCTGGAACAGTTGGCGCGGTTCAAGGTCCCGGAGCGGATCGTGGTGGTGGAAGCGTTCCCGATCGTCGACAGCCCGAACGGCGCTAAAGTGCAGAGGGTACGCCTGCGCGAGATGGCCGAGCTGCTATTGCGGGAACAGGGGCACAACCAGTTACGCGATGTCCCTATAGGATTGTCGCAAAGCTAGCCGTTAAAGTCGGTTGTTAGGAGTATACGGAGAGACCGGCCGTCGGGAGGTGACGATGAAGAGATCAGCTGCTACCACGACCGGCGCCGCGCTGCTGCTCGCGTGCGCATTCGCTGCACAGGCCCAGGAAAAGGTTTCCGACGGCGTGGTGAAAATCGGCATGCTCGAGGACATGTCGAGCATCTACGCGGATATCACCGGCGTCGGCGCGGTAACCGCCGCTAAGATGGCGATGGAGGATTTCGGCGGAAAAGTCCTGGACAAGCCGATCGAAGTCATCGCCGCGGACCACCAGAACAAGCCGGATATTCTTTCGGCTACGGCCCGGGAATGGTTCGACACCCAGCACGTCGATGCGCTCTTGGATGTCGCCGCCTCGGCGACCGCGCTCGCCGCCATCGAGCTCGCCAAGGCCAAGAACAAGATCATCGTCCTCAATGGACCGGGCGCGACGCGCATCACCAACGAGGCATGTACGCCGGTCTCCATCCACTACACCTATGATAATTACGCGCTCTCCCATGGCACCGGAGCGGCCATCGTCAAAGAAGGCTACGACACCTGGTTCTTCCTTACCGCCGATTATGCCTTCGGCCACGACCTTGAGGCGGTCACGGCCGCCGTCGTCAGGACGGGTGGCGGGAAGGTGCTCGGCAGCGTGCGGGTCCCAATTAATACTCTGGATTTCTCCTCGGCGCTGCTGCAGGCGCAATCCGCCAAAGCCAAGGTGATAGGGCTCGCAAACGCCGGCGCCGACACCACCAATTCCATCAAGCAGGCGGCCGAGTTCGGCATCGTGCGCGGCGGGCAGAAACTGGCGGGATTGCTCGTCTTCATCAACGACATCAACACCCTTGGCCTGGAGGCGGCCCAAGGCATGCTGCTCACCAACGCCTTCTACTGGGACCGAAATGAGGAGTCGCGCGCCTGGGCGCAGCGCTATTTCCAGCGCATGAACAAGATGCCGAACATGACGCAGGCTGGGATCTATTCGGCCACCACGCACTATCTCAAAGCCGTGGAAGCCGCCGGGACGGACGCGACCCAGCCGGTGATGGAGAAGATGCGCTCAACACCGATCAACGACTTCTTCGTCAAGAACGGGAAGATCCGAGAGGACGGTCGGATGGTGCACGAGATGTACTTGTACGAGGTCAAGAAGCCTGCGGAATCCAAGGGGGCATGGGATTATTACAAGCTTGTCGCCACGATCCCGGCGGACCAGGCATTCCAGCCGTTGTCGGAATCCAAATGCCCACTGGTGGAGAAGACGCAGTAGGCGTCCGAACTATACGTCCGAACGTCGATGAGTTTCTCGACGCGATTCGTGCGTAGCCCTACAGCGCGGTCTGCGTGCCAAGGATCACTGTGGCTTGGGACGAGAGAACGCCACCGTTGCCTTGCGCCAGCGCAACTTCGCAATTTTTCACCTGACGCGCGTCGCACTCGCCGCGCAGTTGACGCACCGCTTCGATCAAAAGGAACAGACCGTACATGCCCGGGTGACAATACGACAGTCCGCCACCATTGGTGTTGACTGCGAGGCTGCCGTTGGGACCGATGCGCCCGCCGCTGACGAAAGCACCGCCCTCGCCTTTCTTGCAAAAGCCGAGGTCCTCCAAGAACAGGATGGTGTTGATAGTGAAGGCGTCATAGAGCTCGACGGCGTCGATGTCGGCCGGGCCGAGCTTGGCCATTGCGTAAGCGGCCTTTCCAGCGGTCAGCGCGCCGGTCACCGTGAGGTCCGGCATGCTGGAAATGCTGGCGTGGGTAACCGACTGGCCGCAGCCCAGCACATAGGCGGGCGCCTTCTTGAGTGATTTGGCGCGTTCAGCCGATGTGACGACGATCGCGCCCCCTCCATCGGTGACGAGGCAGCAGTCCCGCACCGTGAACGGATAGCTCACCATGCGTGACGAAAGCACGCCCTCGATGGTCAGCGGCTTCTTCTCCCACGCAGCCGGGTTAAGCAACGCCCATTCGCGCGCTGCCACCGCGACGGCAGCAAGCTGCTCGCGGGTTGTGCCGAACTCATGAATGTGTCGCGAAGCGGCGAGCGCATAGGCACTGGCCGGTAGGAATGGCTTGAAGGGCGTTTCGTAGGGATTGACCTCGCGCACGGACGCCTGCTTGCGGCCGACGCTGCGTTGGGTGCTGCCGTAGGCGATGACAGCGACGTTGCAGAGACCGAGGCCAATCGCGCCCATGGCATGGGCCACGTGATATTCGAACGACGAACCTCCGACGATGGTCGAGCCGAGGAATGACGGATTGACGCCGAGATATTCAGCGAGCGCGAGGACGGACAGGCGGCTCTGGGTAGTTGCCGAAAATAGGCCATCGACGTCCTTCAAGCTCAGGCCACAATCGTCGAGCGCCCGCTTGGCGCCTTGCGCCATCAGGTCGATGACGGACATTCCGTCCGCCACTTCGCCAAGGTCGGATTCAGCCACCCCGACAATCGCCGCGCTGCCTCGCTTGAGCCCGTCCATCACGCCCCCTCCACGGGGACAAAGACGGGCTGTGGCGGCTCCTCGCCGCCCGGCTGATGCACGCGAAAGCGTACGCGCTGCCCAATGCGTACCTGCTCCGGCGCGATGTCTTCCACCCGGCTCATCAGGCGGAAGCCTTCGTCGCAATCGATGAGCGCAACATTGAACGGCATGCCCTCGATGGGATGCACGACCGTCGTGGCGTAGACCGTTCCGAGCCCTTTACTGATGCGCCATTCCAGCCGATCACTGCCAGTGAAGGGACAAAGCATGCGCGGGTAAAAGACGGCGCGTCCCGCCGCGGGGCTGAACTGATAGGCCAACTCACCGCGCGCGAGATGAACGAGATAGGTCTTGAGCGGAGCGTCCTGGTTGCTCGGCATGCGTGTCAGTATTCCGGAGATTACAGCCGAAAAGGTTTTGTAGCGCTGTAGCAATGGGGCGATCAACTGTGGTTTGTTATTCTCACGCTCGCGCGACCACAATCGTGCAACTGGATCAGGCCCGGAAACGGCATGACCGCAGGATCGACGAAGCTCATTTGGTCATGGTCGCAGTGCATGAGGCTGTGCTCACCGCGAACCTGACCGGTTTTCACCCATCTCGAACATCGGCCGTCACCCAACAAGATATGCCCGCGGCCACTCACGTCCGTCTTTCCAAAGCTCTAGTCTTCGCAATTACGATGCCTTCTCCCGAGCCGGAGCCCCGCGAAACTGATATTCAGGCTCAGAGGACCGCCTCGGCGATCACCCGCAGCGCTTCCATGTTGACGTTGCCGCTGAGCAGCATGGAATCGACGTGCCGCTGTTTCCCCGCATCCTTCCAAGCCTGCAGCCGGTCGCGAATGCGATCAGCCGAACCCACGAGCGCAATCTCATCGACCAGAGCATCGGGCACGGCGGCCACCGCCTCCGCCTTGTGGCCGACGAGGAAAGCATCTTGGATCCGAATTGCGGCCGCCTCGTACCCCAGGCGCTTTGCAGCGTCATTGTAGAAATTCTTGTCGCGGGCGCCCATGCCGCCGATATAGAGCGCCAGGTTCTGTTTGATTGGTAGCCGGGCCTGATCGATGTCGTCACCCATCGAGGTCGGCACGAATGGGCAGATATCGTAAGTCGCCAGGCTCTTTTGATTGCTGCTCTTGGCGAAGCCAGCGTTGAGATGTGGCTCGAACAGCTCGAAGCGTTGCGGGTTCATAAATCTCGGGAACATGCCATCCGCTACCTCGGCGGAATTGCGGATGCTCGCTGGTGCGATCGTGGCCGTATATATTTTCATCTTTGGATTGCCGTGCAGGATGCTCTTCAGCGGCTTGCCAAGTCCGGTCGCACCCGGACCGGCGAAGGGGATCTGGTAGTGCAACCCTGCGTAGGTCAGCGGCTCATTGCGCTCGAGTATCTTGCGGATGATTTCAATGTACTCGCGGCTGCGCAGGAGTGGCTTGCCGTAAGCGACACCGTGCCAGCCCTCGACCACCTGTGGGCCGGACGGCCCGATACCAAGGACAAAGCGACCGCCTGAGAGCGCGTCGAGCGTCATCGCAGTCATCGCCGTCATGGCGGGCGTGCGTGCGGGCATCTGCATTATCGCAGTACCTACCTTGATCCTCGTCGTCCGCGCCAGCACCCACGCGGCGGGAGTGACGGCGTCCGAACCATAAGCCTCCGAAGTCCAGACCGAATCAAAGCCTAGTCGCTCGGCTTCCAGCACCCGGTTTATAGGCAATGACATATCGGCACCGGAATAGGGGAGCACGATACCGAGTTTCATGATGTTATCCGTTTGATCTTGGCACTGACGCAAACCGAACCATCGTGAGGCCTCACGGCCCGACCGACGCAACGAGCTATTGCAAACGTCGGTCGGATTCGAGCCGTCGCAAGCTCTGTGGGATAATACGTCGGTCGGCGTCACGCGTCATGAGGACGCGCTCTAGCGCGAGGTGGATTCTGTCTCTGTTGTGGCCGGCGCGGCCTTCGAGGTTATCCTCGCGGCGGCTTCCTGAGCCTTTTCCATGGCCCGGGTTACGTCGGCCATCAGCTGCTTCAGATCGTTCTCGGCGGCTTCAAGCTTCGGCGCCTGTGCATTCATTTCCATCTCCCCATTCGCCGCGCCCTCCTTACGGGAAAGGGCTCGCCCGCAGTATTCAGGGCCAAAGTGAATAGTCTCTAAAGACCTTGCGGCGAGAGCCGTTCTCGCAAAGGATCATCCGGGCGGCACGGAGCAGCGATCAAGCGATCCTCTGTCGTTGCTCTCTAAGTCCGCTTACGAGGGTCAAAGCGGTCGTGGGGCGGCCGGGCTGATCGACAAGCTGTTTGAGCGCTTCGGCCAGCATCTTGAGGCGGAGGGCTATATTGCGCGCGGCGGCCAGATCATTGACGCCACGATTGTGTCGGTGCCCAGGCAGCGCAACACGAAGGAGGAGAACGAGACGATCAAGGCCGGCAAGACGCCGGAGGGATGG
>Ga0070699_100001536_pt1 | contig 21100 bp, 16 predicted proteins | sample KBSK1503metaG_FD_65473 | JGI IMG/M metagenome (GOLD analysis project Ga0070699, IMG submission 65473) | Corn, switchgrass and miscanthus rhizosphere microbial communities from Kellogg Biological Station, Michigan, USA - KBS K1-50-3 metaG | ecosystem: Host-associated > Plants > Roots >...
ACGAATGATTTTGTCTAAACGCGGAACATATACTCCTGTGGCTGTGAGGCTGTCAAGAGTTTTCTTGTTTAATCCGTCTTCATCCGTCTGATCCGTGGCCACATGATTTCCTGATCAGGAGCTCAGGAGCAACTGTGATTGTCCGATGCCGCCTTCCTTTTTTCTTCCCCTCAATAAGTTCCAATACGAGCCTCGCGGCTGCCTGTCCCATCTCTGCTTTTGACCAGGAAACGGTGGTCAATGGAACGCGCAGCATGTCGCCGTAATGAATGCTCCCCGCACCTACAAACGCCACATCATCCGGCACCTTCAACCCTGCTTCGCTCAGCGCCGACATCGCACCAATCGCCGCCGGATCGTTGGCAGCAAAGATCGCCGTCGGCAAGTCACCCGCAGCGATCCACTTCTGCATCGCCGCATAACCCTCTGCTTCCGTGAAGCCACACTCATGGACCAGCGGTTTGAGTCGCGCCTGCTTGATCGCCTGCCGGTAACCATCGAGCCGCTTGTTTGCAGTCGATACGTTTGGACCACGCAAGTGACCGACTTTACGATGGTCCAACTTGATCAGGTGTTCGGTGGCGAGTAGCCCGACCTGGATGTCGTCCGTAGTCACCGCCGAACAACGTAAACCATCCAGCAGTCGATCTATAAGCACGATGTTCGCGCCTTCGGACAGCAGCCGTCGATAAAACTTCGCTTCACTCGCCGACAACGCCGATGCCACGATCAATCCATCAGTGCGCGAAAGCAGCGCTTCGATCTCATCCATCTCCTTGCGCGGTTCCTCGTCAGTGCTACAGATCAGATTCTGGTAACCGGCGGGACGTGCGTGTGCTTCCACACCGCGACAGATCTCGGCGAAGTATGAGTGCATCAGATCCGGAACGACGATGCCGAGCAGGTACGAGTGGCTGGTAGTCAGCGCGCGCGCAAACTGGTTGGGCCGGTAGTTCATCTTGCGCGCGGTGGCGAGGATGCGTTCGCGAGTCGCGCAGCTGATCTCCGGATGATCGTTGATCGCGCGCGACACGGTCATCTTCGAGACGTTGAGCGCGCGGGCAATGTCTTCCAGAGTTACCGGCATCGAGGTGAGTTTATTTGTGTTTCAGGCTGGCGGTGATCGCAGCTTCGGCGAGCGGCGACATCACTGCGTAACCCTGCGGGTTCGGATGCAAACCGTCGTTGCTGAGCTCGTCTTTCAGAAAGCCCTTGTCGTCTACCATCGCCGAGAAGTAGTCGAGATAGACGTGATGATGCGCTTTCGCATACTCCTTGATCCAGTTGTTGAGAGCGATGATTTGCGCCGGCGGCCGCCGGACAGTCTGCGTGATTTGCTTGCCATCGCGAACTTCGTAATCGCTGACTGGCAGCAGCGAGGCAAACACGACGCGAATACCGTGTGCGCTGGCGAGCTCGGCCATCGTCGTCAGGTTGTCTTCAATTGCTTCGAGCGTAGTTGGACCAGTGTTGCCGGCGAGATCGTTGGTGCCGGCGAGTATCACCACCACTTTCGGCTTCAGCTCGATCACGTCGCGACGAAAGCGAATGAGCATTTGCGGCGTCGTTTGCCCACTGATGCCGCGATTAACGTAAGGCTTGCCGGGAAAGAAGCCGCCCATTGACGGGTTATCCCAGCCGTCGGTGATCGAATCACCCATGAACACCACACGCTGCTCATTCTTTGCGGGCGCTGAAACTTTCAGGTTGTCCTCATGATAACGCGCGAGCGCGGGCCAATCGTTCAATCTCGTCTCCGCACGCTCCAGCCTAGTCTTCATCTCGCCGCAATCCGTCGTCGGCGCCGGCGCCTGCCCGAAGATCGCGCCCGCCGACAACATCAACCACACACAAACTAAAATCAATCTCCAGCTCATCAAATTCTCCTTCTGTGCCTTTTGTGCCTTTTTGTGGCTAATAATCTTCCTATGCTCTCGTCGATCTCCACCTATCGATCGCCACCGCCACCACGATAATTCCCCCGATAATGATCTCCTGAATGTAGTTGGGCCATCCTACCTGCTGACAGCCATTGCGCAGGAACGCCATGATCAAAGCGCCAATCATCGATCCAAGAATGCTGCCCTCACCACCACTTAAACTCCCGCCACCGATCACCACCGCCGCAATGATGTCCAACTCCGATCCCGCCGCGACCGTGGGATCACCTTGTCGCAAGCGCGACATCTGCATCACGCCTGCAAGCCCAAACAACAATCCCGCCAGCCCGTAGATCCAAACCTTCAAACGATCGGTCGCGATACCGCACGCGCGCGCGGCCGCTTCGTTTGACCCCAGCGCAAAAACGCGTCGTCCGAAAACCGTGTTGCGCAAGACGATCGCCGCTACGACCGCGAGCACGATCGCGATCCAAACTCCCGGCGCCACCAGCAGCCACGACGGATTCGGAAACATCACGAGCAACTCGTTCAACCACGTGCCCGGAATGTTCACCGTCTGCTGATTCGCCAGCCACTTCGCCACACCGCGCGCGACGCCCAACATCCCCAGGGTCGCGATGAACGGCACTACTTTCAAGCGTGTGATCACGAATCCATTGATCACGCCGACGAGCCCACCAACAACAATGCCGCTCAACAATGCGACCGACGGCGGCAGTCCGGCATTGATCGCGAGCGCTGTCACGACGCCAGTCAGCGCGATCGTCGAGCCAACGGCGAGATCGATCCCGCCGCTGATGATGATCAAGGTCATTCCGATCGCGCCGATCGCGACGATCACGGTTTGTGAAAGGACAATGCGGAGATTGTTAGGCGAGAGCAGCCGCGCCGGAGTATCGACGAGCAACGAGAAGACGCCGATCACCAGCACCAGACCGAGCACTGGACCAAGACGATTCAGCCACAGATTTACGCGGGTAAGCACAGCTTACTTCAGGTACTGGTCCAGCGGCGGATGTAAAAGACTCTGCACTTCGGGCGACTGCATGTTCTCTTTCGTAACCAGCATCACGCCGGTGTCGATCTGTTTGCTGACCGGTTTGCCGAGCAGGTTGTCGACCATCGTACGCACGCCAAGGTAGCCCATGTTGAAGGGATTTTGCACAACGATACCGTGTAGCTGATTCGCGTTGAGCGCGTCGATGAAAGTCTGGCTGGAGTCGAAACCCACAAACGAAACCTTGCCGGCTTTGCCGATGTCCTGGAGCGCGAGCAGCATGCCGGCGGTCGACGATTCATTCGGCGTGAAGATGCCCTGCACCTGGTCGACATAAGTGTTGAGCAGATTTTCCGAGGCGCGCTTCGCGGTGTCGCGCGTGGCGCCCGCGTATTGGTTGGTTGATACCAGCTCGATGTCGGGGAACTTCTGTTTTATCTGGCTGATAAAACCCTCTTCGCGCTCGGTGGTGCTGGCCGAGCCTTCGGCGTAGCGCAACACCAGCACCTTGCCTTTGCCGTTCAGGAGTTGGCCCATGCGATCGGCGGCGAGCGTTCCGCCTTTGCGATTGTCAGTCGCGACAAAACTGATGAAGTCGGTTGATTCGAGGCCGGAGTCGATGATGACGGTCGGCACACCGGCGCGATTCGCTTCGGATACCGGACGCACTAACGCGCGATTGTCGAGCGGCGCGAGCACGATGCCACTGACGCCTTGCGCGGCGAATCCTTCGACGACTTGTATCTGCTGTTCGCGATCGTCTTCGCGCAACGGGCCTTTCCAGATCACTTCTACGTCGGTGCCCTGCGCGGTGAGCTCGATGGCGGCTTTGTTGCTGCCGGCGTGAATGCTTTTCCAGAATTCGTGCGTGGTGCCTTTCGGGATGACGGCGATGGTGAATTTCTTTTTGCCGTTTGGGCTATTAGACTTCGTGCAACTAATCGCGAACGCGAGAGCTACGAGCAAAATCAGAAGTTTGCGCATGATCTATTTTCCTGTAGGAGAATTTTTAACCACCGATTACACGGATAAATCCGGATTTTATTCCGTGTCATCCGCGGTTACGGGATTTCCCAAACCACCCATGCCTTCGATCAATACTTCCATCTGGTCGCCCGGCTTGAGAAACACCGGCGGCTTGCGTGCAAAGCCGACACCCGACGGCGTGCCCGTCGCGATCACGTCTCCCGGCTCGAGCGTGATCGACTGCGACAGAAACTCAATTAACGCCGGCACACCAAAAATCAGTTGATCCGTGTTCGAGTCCTGCATCGTCTCGCCGTTCAGCACCAGCTTGATCGATAGCTTGTGCGGATCCTTGATCGTGTCGGTGGTAACGATCGTCTGGCCCATCGGCGCAAACGTGTCGCACGATTTTCCACGTTGCCACTGCCCATCCGCAAACTGAAAATCGCGCGCGCTCACGTCGTTGAAAGCCGTGTAACCAAGCACGTAATCATACGCGCGATCCGCGCTGACGTGCTTCGCACGCCGCCCGATCACCACCGCTAGCTCGGCTTCGTAATCGACCTGTTGACTCGTCGCAGGCAGCACCACCGGCTCGCCTGGCCCAATCACCGCGCTCGAGAACTTCGAAAACACCACCGGCTTTTCCGGAATCGCCATCTTGCTCTCAGCCGCGTGGTCGCGGTAATTGAGTCCGATACAGATGAGCTTGCCCGGCCGCGGCACGGGCGCAAACCAGTAAGCCTCGCGGCTTGGCACCAGCCACCCTTTTTCGCGGGCCTGGTCGCGCGCTTGTTCGTCACGAACCAGCAGGTCATGCGTCTCGCGCGCTCGTTGAAACCATGGACCATCCATGTCGAACCACGCGAGCGGATTCGCAGGCAGTTCGGCTTTGTCAAACAACTTCTCGCAGTCCAATCGATAACCCGTATCGCGCTCGCCGACGTGCAGGAGAATTCCGACGCGCGGCGTGCGCCAGTTTGATTCTTCAGTCGCGAAAGAAATTATGTGCATCAGCTCGACTCGTCAATGATTACGTACAGCTCTTGTGGACCATGCACGCCGATCGTGAGCGTCAACTCGATGTCGGCGGTACGCGATGGGCCAGTAATAAATGTGATCGCGGGACTCAGCTCCTTGCCGCTTTGCAGGATCGCCAACGCATCGGCGAGCGTCGCGCAGATGCGTGACGCGGCGACGATTGCGATATGAACCGGAGGCACAACTGAAACCAATCGATTCCGCTCGCATGAGCTGTCGAGCACGACGGTGCCGGTCTCGGCGATAGCCGCTTGCGCGGTCGTGATACCAACGTCGAAGCTGAAGATCTCATTCGCGCCTGGTACGACACCAAACTCCGCGAGCTCAGGAGCATCGGAGACAGCGATACGCTGCACTCCCAGATCCGTAATGATCTGTCTTAAAACATCCGTAGCATCCGTGGTTATTATGCAGTGACCCGCCACTGATTCGAGGTTTTGTTTAAATAAGCCGCCGATATTCACGGATGCAGGCGGATCAGATTCGCGTTCATCGGCGAAAATCTGCGGCTCGACATCGTAGGACGGACTGGCCGCGAGGTGCGCGCGGATCGAGTCGAGGATCACTTGTCGTGCTTCGCTACTCATTCGTCCACAGCTCGTGAAAACTCTTCGACTCGATCGGACGCAGGTCCCGACCGCTAGTCCATGCTCTTGAGATCGGAACGAATCGTTGTACCACACGACCAGCGACAGCGCTCATACGGTACAACGCCGGACTCGTCATCACCTTCGCCCAAAACTTAAACGCCAACCGCTCCGCAAGACTGCCTTTGCGCGGCGAAATCTCCGCCCGCAGGTGTAACAACAACCGCGGTATATCAATCTTCACCGGACAAACCTCGCGACACGCGCCACACAAACTCGACGCATACGGAAGCTGCGATGTTTTTTGAATACCCATCAACTGCGGCGTAATTACAGCGCCGATGGGACCAGGATAAACCGAGCCGTAAGCATGCCCGCCCACCTGCTGGTACACCGGGCACGCATTCAAGCACGCGCCACAACGAATGCAGGCGAGTGACTGCCGCGTCACCGGATGAGCCAACATGCGCGAGCGCCCGTTGTCGAGCAACAGGATGTGTACCTCATCGGGACCTTCATCGGCGGCGTTTCGCTTCGTCCCGGTAATGAAAGATTGGTACGTCGTCAACTGTTGGCCGGTGCCGGAACGCGGCAACAGTTTCAGAAACACATCGAGGTCGGCGAAGCGTGGGATCACTTTCTCGATTCCCATCACCGCGATGTGTACGCGCGGCAAGCTCGTCGTCAAACGAATGTTGCCTTCGTTTTCGATAATCACAATCGTGCCGGTCTCTGCGATCGCGAAGTTGACGCCGCTGATACCGAGGTCAGCGGTCGCGAAGCGATTGCGCAAGGTTGTGCGCGCGGTGCCGGTGAGTTGCCCGATATCGTCAGTCGGCGGCATGCCCAACTCGGCGGTGAACAGCTCCGCAATCTGCCCGCGCGTTTTGTGAATCGCGGGCGCAATGATGTGCGACGGTGGCTCGTCGGCGAGCTGAATGATGTACTCGCCAAGATCCGTTTCGACCACCTGCATACCGGCAGCTTCAAGCGCCTGGTTCAGGTGCGTCTCCTCGGTCGTCATGCTCTTGCTTTTGACGATGACACGCGCGTTGTAATCGGACGCGAGCCTGCAGATGATGGCATTAGCTTCCGCGCTGTCGCGCGCCCAATGGATCTTTGCGCCACGACTCTCAGCGTTCCGAACAAACTCTTCCAGGTAGCGATCGAGCTGCGACAACGCTTCATCCTTGATCGCACGGGCCTGACTGCGCAGTGCTTCCCAGTTCGGCAGACTCGCGGCCGCCTGTTTGCGCCGCTCGCCGAAAAGCGAGGTGGCGTTCTTCAGCGCGCCACGCAGTTGTGTATCGGCCAGCGCCGCCTTCGCATTCTCCCGAAACGTCTCACTGCTTAAATGATTCATCCGGCTTTTTATCCGTCAGATCTTTGGCTCAATAATTCCGCCAAATGCATCACGCGCACCTTCGATCCCTGGCGCGAGAGGCGCCCGCCGATCTGTATTAAACAACTCGCATCGCCCGACACCACGGCCTCCACGCCCGCGCGCTCGATCGCGTCGATCTTCTGATCGAGAATCGCCACTGAGATCTCCGGGTACTTCACTGAGAAAGTGCCGCCGAAACCACAGCACGCGTCGGCGTGTTCGAGCTCGACAAACTCAGCGCCGCGAACATTGCGGATCAACGTTCGCGGTTCGTCCTTCAGATTTAGATCGCGCAAACCGTGACACGCGTCGTGCCAGGTTAACCTTCCGGTCCACGAAGCACCGACGTCTTCAATCTTGAGCACGCGGATCAGAAATGAGCTCAGCTCGTGCGTCCGCGCCGCGATTGCCTTTGCGCGCGGCAGCCACTGCGGATCGTCCGCGAACAACTGCGGGTAATGACGCACCATCGCCGTGCACGATCCGGACGGCGAAACAATCACCTCGGCGTCGCTCTCTTCGTAGATCTTGATGAAGCGTTCCGCGACCTCACGCGCTTCTTTCAGGTACCCGGTGTTGAAAGCGGGTTGCGCACAACAAGTCTGTCGCTGATCGAATTCAACCTCACACCCAACCCGCCGCAACACCTCGACGCTACTCACACCGATGCTCGTCCACAACTGATCGACCAGACACGTTACGAAAATCGAAACTTTCATCCGTTTAAATCATCCGCGCAGCTCGGCGGTTAAAACAACGACGCCCTTCACGTAATCCTCGCTGTGAATGTCGCTCAACAATGCCTGCTCCACGTCCGCGAACGTCGTGTAACGGTGCGTGATCAGCGGCGCGATGTCGATCCGGTTTTCCTCGATGAGATGCAACGCGCGCGTGTAGACCGTCGGACGTCCATCCTTTTCAAACCCACCCGACGCCCCCACCGAACTCACGAGCACCGGCTCCTTGAAAAGTATGCTGCTCAACACACTCAGATCCGTGCCCGCGTGTCCGTGCCCGTACAACAACACCGTCGCCTGCTTGGAAATCAACCCCGGCATCGATCGAAACACCTCACCCGACCCTGAGGCCTCGATCAAATACTCAACGCCCTTGCCGCCCGTGTGCTCATGGACCACTTCCACCAGGTCCGCAGCAACCGGATCGATCACAACGTCAGCACCGAGCTGCTTCGCCAGTTGGCGCTTGCGCGCATTCGGATCGCTGACGAGGAGAACTCCTTCGTAACCGAGCACGTTCCTCAGATACTGTGTGAAAAGCAAACCCGCGGGACCAGCGCCGCATATTAACACGCTGCGCACACGACGCTCCGTGTTACGCGCTTTCGCGACCATCTCAGACGAATGAATGATGCACCCGAGCGGTTCGACGAGCGCCGCGACCGCCGCTTCCAACGGCGCTGTGATCTTTACCGCGTTCACCGCCGGCACCGCAATGAATTCAGCGAGTCCACCCGGCAATCCCGTAATCCCGTGCTCGCGATAAAGCTCACATTGATGACTGTTCTCAGTGCGGCAGTATTCGCACAGGATTTCGCGCCGGCGGCTGACGCAATTCAATCCCTGGTCCACCACCACGCGATCGCCTTCACGCAGATCCGTCACCGCCCGGCCCACTTCTTCGATCACGCCCGCGATCTCGTGACCAAGAATCTGCGGCTGCAACGCGAGTGGGATCGCCTGGCCGTACTCATTGGTGTTGTAGTTTGCATGGCCGGCGAAGATGTGAACGTCAGTACCGCATAAGCCGACCGCGGCCACGCGAATGAGCACTTCGTAAGGCGAGATCACCGGACGCGGAATGTCGCGCACTTCGAGCCGGTGCACGTCACACAACACACTCGCCTTCATCGTGGACGGGGATGACACAGATAAGAGTTGATCAGACATCGAGATCGCTGGTGTCGAGCCGGTTTGCATCGCACAGCGCGGCAAATCGTTCCATCGTTTCGTGCACACCGACTTCGAGCGGCGTCGATGGCAATCCGTTGAGCACGCGCCTGATGGCAGTATCGTCCATCGCGGCTGCGATCGGGATGGGTGGACCACCGAAGGTGATCAGGTCGCCGTTGTTCGACTGCGAGTTGATGAACTGCGCGATGCGCTCGACCGTGACAGTTTCGCCGTGCAGGTTGAAGACGTGTGCGCCTTCAGGCGCGTTGTCGGCACAAGCAATGAACGCCGCGGCGGTGTCGGCAACGTATTGGAAATCAGTAGCGCCGCCGAAGCGAATGTGAAACGAACGGCCGAGCACCGCGGCTTTCATCGCCTTAGTTGGATCGCTCGTCAAACCGGTGTCGCGATTGACGCCGTACACGGTTAGCGGTCGCAGGCCGGCGCTGTTGATGCCGTGATCGAGAAAATAAATGCGCGCGTTGCCTTCGTTGGTGCGCTTGAAGACGCCGTAGTGCGTAGTCGGTTCGACGTGGGCGTTTTCGTCGAGCGCTGTGTCATCGTCGTTCAGACCGTAAACCGCGGCCGAGCTTGCGTACACGATCTGTTTGGTTCCGATTGTCTTCGCGGCTTCGAAGACGTTGAGAGTACCGACGACGTTCACGAGCGCGCCGTTGATTGGATCAACCCGGCAAGTCGGCACTTGTAAACCGGCGAGATGAATTACTCGTTGCGCATTAGATTCGCTCATGGCGGACAACACTGCCGCCCCGTCCGTAATATCGCCTTTGATGAAACGAACCTTCGCGAGTTCCGCGGCGTCCATGATCGCGGCGAGCCGGCGCGAATCATCACTGCGATCGAACACGACTGCCTGGTCGCCACGCTCAGTCAGCGCTTTTACGATCCACGACCCGATGCACCCCTGTGCGCCGGTGATGAAATAGGTTTCAGGCATCTTCATTCCTAACAAGTGAGGAAGAGGGGCTTGCCCCCGCTGTTCCGAGAGCGGGGGCAAGCCGCCCTTCCTGACTTGTTCAAGCGACGGTCCTCAACTAAGTCGATAAAACCTCTGTGCGTTGGTGGAAAAAATCTTCTCGCGATCGGCGTCGTTGAGATCCTTCAACAGCTCCTGAAACGACCCGAGCACGCGCTCGTACGACGACGCGAGTAAGCATACCGGATAGTCGCTGCCAAACATCATCCGATCGGCGCCAAAAAGGTTGAGCGCCTCGTCGACGTAGGGACGAAGATCTTCAGTCTGCCACGACGTCCAATTTGCTTCCGTAACCAAACCTGAAAGTTTGCAATGGATGTTTGTGAAGGCGGCAACCGGTTTCATTGCGCCGGCCCATTCGTGGAATTCGTTGCGAGCGATCGGAGGCTTCGCGAGGTGATCGATCACGAACTGCAGCTCCGGACAGCTTTCGGCAACCTGCGGAATGTATTTGAGATGACGTGTATGGACCAGCAGATCGTAAGTGCAGCCGCGGGCTGAAAGTTTCTGCAAACCTGATAACACCGCGGGTTGAATCAGCCAATCGTCGTTGGGTTCGCTCTCGACGAGATGCCGGACGCCTTTGAACTTCGGATGGGCGCATAACTCATCCAACTGCATGTCTGGATCTGTTAGATCAACCCAACCGACTACGCCCGCGATAAACGGGTTCGCATCCGCGAGATCTAGTAACCAGCGCGACTCAGCGATGCTATTGCTCGCCTGGATGAGCACGGTCTGTTTGAGACCGAGAATCGGGGCGAGATCTTCGGGCAGGTAATCGCGATAGAGCACGCCGAGATCGCTCGACATCCAGGGATAATCGAAACGACCGACCTGCCAGAAATGTTGGTGGGCATCGATAATGTTCACAGGATTAAAAAGATTTGCAGGATTGACAGGATATCTTGTTCATCATGCGAAATCCTGTAATCCTGTCTATCAAGCGCTCACATCCCTCGGCTTCTCAGCGCGTTTTCCTTCGTGACTCTGGCGCGGCTCGCCGTCGCACTCGAGCGCGAAGGTCGTCACCAGCTCCGGCGCCTGCTTCGGCAAACCGGTGAGACGAATGCGAAAGTCGTCCTGCACAAACTTCACCGGCGCGTTGCTGCCGTGCATCGTCACCGCGCTCACTTTATTCAGCAGGTTACCGATCACCACCGTTTCACCGGGCCAGTAATGAACGTGCGCATATAGCGTGTTGCCGCGGCGAGTGTAGCTCAAATAATTTCCACGACGCGGCTGGCAGTTGTCCGAAAGCCGGATCGTGTCGCCGTGTTTGGCCATCCACTCACCCACCGTCGAAAGCACGCGTTCCGACTCGATCGGAATCGAACCATCCTCAGTTGGTCCAATGTTCAGGAGATAGTTGCCGCCATCGCGCGCGCACGTGATGAGGTTGCGAATCACGGTCGTCGGAGTCTTCCAATTCCGATCCGCGACGTGATAACCCCAACTATCGTTCAAGGTCATGCAGGATTCCCACGGCCGGTTCGCCGACGCTTCGATTCGTTGCTCGGGCGTGTCGAAATCCTCGGGGATCTTCGAGCGATTGTTGATGATGATGTCCGGCTGGAGCTTGCGCACCATCGTGTTCATCTCGACCGACTCCCAACCCTTCGCATCCAGCGGCCACGGCACGTCATACCACAGCACGTCAACCGTGCCGTAGTTAGTCATCAACTCTTTGACCTGCCCGTGAATGTAGTCCACAAAACGACGGCGCGCGGCTTCATCCTTCAGGCAATTCGCGCCGTCCGGATGATGCCAATCCATCAACGAGTAATAAAAACCAAATCGCAACCCTTCGGCGCGCGCAGCCTCGACATATTCCTTCACCAGATCCCGGCCCGGACCTTTTTTCGTGGCGCAATAGTTGGTCAACTTCGAATCAAAGTTGCAGAAACCTTCGTGATGCTTCGTGGTCATCACCATGTACTTCATGCCGGCGCGTTTGGCGAGGCTGGCCCAGGCGCGCGCGGCGTTGGGCTTGGGCTTAAAGCTGCCGGCGTACTGCTCGTATTCCTTTGCGGGAATGCCTTCGTTCTCCATCACCCACTCATGGCGGCCGAGCGTGCTGTAGAGACCCCAATGAATAAACATGCCGAACTTCGCTTCGTGCCACCACTTCATGCGCCGCGCGCGATCGGCGACGGTCGAGGTCGTGGGCGCGCCCGGATCGGCCGGCTGCTGATTCTGTGCTGAAGCGAAGTTGAGCGTCGAGCCGGTGGCGACAGCACCGGCGGCTGCACCCATCAGGGCCAGGTAATTTCGCCTGTTCATTAGATTGTCTCCTGGAGTTTCGTTAACGTCCCGTTAGCGGTAACGGATACTAACACAGATCAGCGCGGATTGGTGGCGGATTTACAAAAATTTTTCCCAGGTGGCGAGGATCGTGCGGAGTTCATCTTCTTCTTCAGGACGGACGTTGACGAGCGGCGGGCGGACTGGTCCACCGTTGAGGCCGACCATGTCCATCATCGCTTTCATCGCCGAAACTTCGTAACCCCGGCGTCGCGCGCGCAACGCGTAGAGTGGAATCACGCAGCGATCGAGCAGCTCAGTCAGCGCTTCGGTGTCACCGGCCGAGCCAAGCTCGTGAAGTCTTAACGACAGCCGCGGTGCAACTGTCGCGATGCTCGAAGTGAAAGTCCTGATGCCGGTGCTGTAATAAGCCGCGACGAGATCGTCGCCTGCGCCGCCGATCCAGTGTAGTCGCTCGCCGACGCGATTCATGTTCGCCTGGAGCCGGCGGATATCGCCCTGACCGTCTTTCCACGCAATCAACGTCGAGATCGACGTCAAACGCTCAACCATCGCGGGTGTGAAGCCAGCCCAGTCGCGACTGTAGATGAGCAGGCCGAGCTTCGTGGCTGCGCCCACCGCGCGGTAGTACTCGAACAACCCGTCGTCTTCAGCGTGCAGATAATAAGGAGGAAAAACGAGAATGCCGTCGGCGCCTGCCTTCTCCGCCGCCTGCGCCATCTCGACCGCGAGTCGTTGCCCGAAACCAACACCCGCGATCACCGGCACACGATCTTCGACGGCCAACGCGGTCAGCTCGATGACACGCGTGTACTCGGCCGGCGTTAACGAATACATCTCGCCCGTGCCGCCCGCGGCGACGATCGCGGAGATCTGATATTGCAACAGGTGGGTGAGGTTCTGGTGCAGCGCCGGCAGATCGAGCGATAGATCTTCTTTGAACGGCGTGATCGGAAACGCGATCACGCCCGAGAGTTTGTTGCGCAGCGTAGTTGGGTGCATCTGGTTAATCACAAACCAACAATCGTCCTGAACGCGCAGGCATGTCGTTGATCTTAAATGTACCAGAGTGCATTCCCAAAACCACATTGCTCCAAAAGTCGGTAATGCGACTGCGGCGCGGCAGGTTAAAAGAAACTGCCTGCGGCTCGCTGGTCCAATTCAGCACCGCTACTATTTCACGCCGCCCGAGTTGCACGCGTCCGACGCGAAACGAATCATCGTCAAAACGCGCGGCCGTGCCTGATGGCGGTAGCAACTTGCGCAGCATCGACAACTTCTCCGCGCTGATCTTCGTGAGATCGTCGCCCGACAAAAGCATTCCGCCTGACGCATAAATCGCGACGGCATGAAACTGAAACTCATTCTCCGGCAGATCGCCGGTCAGCACGATCGCGTCGCTGTCGTTCCACCAGAGCCGGCCGTTTTGCCAATTGCGACTCAGATTTTGACGCGCCGTGGTCTCGATGCGTTCCCAGGTGCGTTTGATGTCGTTCGAGCTGCGCGAACCGTGAATCAGCCCGAGTGAAGGCCAGATCGGATGATTGCAGCCGAGCACAAAACTGTTCTCGGCGCCGCGCAGTATCGCCTCCATGCCGCGACGATAAGCTTCTATACGCGTCGCACGCTGGTCGTGAAAACGGCCGCCATGAATCGCGCCCCAGAAGTTTGCGTCGAGCTTAAAATAAGTGCAGCCCCAGTCGTGTTTCATGGTGCGGAAGAGCTGCTCGAGATGTCGTTGCACTTCAGGATGAGTGCCGTCGAGCACGTACCATGGACCACGTCGCCAGCCGCCGAACGTCACGCGATCCGAACGTAGCGGTTTGCCGTCGACATCCTTGACGAACCAGTCCGGATGTTGTTGGAACATCTGCGACTTTTCTTCAGCGACGAAGGGCGCAACCCAGATCGCCGGCTCGAAACCACGCGCGCGAATCTGTTTGAGCACGCCCTGAACGTTGCCGCCAAACGCGGCGCCGGTCTCGAGCCAATCGCCCATCGCAGGCTGGTAGCCATCGTCGATCTGCACGTAACGCAAGCCCGGGGCGTGCTTCGCGATGAAGTCGAGGTTGTCGAGGACCTGTTGCGCCGTGACGCGCGGGCCGAAGCAGTACCACGAGCACCAGCCAGTCGGCGGCGCGGGAAAGCGCAGCGGCGGATTATTGGCGACCAGCTGTGACGCGAGCTCATCGAGCAACCGTTCGCGATCGTTGCCGGTGAGATAGATGAACGGTTCGAGTTGCCACGTCTCGCCCGGTTTCAACTCGCGCCCTTCGGTATCCATCACAACTTTGAGCGACGGATGATTGAGATAAAACTGGCCGGTGAAACGCCGGCACGAGGTGAACGCAAACAGGTGATGCTCGCGCGCCGCGGGCGATAACATCATCATTCCGTAGAACGCTTTTGCACCGGGCGGCGCAGGCAGCTGGTAGTGTTTGGCGTCGGTGTAGTTGCCGAGATCGACAGGTTGGCCCAACGTGCCACCAGTCTGCGAAAGCATTTGAAAACCTTCGCCGTAGAGCCGCGTCGTGGCAGGCAGTGAAAGCGTTAGATCAAACAGCACGACCTCTTTAATGCTAACGGGCTGCGTCCCCTGATTAACGATCTGCGACTGGCAAATATTTCCCTTCCAACGCCGCTCAACTTTCACCCGCGTAACATCATCAGCTGACACAACTGTACTGGGCGCGGCTAATAAAGAGCTGCGAAGACTCTGCGCCCTGGGCAATGCTGCCGCGAGCGGGGATAACAAAGCTACTTGGAGTAGTTTTCGCCTGGAGATCATTTCTCACGCAAAGGCGCAAAGACGCAAAGAAGGCCGCTAAGAATTCCTTGGCGGCTTTGCGCCTTTGCGTGAAATATCTCTTCGATCATTGCGTCAATCGTGCATCGACCCAATCAGCATAGACTCTTCCACCCTCACCAACACGCCGCACGCGCAACGTCAACCGCTTCACATTCTTCACTTCAACCTTCATTGGACGCGTACCATCACCCTTCTTCAACTTCTCACTCTTCCACAACTCCTTCCCATCGCCCAGCACGACAAACTCAACCTGCGCGTCGTTATTATTAAACTCATCGTCAATCCCCACGAGCGCTGCGAAGTTGTCGTAGCTTCCATTCAACTCAAACTCGATCTCGGAATTCGTCGGCATGCCGATGCCTTTTTCAAACGGCCGTCCGCCAATCGCCAGCCCGCCGCTGTTGAAGTTTCGATTCAACTCCGGCTGTCGCCAGCCGGGCGTCAAACGCACCGGATCGAGCTCGGAAAGAAACATCTCCGGCGGCTGGATCTTTTTCAACGTGAACGTGAGCTGCCCTTTCTTTTCACTGAGCGTGCCGTCCTGCCAAACGGTTTTCACTTCCGCCGTGTACGTTGTGTTCGGGTCGAGAGTCCGCAGTGCGAATGTTTGTGAAGGCGTGTAACCGAGGAGTTTTCCGTTCAACGACACTTGATATGCAAACGTTGGTTGCGCGGGGATCACCCAACGCAGGTTCGCGCCATCGACGCCCACTCGCTCAACCCATAAATGCTGCGGCTCTTTCACCGGAAAGTGATAGGCCAGAGCGGTTTCGAAAACGACGTCCCAATTAACTTCGGTAGTTTTCGGGGAAGTAATTTCGACGGTGGCCCAACCCTGATGATTCGTGATGCGCACGGGTAGGTTGCCGGCGCGCGCGTTTTTGATTTTGAAGTTCTGGCCCCTGGGAAAAGCGAAACACAGATTGTACGGATCGTTGCGGATCAGTTTGCTTCTGCCGGAGTAACGATTCCCGCGGATGTGTTGCGAAATTAGATCGACCCAGCCTTGCGTGATGTGACGGCTGGTGGAGACGAGTTGGATGTGATCTTCGGTCGGCAGCAGTGTAAGGACTCTGGTGCTGGTTGAGCCAAGATCGACGGAGATGCCGTTTTCGAACGCGCCGAGGTACTCCTTGTTCCAGAAGTCGAAGACATGTACCGCTCGATTTTCAGGCAGCCCGAGATCTTTCCACGATAGGTATGAACTGATTGGCTTGCTCTCGTCGAAATTGAAAAGTCCGACCACGTCGTAGGCGCGCCCGAGATGATTTACTTTCAGATCCCAGACGCGTTTGTTTCGCTCGGAAGAGAACAAATCCAACGGCCGGATATCGACTGCCGGATAGACGCGCTTGATCAACTCGACGCGCTCGGGCGAGAGATCGACGAGTCGATCGCTCATCAACGCTGCCTGGCCCGTCAGTCCCTGAAGTGTGGCCCAGGCACGCGCTTGTTCGAGCGGCAACGGCGCGCGCACGATAAAGACGTCCGGATCCGCGTACCATGCGATGTTGTGCGTGAAGTAGTACTGCATCGTCGCGCGCATCGCGAACTTGAAGCCGTCCCAATTTGGCAGAACGTCGGCGCCGGTGCGCGAACCATTCATCAGTCCGATGCCTTCGAGCGGCACGACCCAGCAACCCAGCAGGTAACGATTTGGACCAATACCGGCGCGAATACTGTGGAGCGTCTCACGATAAAGCTCGTCAGTGTCGTCCGCAGGCTTGCGCATGAAGCTCTTCTTGTTGCGATACTCGCGCACGACGATCGGCTGCCCGTCGATCTTGAAATACTCGTAACCCCAGCTCGAGAGCTTCGCGAACAAGTCTGTTAAATACTGCTGCGACTCCGGCGCGGAAGGATCGACGAGAAACGTTCCTTCCCAGGTGTTTGACGCCGTCGTGCCATCGGGCTTCACCAGAAAAACGCCGGTGTGATTCTTGATTATTGCTTCATTGCTCTGGCCGTGCGGCGCGAGCCAGATGCCGGGCTTCAGGCCGAGACTCTTGATGTAAGCGGCGAGGCCGTCCATGCCGCTCGGAAAGCGTTGGTTGATGGTGGACCAGTCGCGGTTGTCGCCAAGCCCGTGGCCGGTGCCTTGCCAGCCATCGTCGATCTGCACGTACTGCACGCCGAAGTCTTTGAGGTTCTCGGCAATCCACTTCGCAGACTGCTTGATCTCGTCTTCGTTGATCTCCTGGTAAAAGAAGTACCACGAACACCAGCCCGACGGCGGCAGCGGGAAGCGGGTCTTGTCGATGGGCGCAAAGTATTTGATCTTCAACGTGTCGCGAAAATAATTTTTGAGAAGCGTGCCGTCTTTGAGACGCAGCTCGTCTTTCGCGGGATCGAAAATACCGTCGGCGATCGCGGGTGAGACGTCGCCGAGCGTCATCACCATCAGATCGCGATTGGCGCCGTCGTGAATGCGCGCGGGAATCGGATGTGGCCACGTTTGCGCACCAACTGTTTGGGCCACAAAAAGGCACAGCAGGCACAAAAAGTTTGTTTTCATGCGCGGTTAGAGTTTCGTTAGGAGATTAATTCGGTCGTCGGGGTTGATCGCCGGCACCTTGCTCAGCAAGGTGCGAAAGTTTTCATCGTGGTAGTTAGTAGCGGCGCGACGAATCAAGGGAAACAACATTTGCGGTGGCCAGTCGCCGAGCTGTTGATAGGTCCACTTCTTTTCACCGAGGGCGAAGGGCGCGAGAAAGTCGAGCGCTTTGCGAATGCTGCGACCGTCGCGTGTCTGATAGTTCCACAGATCGACGCCGAGCGGTTCGCCGAGATGCGCGAGCTGCATCAATCCGTCGAGATTGCCGACGCTGTAACTCCACGCTTTCGTCCGCGCGAGCTCGAGTGGCTGGCGCCCGTCAGGTTCGATCTGCACTGCGATCCGTTTTGTCTTCGCAGTCTCGAGTACGGATTTCGCGAGTTCCCGCTTGCCGAGAAACAGCGCAAACGAAACTACCTGCACGTCGTAATATGTGCCGTGATTGTTTTTTGCCGCTGCCTCGTCGCGACCATTCTTGCTCTCGAGCATCCACTGCAAAAACTGGCCGAACCACGATTCCATGCCTTTTTGGTCGGCGCTGGTCCAGGCTTTCGATCCCTTCAATAATCCGATCGCGTCTGTGACTCGCGTTAGTCCGCGAGTCTCGATCAGACCAATGCCGCGGCCCGTGTTGATACCCGGAATGCCTTGCCCGAATTGCAAGTTTGGATTCATCCGCGTTTCCGGATCGAGAAAGAACGCGCGCAGCAGTTGCGTTGCTTTCTGCGCGTAGACTTCGTCGTGCTTGAAGTGATAGGCGAGCGCGAGCGTCTCGACGGCGCCGGCCATCTGGTCCATCACGCGATGGTCCGTGATCTTATCGATCTCGGGATTGCGCTCACCGTCGCGACGAATGTAAGGCAGGCCGTTCGGCTTATTCGGATCGGGCCAGAAGTACGGCGCCTGGCTCATGTAGTCATGCTTGTCGCCACTCGGCGGCGTCACACCTTTGCTGGTCACGGTGAATGGACCAGCACTCAGCGCCTTTTGCGCGTCGCGTTCGAGTTTGGCTAACGCCGGAAGGGTAGTCTGGATCAGGACTGCCCCAGTTAATACAGTACTGATCACACAAGTGAACGTCATTAGATCCTTAGCCACGGATGACACAGATAAAAATCCGGATTTCTATCCGTGTAATCCGTGGTTAAAAATTGAATCGAATCGAAGCCTGCATCACACGTGGGGTTCGTGCGGCCGTCACGGCTCCGAATCTCGCATTCGTCTGCTGGAAACTCGTCGTGCAAACGTTGGCTAACGAGCACGCCGCCTTCGGACTCGCCGTACTCGGATTGTTAACGACGAGGCCATACGTCATGCCGGCATCGACGTCCCGGAAATTCGTGTGATTGAAAATGTTGTAGATCTCCCAACGAAGCTGCAACGCGCGCTTCTCACCAAACTTGATGTTTTTAAAGAACGCCAGATCGTTGTTGAAGATCGACGGCAGGCGCACCGCGTTACGCGGCATGTTGCCGATCTGTCCCGTCGCAAACGGCTTCGCAAAACAGTCGACGTTGAAAGCTCGCGGGGTGCCGGTTGAATCAAGACCGAAGTCGCCACTCATCGGATCGCAAATCATGAATGGCCGCGCGTTGATTCCGCCGCCAGTGAAATCAGTGATCGGCGTACACACCTGCGTCGACCCAGTGGTCGATGTCACACTCGAACCAACCGGACACGGTTGACCGAGTGAGATCGTCGCCGCGGTGTTCGAATAAGTCACGGTTAAATTCTTCGGCTTGCCGCTCGCGTACGAAGTGGTGCCGGAAATCTGCCAGTTATCGAGCAGCGCTGAAGCGAACCCGTTGTTGCCCAGGTGTCGCCCTAATGCCGGCACGTCGTAGATGTAATTCACGGTCAGAATGTGTGTCTGATCGAAATCGGAAGGTGCATAGTTGAATGCTTTAAACGGCCGTCCGAAGAAGACATCGGACGAGTCGTCGTTGGCGTAGTCAAACGACTTCGAATAGGTGTAAGCCAGACCCGCCTGAAAGCCTCGCGTGTAACGACGATTCGCCTGCACCTGTAGCGAGTTGTAGTTTGACGTACCTGCCCAGGTGACCATGGTGATGTCGCCGTAGCCGCGATAAGGTCGCAGGAACTCGTCCGGTAGACGACTGCCCGTCACGGGACTGAAGTTGTTTGTACCGAGCTTGGCGCCGTCGGGAATGTCGTTGATGTTGATTCGCTGGCCCAGATGGCGCGCAAACGAACCGACATAACTGACTTCGAGCACTGTTTTGAATCCGATCTCACGCTGAATGCCGAGCGTGAAGTTGTAGATCGTCGGCGTTTTGGAATCGGCTTCGACAGCGTTGATAGTCGAAGGTCTCGTGATCGCAGTACCAGTCAGGCTCTGGAGCTGGTCGATGTTTCCGAAATCGATGCTGAATGAGCGATTGGCAGGCTGATTGTTAACCAGGTTGCCGCCCGTTGTGCCGCCGCCCACGCGCGGAGCGTGGTAAATGCCGGCTTGAGCACGCAGCACGGTGCGGCTGTCACCAAACATGTCCCACGCGAAGCCAAGTCGCGGTTCGACATCCACCGCTCTGGTCGTTCTGTAACCGCGTGGCGTGCTGGGATCGCTGCCGAGCTGGAGACCGTTGTTGGGATTACCGCTATTGGGAACGATCGCGCCAATCAGGTTCGCGTTCGGACCGGTTAAGGGAATGAGTTGGCCCGTGACGGGATTTCGCGCCCGGCGCGAAGCGGCCGGACAGGTTGCCGGAGGCGTGAAAGCGACCGCGCAAGCGGGCTCGAACAAAGCTACGGCCTTCGCCGGATCGAACAGTGAGGGAACAAAGTTTGATCCCTGCCCGTCGATCTGTTCGAACGGCGAGTGATAACCAAACCGCACACCGTAGTTGACCGTCAGGCGACGGCTCAGTTTCCACTGATCCGCGGCGTACCACTGAACCTGCGTCAAACGCAGATTCGTGAACGGGCGCGCGGTTGATTCCTGATAGTTTCTGAAGTTGCCAATCAGGGCGTTCGCGTAAGCATAGCCGGTGTTACCGAGCGCGTTGGTGTAGTTGCTGTCGTTACCGGCGAAGTTGAACACGCCCGACCATTGTCCACCGGGCGCTTCGCCGTTCAGGAGCCGTTCATAGTAAACGCCAAACTTGAACGCGTGATCGCCGTGCGTGATCGAAACGTTATCTGCAAACGACGGCTTGACGTAATCGTTCCCGACCTCGCCCCAACGATCGAGCCAGTTGATATTGGCAACGCCGTTGGTTGGACCACGCACGCCGCCCCAGTTAGTCGCACGCGGAATGGTGCCGAGGTGATTGTTTTGCGGAAAGAGCTGCGGGGCAGTGTAGTTCAACGCCGTTCTTTGCAGGCGCTCAATCTCGCCGTCTCCGGGAACGAAACCTTCCGAGTCGTGGCGCATGCCGAAGTTGAATTCGTTGACGACATTTGAATTGATCACGCGCACCCAGTTCGCTGACCAGCCATCGTCCGTGTAGAGATAGTGGGAATTGATGCCCCAGCGATTGTTATCGTTACCGGGCCAGCCCGAGGTTCCGGTGCCGAGGTTGTCCGAAGTCCACCACTGATACTTCCAGTAGATGGTGTCGTTGTTCGAAGGTTTGACGTCGAAACGGAGTACCTGACTTCGCTTCGGCACATCGGTCGGACTTTGGAATACGTAGTTGAAAGCACTGCCGCCGGTTCCGCCGAGCGTG
>Ga0070699_100001541_pt1 | contig 21066 bp, 20 predicted proteins | sample KBSK1503metaG_FD_65473 | JGI IMG/M metagenome (GOLD analysis project Ga0070699, IMG submission 65473) | Corn, switchgrass and miscanthus rhizosphere microbial communities from Kellogg Biological Station, Michigan, USA - KBS K1-50-3 metaG | ecosystem: Host-associated > Plants > Roots >...
CGCAAATTTCAGCCCACGGTTGGAGCGCAGCGACAACCCTGGGATCAGAACATTAAATAGTTATTGAACCCTGAAAGGGTTCGCCAACCGCCCAACCCTTTCAGGGTTTGACCGCGATTTGAAAATTATGTCCCAGGGTTCTCGCGATGCTCGAACCCTGGGCTGCAATTTGCGAACGCCTTCGGCGTATTCATCCAAATTTCAAACTGATGCACTACCGTTTTTTGGGGTCCGATTTTTCTCCGCGTGACCTCGGCGGTCTTCCGCGTCTCTGCGGTGATGCTATTTGACCTCTTTACCACCGCAAAGGCGCAGAGGACTGCCGAGGTGTCACACTGGAGAGAGTTTAGGCGGCGGCGCCGTCGATTCCGGTAAGGCTTTCACCCGGAATAGCGCGGCGACGTTCGACCATTTCGCTGGTTATCACGAATTCTTTGACGCGTTTCTGCGAAGGAAGGGTGTACATCGCGTCAAGCAGCAGCTCTTCGAGGATCATCATCAATCCGCGGGCGCCGACCTTACGTTCAACAGCCTGCCGGGCGACGGCTTTGAGCGCATCCTCGGTAAACTTCAGCTTGACGTTATCGAAATCAAATTTCTTCTGGTACTGCTTGACCAGGGCGTTCTTGGGCTCAGTCAGGATCTTGATGAGCGCTCCCTCGTCGAGCTCGTGGAGCACGCCGGCGACGGGCAGTCGTCCGACGAATTCAGGAATCAATCCGAAACGAATCAGGTCTTCCGGTTGTACAGCGGCCAGCGCTTCGGCGTGACGATGCATGCCTGACTTCACTTCCGCATGGAACCCGAGCGACTTGTTGCGCAAACGCCGCTCGATCACTTTCTCGAGACCGACGAAGGCGCCGCCGCAGATGAAGAGAATGTTCGTGGTGTCAACCGGGAAGAATTCCTGGTGCGGGTGTTTACGACCACCCTGAGGTGGCACATTCGCAACCGTACCTTCGAGAATCTTCAACAGCGCTTGCTGCACGCCTTCGCCTGACACGTCGCGCGTAATCGAAGGGTTCTCATCCTTACGACAAATCTTGTCAACTTCGTCGATGTAGATGATGCCCTGTTGCGCGCGCTCGACATCGCCGTTGGCAGCCTGCAACAGTTTGAGAATGATGTTCTCAACGTCTTCACCGACGTAGCCTGCTTCAGTCAACGTGGTGGCATCGACGATCGTGAACGGAACGGCGAGCATGCGCGCGAGTGTTTGCGCGAGCAACGTCTTGCCGGTGCCGGTCGGTCCGACGAGCAGGATGTTGGCCTTCTGAATCTCGACGTCGGAACGACGACGACCGAGCTCGATGCGTTTGTAGTGTTGATAGACGGCGACGGCCAGGCGCTTCTTCGTTTCGTCCTGGCCGATCACGTATTCGTCTAAAAAGTTTTTGATCTCTCCGGGCTTCGGCAGCGGCGGGCGAGTGGCTACTGACTCTGCCTGCTGATCGTCGGTGATGATCTCATTGCAGATATCGATGCACTCGTTACAGATGTAAACAGTGGGACCGGCAATAAGCTTCTTAACCTCATTCTGCGACTTGCCGCAGAACGAGCAACGAAGAGTATCATCAGTTCGTCTGACCATATCTAGGGAATGAAGCTCCTTTGGGGGTTCGCGCGTGTTACTCCCGGTGCGCGATGACCTCGTCTATTAAACCATATTCTTTGGCCTGCATGGCAGACATAATTTTATCCCGTTCCACATCGCGTTCGACTCTTTCGTACGACTGTCCGGTATGTTTGGCGATGATTTGGGAGGTGAGCTCACGCATTCGCAGGATCTCTTCTGCTTGAATACGAATGTCTGTTGCCTGACCTTGTGATCCGCCTGATGGTTGGTGAATGAGGATACGCGAATTAGGAAGGGCGAAACGTTTACCTTTGGCGCCGGCTGCGAGCAGCAGCGCGCCCATCGATGCACATTGTCCGACGCAAATTGTCGTGACATCCGGGCGAATGAATTGCATCGTGTCGTAGATCGCCATCCCCGCGGTGATCGAACCACCAGGTGAATTGATATACACGTTAATATCTTTTTCGGGGTCTTCAGCTTCGAGAAAAAGTAGTTGGGCTACGATTAGGTTGGCTATCTGATCGTCGATCGGGGTACCCAGGAAAATAATATTGTCTTTCAGCAGCCGGGAGTAAATATCGAAGGCGCGCTCGCCTCGCGAAGTCTGCTCGACGACCATGGGGACTAGAGCCATACAATTCTAACCTCGTTCAAAACCATCCACAGATTACACAGATGATCAAACAACATCTGTGTAATCTGTGGACAGTGAGCTACTCATCTTTAGGCGCCTCATCTGCTTCACTTGGTTCGGTCCATTCAGTGTCAGTGATGCGCGCATTTTCAACTAAAAGATCAAGCGCTTTACGATTGCGCAATCTTTGCGCGATGCTACGTTCGCCTCCATTCTTTGTCAAGGCAGCACGTACTTGCTCTTTCGACTGTCGTGAAGCAGTTGCGATCGACTCGATCTCTGCCTCAATTTCATCCTCCGAGATGGTGACATTTTCCGCTTCAGCTATCTTTTCCATCAGCATCGTGGCGCGCACGTCGTCCTCTGCCTGCGACTTCAACTCTTCGCGCGCGCTGTCCCAATCTATCTGTTGGTTACGTGGATCGATGCCACGTCCCATCATCTGTCGGGCCACGTCCTGAAGACGCTGATTCGTCTGCTGCTCGATGAGACTCTGCGGCACTTCAAACTTGTGATCCTCGACCAGTTTCCTGACGAGACTCCCGCGCACGTGATGCTCCGATTCAGCCTGTGCTCTCGCTTCAAGATCTTCGCGAACTTTTGTGCGCAACGTCGCGACGGTATCGAACTCACCGCCGAGACTCTGAGCCCATTCATCATCGAGTTCGGGCAGTTCTTTCTGTCTCACGGCAGTTACGTCCGTGGTGTATTCCACTTTTTTGCCGGCGAGTCCGGGAGACGTGAAGTCCTGCGGGTAATCGACGAGAAAAGTCCTGGAATCTTCCGCTTTGACCCCGGTGAGATTGTCCGTGAACTCCTGCTGCACGCCCGGTCCGCCAACCACAACTTCCACGTCGTCTACTTTGATCTCTTCTGTTTCCGGTTCGTCGACGAATTTCCCGCGCGCGTTGATGGTGACGGTGTCGCCGAGTTGCGAAGCTCGATCTTCGACGGGTTGCAATGATGCTGACGAGTCGCGCAGGCCCTCGATCACGCGCTCGACGTCGGCGTCAGTAACCGGACGCAGGCGACGCGTGGCTTCGAGTCCTTTAAATTCCTTGAGCTCGAACTCAGGCAGGACTTCGAGGCCGACTGTCACCGTCAAAGGCTCTTCACCTAATTTCTCGAGCGCCGTGGAGTTGTCCAACTGCACGTCGGGTTCGCCGAGTGCGTTGAGTGAATGCTCGGCGATGGCGTTGTTAACGGCGTCAGGCAGCAGCTCGCGCAGCACTTCGCTTCTGATCTCGCTCTTGTAGCGTGTGCGTACCACTGAAGTGGGCGCGTGTCCCGGACGAAAGCCGGGAATCTTCGCTGCCTTGCCATACTCGCGGCTGATACGATCGTAAGCGCTCTGTATCTCGGCCGGGTCAAATTCGATTTTAATCTCCTTGCGAGTTGCGGAGACGTCAATAAGTTCAGTTTTCATTTTGTGGGTTCTTCTATTTGGTGCGAAAGGGGGGACTCGAACCCCCACACCTTTCGGTACCAGATCCTAAGTCTGGCGCGTCTGCCAATTCCGCCACTTTCGCTCGAAAAAGCGGAAGGAAGAATAGCACAGAGAATTAGCCGTAGATAAACGCGGATTATCGAACCCGATAGTCGATCCTCGGCTTCCCCAGAAAATCCTTGCCGGTTTGCTTGGTGATCATGCCGAGCTGTTCGAGCTCGAAGTAGGCGCGCTGGATTTCGCCTCGGTCGACGGAGAGTTTTTGCGCCAGGGCGACGGGAGAGGGGAGTGAATCGCCCGAGTTGAGCGTCTTGCTGCGGATCTGGTTCTCGATCTGTTCGCGCACCTGTGCGTACACGGGATTGTGCGACAGGTCCTTCAGTTCAATGTTCATAGGCTTAAAGGGTGCGCGTCACTTTCGAGAGCGAGCGCGGGGAGTCTGGGTTGAGTCCTTTAGCTTCGGCGAGCAGGGCGGCGAACAGTTGACCCGGAACGATGTAGGGGATCGGCGCGAGAAACTCATCAATCTCGCGCGACATGACGATCGAGCGCGTACACAATCGGGCCGCGTCGAGATCGCTTGTGATCGCGAGTGTATCGGCGTGTAACTCACGCAGACGCTCGATCAAACTCTTCACGCCCGGCAACATCACTCCCGGCGGCGCGAACAGTATCACCGGAAAATGACGTTCGACCATCGCGAGTGGACCATGTAAAAAGTCGGCCGACGAAAAACGCTCGGCGACTACATAACAGGTCTCCATTAGTTTCAGTGCAAGCTCATACGCATTTGCGTAAGCCAACCCACGACCGACAACCACGCAGTTTTCCATGAACACGTAACGCTGCACGAGCTCGCGGATCGCCGGCTGCTGTTCGAGCGCGCCGGCGACAAACTCCGGAATCGCCTCGTACGAAAACGGCAACGAGTGTTGAGCTAACTCCGCGGCCAGCATATAAAAAAGGAGCATCTGTCCGGTGAAGGTCTTCGTGGCCGCGACTGAACGTTCTTTACCGCCCTGCGTGAGCAGTGTTTCGTCGACGAATTGAGTCATTGACGACGCGGGCTCGTTAGTGATGCCGATCGTGTAAGCTCCCGACTGCCGCGCGCTCTCGAGTACGTGATTGATGTCTTCACCTTCACCGGATTGAGAGACGCCGACGACGAGCGCGTGGTCCAACTTCAGTTGTGCGTTGTAGATCGTGTGAACAGACGGCGCGGAAAGCGAGACGGGAATGCCGGTAGTGATCTCCAGCAGGTAACGGCCAAACAGCGCGGCGTTGTCGGAACTACCGCGAGCGACGAGCACGATCAACTTGATGTCACGCGCCTTGAGCAGGTTTCCGAGTCTAGTGATCTTGGCACGCTCTGACGCAATGGTGCGCTCGAGTGCGGCAGGTTGCTCGGCGATCTCCGCAAGCATTAAGGACATGTCAGGTCGAATACTGTAACACAGATGAACGCGGATGAAGGCGCATTAGATCCGTCGATTTCCGTGTTAATCTGTGTGGCCATGTCCCCCAAACGACTGGTCTCGCTTGACGTCTTTCGCGGAATCACGATCGCGGGCATGGTGCTGGTGAATAATCCCGGCACGTGGTCCAGCATCTATTGGCCGTTGCAACACGCCGAATGGCATGGTTGGACGCCCACCGATCTCGTCTTTCCGTTCTTCCTGTTCATCGTTGGTGTTTCGATCACACTTGCTTTCGCGCGTCGCGTCGAAGAAGGCGGTGTCAAACGCGACTTGTATCTGAAAGTGATCAAGCGCACCGCGATCATCTTCGGCCTGGGATTATTTCTCAACGGCTTTCCGTATTTTCAACTATCGACGATTCGTATCGCGGGCGTGCTCCAGCGGATCGCGATCTGTTATCTGATCGCGTCGCTGATTTTTCTGACTACCAGAGTCAGAACCCAACTGCTGATCGCCATCGCGTTACTCATTGTCTACTGTTTAGTGATGACGAAGCTGGCGGCGCCAGGTTACGCGCCCGGAGATCTGACGAAGGAGGGAAGCGTCGCGTCGTTTGTCGATCGCGTGATCCTCGGCGCGCACATCTGGAAGCAAGGGAAGGTCTATGATCCGGAAGGACTGCTCAGTACGATTCCGGCGGTAGCGACAACTATCTTCGGCATACTAACCGGACACTGCTTGCGCAGCGAACGCACGCCGATCGAGAAGGTCGTAGGAATGTTTGTGGCGGGCGCGGTGTGCGTCGTGATTGGCTGGGCGTGGAATCCGTTCTTCCCGATTAATAAATCGTTATGGACCAGTTCGTACGTGCTGTTCACTGCCGGACTGGCATTGCAGTTTTTGGGATTGTGTTACTGGTTGATCGATATCAAAGGATACCGGCGCTGGGCGTGGCCGTTTGAAGTCTTCGGGGTGAACGCGCTTGCGTTGTTTGTGGGAACCGGGTTGATGGTGAAGCTGATGGGGTTGTTCAAGGTGCAGGGATGGATCTTTCGCAACCTGTTCCTGACGTGGGCAGCGCCGATCAATGCGTCGCTGACTTATGCGATTGCGTTTATTTTGCTGTGGCTGTTTTTGATGTGGTTACTTTATCGCAAACAGATTTTTATCAAAGTATAGTTAGACAAGATGAACAGGATTTTCATGATTTTACAGGATATATCCTGCCAATCCTGAAAATCCTGTAAATCATCTTCTATAACCAGGCCCGCGTAACACGCGCCCGGCGAGGACCGCGGTGCGCTGGCTTTTGTCGACACTGACTTTCCCGTTGACGAGCACGTATTCAATCCCGGTGGGATATTGATTGGGAGATTCGAAGGTGGCGCGGTCGATCACTTTCGCCGGATCGAAGATCGTGATATCCGCGAACGCTCCCTCCTTTATTAAGCCGCGATCGCGCAGGCCGACACGCGCAGCCGGGCCGCCCGTCATCTTGTGTACCGCAGATTCCAGTGACAGTAGTTTCTCATCACGCACGTAGCGGCCGAGTATGCGCGGATAGCTGCCCCAACCGCGTGGATGAGATTTCGATCCGGCCAGTGGACCATCAGTCGCACGCGCGCCACTGTCAGTGCAGAAGCTGACGAACGGTGACTGCATCGCGAGGCGCATGTCGGCTTCACTCATCATGAAATAGATGGCTCCCGTTTGACCGTGATCGGCGAGAATAATATCGAAGACTACGTCGAGCGGATCTTTCTTCTGTTCCGCCGCGATCTCTGAAATGCGTTTGCCCTGCAACGGCTCCAACTCACGATTCACAACCGCGCCGATCAACACTCCGCCTGGGCCACCACTGCCGAGATAAATATTTTCCCACTCCGTTTGCTCCACGCCGATCTCTTGCTTGAGACGCGTACGTGTCTGCGGATCGCGCAGTCGAGTGAGCATCTTGTCAGTGCCGCCTTCGAGCGCCCACGGCGGCAGGCACGCGCTCAACGCGGTGCTGCCGGCGATGTACGGATAGATGTCGGCGCTGACATCCAAACCGCGAGCGCGTGCCTGCTTGATGCGCGCGAGCACGTGCGCCATCCGGCCCCAGTTTTTCTTGTACGCAGTTTTGAGATGCCAGATCTCGACCGGGATTTGCGCCTTCTGCGCGATCTCGAATACTTCGTCGAGCGACGCGTCGATCGTATTTGCTTCGCTGCGTTGATGCGTGGCGTAGATCCCGCCGTACTGGTGCGCGACTTTGGCGAGCTCGACCAGCTCATCGGTCTTCGCGAAACGCGCGGGCACGTATTGCAGCGAAGTAGAAAGACCGAGCGCGCCGTCGCGCATCGCGTCCGCGACCAGTTTCTTCATCTGGTCCAACTCCGGGGGCGTCGGCGGCCGGTCGTCGTAACCGATGACGTATTCACGCACTTGCGTGGCGCCGACAAACGTGCCCAGGTTCACGCCGGAACCCTGCTTCTCGAGTCGTTTGAAATATTCGTCGAGCGTCCGCCAGTCGATCGTTAAGCTGAAGCGACGTAGAAAGTCTTCCTGCTCTTTAATCTGACGGTCGTTGATCGGCGCGATCGACTCGCCTTCGCCCGTGATCTCGGTGGTGACGCCCATCATCACTTTGCTGTTCGCGCGCGGATCGATCAGCACATAGGTTTCCGATTGGCCCAGCATATCGATGAAACCGGGAGCGACGACGAGGCCGCGAGCATCGATGGTGCGCGTGGCGGTCGCTTGCGCAAGGTTACCGATCTTCACGATGCGATCGCCTTTGATCGCGACGTCAGCGGTATAAGCTGCGCGACCGGAACCGTCGACAACACGTCCGCCTCGGATCAGTAGATCAAATTCGGGAGACTGGTTGAAAAGCATGAGACACAGATAGACGCAGATGATTGCGGATTTAAACATCGAGAAACCTGCTTCGTTGATTGGGTTCCGGGAGCATGCAAGTGTCGTATTTACCAAAGACCCGATAACGGTTGCGAGCGACAGAGCGATAAACCAGATCGCGTAGCGCGCGTGGGATTACTTTAGCCGCGGTGGACGAGACACCCCAGAGACCGCCTAATTCGCGGCCCGCGCGCAGGATGGCATCCGACCTTTGCAGGACTCCCTCGTCCGGTTGATCGTAGTTTTCAATCACGTGGAGCGTGTCGAGATCTTTCGGATCGATGCCGTGTCGTTGTAGCACCTTTGCCGCGAAGTGGCTTTGCAGCGACGCAAAGCGCAGCCTGCCCTGTTTGTCGTGCTTGAGCAGAAACTGGACCAGCCGATTGCACAGTCCGCAGACGCCGTCGTAAAGAATGATCGGATTCGAGTCGATCATTAGGGATTCAGCACCGGCTTATTCGCGGCTTTTAGCTGCTCGTTAATTGCGGTCACGTCCGTTGTCTTAAACGCATTCCAATCGGCCAATAACTTCGCCAGCGTTTTCTGTAACTCCGTGGCGGCAGTCACTATCGGCTCGGTCGGCGCGAGATCGGCGTTCTGAAGGTTCTCGAGCAACGATGAAAAACCGCCGTTCAAGCGCGTCAGGTTGGGATCGCGCACGTCGATCGCTCCACCCGGCCCACCATCACTGCGTCCCTCGCCGCCAATCGCGGCGGCTTTCTTGTCGAGAGTATTAAGAGCTTCGGCGAGTGGACCACGATCAACTTCCGAGATCAACGTCTTTATCTGTGCGCGCAGTTTTTTGATCTGGTCCACGGTTTCATAAGTCGTCTGCATCCCGCGATACGCATCCAGCGACAGATTGAACTGCTGGGTCAGATCGGCGGCACTCGTCTGCACGCGCGGGTCGAGCTTCACGGTCAACGGCTGCGTGAGCGACTTGCCATTAACAGTCAGCTTCACCGTGTACGCACCGGGCAAGACCGATGGTCCAAGCGGCTCGAGCGGCGTGTCGCGATAGATTGCCGAGATCGGCAAGCCGTGGCCGAACGCAAGCGGCGGCGCGTACTTCAAGTCCCAAACAAACCGCTGCACTCCGGCTTTCGCCGTGAGCACCTGCGGAGGACGAAACCAATAAGGCGTCACTGGATAATCGTCAGGGTTGATTGGCGCAAGTTTATCGTCGCTCGAGAAACGACGCACGAGCTGATTTTTGCTGTCGTAGATTTCGAGCGTGATGGGCGTCGTCGGATCGCCGTCCAGGAAATAATTAATGATCGCGCCGTCCGGCGGGTTTTGTCCGGCGGGTTCCTCGGGCGGCAGTGGTGTGTCGGTATTGACGTTGCGCTTAACACGGTAAGCAACCTGCGGTGCTAAGAGAAAAGCGACCGAGTTCCTAATTGTTGGACCAAGCTGGCGCAGCGGCGTGATGTCGTCGAGTATCCAGAACGAGCGCCCGTGTGTACCGACGACCACGTCGTCATCGTGAATCACGAGGTCGCGAATTGAAGTCGCGGGCATATTCAAACGCAGCGGTTGCCAGCTATCGCCATCATTCGACGAATAAAAAACCGCCAGTTCCGTTCCAGCGAATAACAGCCGCTGTTTCTTCGGATCTTCTTTGACAGTGTTGACTGATCCCGCGGGCAACCCGGTGACGATCTCTTTCCAGGTCGCGCCGCCGTCAGTCGTACGATAGACGTGTGGTTTTTGATCGTCGAGTCTAATCCGGTTAACCGCTACATACGCCGTGTTGACGTCGAAATGACTCGCATCGATCTGCGAGATCTTGCTCCACGAATCGATTGCCGGCGGCGTAACGTTGTTCCACGTCTTGCCGCCATCTTTCGTGATGTGAATCAATCCGTCATCCGTCCCGGCCCAGATCACGTTGATGTCTTTGGGCGACGGCGCGAGCGCGTAGATCACGCCACGCCTCGGTTGCGTGGCCATTTCCGGGCGACGAAACACACCGATACTCGCCGGCACTTCCGGCTTCTCACGCGAAAGATCGGGACTGATGATCTCCCAACTCACGCCGCCGTTCGTCGTCTTGAAGAGCACGTTGCCGGCGAGATAGAGCACATGTGGATCGACCGGCGAAAAGAGAATCGGCGCAGTGCGCAGAAACCTGTACTTCCCGCTGCGCAGGATCTCAGGCGCGACGTTTTGCACTTGCCCCGTCGTCATATCAAAGCGCGACGCCTTGCCGCCGTAGATGAGATTTGGATGCAGCGGATCGGGCGCGACATAGCCATACTCCTCGACCCCGACCGTGCGCCAGTCGCGAAAAGTGATCGCGCCGTTATCGCCGCGACTCTTCACACCCGCCGACCCGCTCTCCTGCTGTCCGCCGTAAACCCAATACGGAAACTGATTGTCAGTAATGACGTGATAAAACTGCGCGGTCGGTTGGTTGTACCAGGAGCTCCACGTCTCGCCGCCGTTCACACTAACAACCGCGCCCTGGTCCGTGGCGAACAGCATGATCTGCGGATTCTCGGGGTTGATCCAAAGCGTGTGATAGTCGTCGCCGCCCGGCGCGCCTTTGAAGGAGGTGAACGTCTTGCCACCGTCGGTTGATCGATACGCAGCGATCGCCGCGGTGTAAACGATCTCCTTGTTGCGCGGATCGACATCGATCTCGGCGAAGTCACTGCCGCGAGCCCACGCGCGTCTGTCGGTGCCGACGCGTCGCCACGTTTCCCCCGCGTCGTCAGAGCGATAGATACCGCCGAGTTGCGGCGCATCGACAGTTGCATAAACAGTTTTCGGATCACTCGGCGCAACCGCGATCCCGATGCGCCCGAGTCCCTGTTCGAAAGTTGGCAAGCCGTTGGTTAACTGGCGCCACGTGTTGCCGCCGTCGGTGGTTTTGTAGAGTCCACTGCCCGGTCCCTGCCAGGCGCCGTTCTCCCACGGGCCTTGTCGCGCTGACCAAAGGTCGGTGTAAATAACTTTCGGATCGCGCGGATCGAAAGCGAGTGCGATGGCGCCGGTGTTCTCGTCCTTATAAAGAACCTTCTGCCACGTTTCGCCGCCGTCGGAAGAGCGAAACACACCGCGCTCTTCGTTGGCGCCGTAAGGATGTCCGAGCGCGGCGACGTAAACGAGATTCGGATCGCTAGGGTGAACGAGGATCGCGCCGATCTGTTGCGCGTCACGCAAACCGAGATGCCGCCACGTCTTGCCACCGTCAGTCGATTTATACATGCCGTCGCCGGTGGAAAGATCCGGACGCTGGAGTCCTTCGCCGCTGCCGACGTAGATTGTCTCGGGATTTGAAGGCGCAACCGCGAGTGCGCCGATCGAACCGGTTGGCTGGTCGTCGAAGATTGGTTTCCAAGTGTGGCCGTAATCAGTGGTTTTCCAGACGCCGCCGTTGTTGACTCCTATATAAAAGACATTTGGCTGACCCGGAATGCCGGTCGCGCCGACGGTTCGGCCGGCGCGGAACGGACCGATCATGCGCCACTTCATCCCCTGCAACAGCTCGCTGCCGGTTGGTTGCGCGTTGCCGGGAATAATGAACAACAGGAGACAAAGAACCGCACAAACAGGGCGTAGGATCATTGAGTTGTTTCCTCGATCTTAGACAGGATTTACACGATTCACCTGATTGACAGGATTTTCTTTTACTGCATCCTGTCCGTCCTGTAAATCCTTTCGGCCGCGCCGGAGAATCAGGGCGGAGATCAGCGTAATCACGAGTCCGGGCGGCAGCGGCTCGAGTAGAGTCAGTCCGACGTTGTAAAAGATGTTGCTGTACATCTCCTTGAACTCTTTCAATTTCTCAGTTTGCTGCGCTAATTCGGCCGGCGAAGCACCGTGGGCGCGCGCGTCCTCCAGCACGAACGTCGCATACTTGTCGGCAAAGTCGGGCATGAAGTTGAAGTAGACGAACTCCCAGGTGATGACGTAACAGACGCAGCTGATGAGCATTATTAAAAAGCCCACGCCGAATGCGCGGCGAAAACTTATTCGTCCCTCGCCCACGTTTTCGCGATAAGAGCGGATGCCGAAGAACACTAATAAAAAGGCCAGCACCATCGAGGTGTAGCCGATAACCATGGCGCGGCTCATGCCAATTTGGTGCATGAACGGCACCGTCGCCAGCATCAACGCGGAAATTATCGCGCCCGAGATCAGACCAAAGGTCAAAACAATTTTTTTCATGACGTTGTCTCCTGAGTGATTTCGCAGAACGGGCGCAAGCTACGTTTGCGGGGTCAACATTGTCGTCATACTTTAGGATGATTTCGAGTGTTTAGGCCAAAAATAATACTTTAGGGCTACCGAATGAGTCCCATTTCTTTTGCGATCTGGACGGCTTGAGTGCGGCGCCTCGCGCTGAGCTTGTCCAAGAGGCGGCTGGAGTGAGTCTTGACAGTGTTTTCGCTGACGAAGAGTTTGTCGGCAATCTCGCGGTTGCTCATGCCCTGCGCGATGAGTTCGAGAATTTCCAGCTCGCGGCGGGTGATGCCGAGTTCTTTCAGGCGTTGTTCGTTCAGGGTGAATGGTTGGGTGGCGGGCACGGGAACTTCCCTGACGATCAGGACTTCCTTCTTCTTCGTTAACTTCAGGCCGAGCCAGATGCCGAGCGCGGCAAAGATCGCGGCGATGAGTCCAGCGTAGATCTCGATCGAGTGTGCGACGATCATGAAGCGAAACTCGAGCAGCTTCAGGACAACGATCAGGATGCCGCCGCAGAGACCGTAGATCAGTGTGTGGATGAGTGTTTGTCTATTCACGCGCGTCGGATAGTTTCACGCAAAGGCGCAAAGGATAGCAAAGGCGCCAAGTAGTTTCTTTGCGTCTTTGCGATCCCTTTGCGCCTTTGCGTGAAACCGTCTCCTAAAAAATTAGTTGACAGTGATCAGGCGCGTCCCTATACTCCTAAAAACTTAGGAGACAGTATGGCGCGACCGAAGACCGAGAACCTGACCCCGCTCGAGCTGGAGATCATGCACGTACTCTGGGAAACCGGACCCGCAAACGTCCAGACCGTGCAGCAAAAACTCAAACGTGAGCTGGCCTACACCACCGTCCAGACCATGCTCAACATTCTCGAGCGCAAGGGTAAAGCGAAAAGAACCCTCAAGAATCGCGCCTATTTCTACAAGCCTGCCGTCAGTCGTAAACAAGTCGTCGGCAAACACGTCAAAGACGTGGTCGATCGACTCTTCGGCGGCTCCGCGGAGAGTCTCGTGATGAGCCTGCTCGAGACGAAACATCTCACGCCCGAGAAGCTCGCGCGCCTGCAGGAGCTCGTAGAAAAAGTGAAGGAGGAAGAAGCCGATGAGAAGTAGCCAGTTGCTGCTGACGTTTCTACTCAACGCCATTTGGCAGATCGCGCTCATAGCAGGTCTGGCCCCGTTAGGCTCATGGCTGCTGCGAAACTCCGTTGCGCGTTATCGCCACTGGCTGTGGGTCAGCGCGCTGTGTCTCGCATTCTTCGTTCCGGCATTCACTGCTTCACTAACCTTGCTCGACAACGTTACCCCCACAAACTCAGCGGTGCTGTTCGCCAGCGAATCCATTCCGCCGCTCGTCGAAGCGGCTGAGCCGTTCACCACTGGTCCAACTATATCGCTTCCGAGAACGTTTCGGTTGAATCAGACTCTCGGACTCGCGCTGCTCGCAATCTATTTCGGATTTTTGCTTTACCGTGTCGTCAAACTAATTCAAGCCTGGCGAACTACGCGCGCGATTCGCCGTCTCGCAGTCGAACTCGAGCCCGACGATCGTGTCACCGCCATCATCCACCGTTGCGAGCGCGAATTCGGTACTCGCTCACGCCGCGTAAAAGTGTCTCGTTCGGAAACGCTGCCGGTTCCGGTCACGATCGGACTCTTTCAGCCCGCGATTATTCTGCCGGAGCCGTTGCTGCGCGACGGTAATCTCGAGTTGCTCACGTCCGCGATCGCGCATGAGTTTATTCACGTCGCGCGACACGATTACGTCCTCAACTTCATTTACGAAGTGCTGTTTGTTCCGATCGCGTTTCATCCGGCGGCGGCCTTATTAAGACGCCGGGTCAAACAGACTCGTGAACTCTGTTGCGACGAGCTTGTAGCGGAGCGAATCCTGAACGCGGAAGTGTATGCTCGCTCGCTCGTCCGGCTCGCCAGTTCTGCGCCACCTCTGCGTCGTCTCTCCGTTACTACCACCGTAGGCATCGCCGATGCTGACATCCTGGAGGCCCGAATCATGTCGTTGTTAAGAAAACCTGAGTTGAATACACGCTGGAAGAAGTTGCTGTTGATAGTTGTCTCTTTGTTGTTGCTGGTGCCGTCCGTGGCTGCCGCGACGTACGCGATGCGCTTTGATGTCGAAACGAACGTCCAGGAGCCGGCCACGCAGGAAAAGGAGCGTAAAGAGAAAGAGACGCGCGAGATGAAAGAGCGTGGCGAGCGCGAAGACGTCAAGATCCGCGTAGCCGCCGATCCGAAGCTGCGCGAGGAGATGGAGCGCAAGCGCGAGACGGAATTCGAGATGCGCGCGGTGCGTCAGGCGGCGCTAGTGCGCCTGGCGAAGATCAACATGGATCAGGCGATTCAGATCGCGACGAGCCAGCAACCAGGAAAGGTACTGGAGTGCAGTCTCAATGGAAGCCACTGGAAAGAACCTGGAAAATTGGCTGACGATGGATATGTCTTCTACCATGTCGTCATCGCCGATGAGAGCAGCGACGGCGCAACGCACGTCATGGTGAATGCCGTTGACGGCTCGATCGTCAAGACCGAGAAAGAACTACCGCGGAAGCGGCAACCATAGACTCCCGCGGATTACACGGATGAACACGGATCATGCCGCTCTCTTAGATCTGTGTTCATCCGCGTAAATCTGCGGCTTCAAATTGTCCATCAACTCCTGAAATCCCGGCAGATCCAGTGACTGTGGCCCATCCGAGAGCGCCCGCTCCGGACACGGATGCACCTCAATTATCAACCCATCAGCACCCGCCGCCACCGCCGCTTTCGACATCGGCGTAATCAAACTCCGCAGCCCCGTTCCATGTGAAGGATCGGCAAGCACGGGCAGGTGCGACAACTCCTTCACCAGCGCCACTGCCGCGAGATCGAGCGTGTTTCGAGTCGCCGTCTCAAACGTCTTGATGCCGCGTTCACAGAGAACAACGTTGGCGTTGCCGCCGGCGAGTAGATACTCCGCCGCCAGTAACCACTCTTTCACGGTCGCCGATGGACCACGCTTCAACAGCACCGGCTTCGAGACGCTCGCAAGCCGGCGTAACAACGAGAAGTTCTGCATGTTGCGCGCGCCAACCTGCATCATGTCTGCAAACTCTTCGACGATCTCGACGTCCGCCTCGCTCATCACTTCTGTCACGATCGGCAAGCCAGTCTCTTTGCTCGCGTTTCGCAGAAATCGCAGCGCTTCGACGCCGAGTCCCTGGAAGTCATACGGCGAAGTGCGCGGTTTGTAAGCACCGCCGCGCAGCATGTTCGCGCCTGACGCTTTGACGGCGTGCGCCGTTTCCATCAGTTGCTCTTCCGACTCCACTGAGCATGGTCCAGCGATCACGACGAGGTCGCCCGCGCCGATCTTTGTGCCGCGCACGTCAACGACGGTGCGAGTTTGTCGCAACTGCCGGCTGACCAGCTTGAACGGGTGCGAGATCTGTATGACTTCGGCAACGCCCGGCGCGGCGCGTAGCGCTTCGATTTCCGAGCGGCGCCCGCTGTTGCCGATGGCCCCGATGATGGTGCGTTCGGCACCTGCAACAACGTGTGCCTGGAAACCGCATTCCTTGATGCGCTCGATGATGTGGTTAATTTCGTCGGGGGTTGCGTTGGTTGACATGTTGACGATCATGATGATGTGTTTCCTTTACTAACAGGGTAAGTCTTAGGTCTTTGTTCATTTGCCGGCGATAGCAAGACGAATCGGGTGTAGTTGTCCGGATGGTCCTGGATGCTTTCGCAAATAATTGAGCCGCCATAGAGATCCGCGGCGCGCACGCCGGCGATGGCCGCGAGTTTGGGATCGCCGAGACGCATCACTTCGGCGACGCTGCCGGCGGTGTCGTCGGCGACGATTGATTTAAGTTGCGGATGCGTTTGAAAGAAGCGGCTGCACTGTGCGAGTGCAACCGGATGCGACTGCACCGTCTCGATCGTGTTGAGCGACGTGCCCGGACAACCGATCAGGTGTTGCTCGATCTTGATTTGAATCTCGTCGAGCACAGTCAAGGAGCTGCAGTTTAGTAAGTCGATCGAAGGCTGCACCGCGCCCGCGATACTGTTTTCGACCGGGGCCAGCAGGTAGTCGGCGACGCCGTTATCAAAACTGCTGTAGAGCTCCGCGAAGGTTCGTCGCGGGACGAGCTCGATCTCAGGGCCGAGCAGTTTGTGGGCAGCCTCCTCACTGAAGGCGCCGCGTTCGCCCTGAAAAGCGACTCTCGGTTTTGCGGTTGGCGTGGTCACAATGCGATACCTGCCTGGACACGTCGCGATTCGCGAATGATGCGTCGAAAAACTCTGCCGATGGCGCTTTCATCGAGCGGGCCGCAGTTGATTTCCCGAAGCCGCTGCAAGACGGTGCGTTCGCGTTCAGGATCGGAAACCGGAAGGTCTAAAGCCTGTTTGAGGGCGCCGACCTTGAGCGCGAGTCGGGCCCGCATATTGAGCAGTCGCAGCAGCTCGGCGTCGATATCGTCGATCTCTTTTCGCCATGTATCTATGTCCATAATTCGAAACTCCCTGGGCAATAAAAAAACCGGCCGCGACTTTTTGGAATCGCGGCCGGCTCGTTGAAGGTGTTTGTGCTTTTACTTAGGTTGTCAGCACCTCGTTTTCACGCTTCGCCAGTCCGCTCTCCTTAAAAAAGAAGTAGCGGTAAGTAAAGGCGAAGTAGAAAAATGTGCGAGTGCTAATCATGACCTTGGCTACTATAGGCGAGCCAAAAAATGCCTGTCAAGATTTATTTGAACAATCCGTAACCAATCCGTCTAATCCGTGGTTACGGCTTGAGCAGCAGCTTGCCGGTCGTCTTTCTTCCTTCGAGATCGCGATGCGCCTGCGCGGCTTCCGCGAGTGGATAAACTTTGTGAATGCGCAGCTTTAGCTCACCGCGGCCAATCATCCCCAAAACATCACCCGCCCGCCACTCGAGTTCTTCGCGCGTGACCGTGTAGTGACCGAGCGTCGGTCGCGTGATGTAGAGCGACCCTTTCTGCGAGAGCTTGATCAGATCGAAAGGTGGCACCGCGCCACTCGAACCGCCAAACAAGACCAGATAACCGCGCGGCCGCAGCACGTTTAGATCTTTATCAAACGTCTCTTTACCGACGCCGTCGTAAACAACGTGCACGCCCTTGCCGTCAGTTAACCGCTTCGTTTCGGTTTCGAAGTCGGCTTCGGTGTAGATGATGCACTCGCCGGCGCCCGCGTCGCGCGCGAGCTGCGCTTTCTCCGGCGTGCCGGCGGTTGCGATCACACGCGCGCCGATCTTCTTTGCCATCTGCACCAGCAGCAATCCGACGCCGCCGGCCGCGGCGTGTATCAACGCAGTCTCACCCTGCTTGAGCGGATAGCTGCTGTGAAGCAGGTAGTGTGCGGTCATGCCTTGCAGCATTGCCGCACCTGCCTGCTCGAAGTCGAGCTCCGTGGGAATTTTCACGAGTCGGTTCGCAGCCACTGCCGCATACTCCGCGTAACTTCCGAGCACGCCGCAGTAAGCAACACGATCGCCAGGCTGAACATTCGTGACTTCACTTCCGATCTCCGTAACCACACCCGCAGCCTCTTGTCCGTCGACAAAAGGAAGCGGCGCCGGATAACGACCTTCGCGAAAGTAAACGTCAATGAAATTCACGCCGGCGGCTTTGATTTGCACGACTGCTTCGTTCGGTTTCGGCGATGGGATTGGCAACTCGGTCGGAGTGAGCACCTCGGGCCCACCGACCTGAGTAACTTGAATTGCTTGCATGGACGGGATTTTGCCATAGATCTGTGGCAAAATCCTCCTCTGCCTGCTCGCAATCCAGACACAATGCGAAAGGAGTTGTTGTGACTATTAACCGAAGAGTACTGTCAGCCCTGGCCCTCGTTCTGACGCTCTCTTTGTCCCAACCGTTGTTGGGCCAGAAGAAGAACCCGGCCGGCTCTGATTCCATCAAGATTCCCTTCGAGACTTACAAACTCCCAAATGGTCTCACGGTGATTCTTTCCGAAGATCACACCACGCCGACGGTCGCCGTCAACGTGTGGTATCACGTCGGCTCTAAAAACGAGCTGCCCGGACGCACTGGCTTCGCGCACCTGTTTGAGCACGTGATGTTCACCGGCTCAGGCCACGTGCCTTACGGCTTGCACGACAAGCTCACCGAAGGCGTCGGCGGTGGCAACAATGGATCGACGACCAACGATCGCACCAACTACTACGAAACGATCCCCTCAAACTATCTCGAATCGGCGTTGTGGCTGGAATCAGATCGCATGGGGTTCCTGCTCGACAAACTCGACATCGCGAAACTCAACGCGCAGCGCGACGTGGTGAAGAACGAGCGACGTCAGAGTTACGACAACCAACCGTACGGGCGTGTCAGCGAGATCTTCTCGGCGGCGATGTATCCGAAGGATCATCCGTATTCGTGGCCGGTGATCGGCTCGATGACAGATCTCAGCGCTGCGGCTGAGGAAGATGTAAAGGCGTTCTTCCGAATTTACTACGCGCCGAATAACGCGACCCTCGCAGTAGTCGGCGACTTCGATCCCGCGCAAACCAAAGCCTGGATTCAGAAGTATTTTGTCGATCTGCCGCAGGGCAAGTCGGTGGAACGGCCAAAGGTTCCACTCGGCAACTTAGCGGCGAGCAAACGTCTCGTCTACGAGGATCGCGTGCAAGTGCCGCGGCTTTACATTCAATGGCCCACCGTCGGTTTTAAGCAGGACGACGACTACGCGCTGTCAGTGTTGAGCTCGATCCTCTCAGGCTCGCGTACCGCGCGTCTGACGAAAGCTCTCGTCTACGACACACAGAAAGCGTCGCAGATTGTTGGATTTCAAAACTCGTCTGAAGACGTCGGCGTGTTTCAGGTCGTTGTCATTCCGCGGCCCGAAGCCACGCTCACTGAGCTCGAAACTTCAGTCGATCAGATCTTGCAGAAATTCATCAGCGAGGGTCCGACTGCCGAAGAGCTACAGAAAGCAAAGAGTGGACTTGAGCTGAGCTTTTTACGCGGTCTCGAGTCAAACCTCGGTAAGGCCAATCAACTGCTCAACGGCGCCGTGTTCTACGGTGACGCAGGTCAGTTTCGTACTGACTATCAGAAGACGATGGCGGTCACGGCAGCCGATGTGAAGCGTGTGGCGGCGCAGTATCTCACGCGTTCGCGCATCGTGCTGAGCGTCGTGCCGAAGGGCAAACGCGATCAGGCGTCCAAAGCGACGGAAAGCGAAGCGGTCAGCGTTGTGACTCGCAATGGACGAGGAGGTAAATCATGAGACGACAGAGTAAAGTGCTTGCCCTGGCGGCTGCGATCGTAATCAGCGTCGCGAATCTCGCGGCGCTCGCGCAGCAGCCACTCGATCGCACGAAGATTCCATCAGCGAGTGCAACGCCAGTGCTGCACGTTCCGACGTGGACGAAGTCGCAGTTGGCCAATGGCGCAACGTTGATCGTGTCCGAGCGTCACAACCTGCCGCTGGTTTCGTTTTCGATCAATTTCCTGGGTGGTTCGAATCAGTTTGAACCCGTGGATCGTCGCGGAGTTGCGTCAATGACGGCAACGATGCTCAGCGAAGGAACGACTACGAAAACCGGCGATCAGATCTCTGACGCGCTGCAATTGCTCGGAACCGGTGTCGGCGCAAACGTCAGTGCCGAAGATGGTACGGTCAACTTCGTGTCGACCGCGAAAAACTTTGACGCGACGCTCGCGATCCTCGCCGACATGATGCTCCATCCAATCTTTCCGGCCGAGGCGCTCGAACGATTGCGTGGGCGAACGCTCGTTAACCTGACGCAGGCGAAGGATCAACCAACCGTCGTCGGCGCGCAGGTGTTTGCGAAAATCCTTTACGGCGATGCGCATCCGTACGGACAACGCGTAACGGAAACTTCAGTAAAAGCGATCACGCGCGACGACGTGGCTGCATTTCACAAAGCCTACTACCAACCTGGCCGCGCGATCATCACAGTCGTCGGCGACACAACTGCGGCCAAAGCGAAGGCTGCAATCGAGAAGGCACTCGCGGCCTGGTCCAAAGGCGGCGACAAACCGTCATTCGATTATCCGAAGCTGCCGGAACTGCAGCCCGCCAAGATTTACCTCGTCGATAAGCCGGGTGCGGCGCAGGCAGTATTTAATATTGGACTGCCTGGTCCACCGCGAAACACGCCTGACTACTTCGCGCTCCAGGTGCTGAACACTATTCTCGGCGGTCAGTTTCAATCGCGACTCAATGCGAACATCCGCGAGCAAAAAGGCTATAGCTACGGCGTGAATTCAAACTTCGGTTATGGCCGTGGTCCGGGGGCGTTTCGTGCGGGTGGCTCGATCTTTATCGCCAAAACCGATGCGGCGTTGATCGAGTTTATGAACGAGTTGAAGGGAATCGTCGGCGACAAGCCAATCACTGACGAAGAGATCAAGACGGCAAAGGAATCGCTGATCCAGGGGTTGCCACAGCGGTTTGCGTCAGTCTCCGCGATCAGCAATGCAATCACCTCGATCGCGGTCCAGGGTCTGCCGGATGATTACTATCAAACATACGCGACCAAAGTGTCGGCAGTGACGAAAGAGGATCTGCTGCGCGCGGCGAAGAAGTACATTGACTTGAATCACCTGGCGATCGTCATCGTCGGCGATCGATCGGTGGTGGAGGGTCCGTTGAAGGCCACCAACATCGCGCCGATCACGATGATCGATATCGAAGGCAATCCGGCCGGCGCCGCGCCTGGCTCGAGCAACTAAAAGCAATCCACAGATTACACAGATTATCTGTAAAAAAATCTGTGTAATCTGTGGATGTCATATGTTGATCGATAGGGCGTCGTAGTCGAAGACGATTTGCATCACGCGCCGTGCGAGTGCTTCCGGTACGAGCGCGAGCGCGGTTCG